>Ga0081526_100821_pt1 | contig 9994 bp, 7 predicted proteins | sample HotLakmasection2_FD_70991 | JGI IMG/M metagenome (GOLD analysis project Ga0081526, IMG submission 70991) | Hypersaline microbial mat communities from Hot Lake, Washington, USA - Section #2 (SPADES assembly) (version 2) | ecosystem: Environmental > Aquatic > Non-marine Saline and Alkaline >... | reverse complement strand
AACGTCCACGCCTCGAGAACCCCGAAAAACAAAGACGACCTCAAGCAAAACATCATATCATTTATGCGAAAAATATCGAAAATGCCGACACGGGTCATATCTTATTTTAATGGTCAACATCACTAGTGTCCAGTTAAAGGTCGTTGAATGTCAATTGGTTAGAAAACAGTAGGTCGTGATCCGTAGTAGCATAATCTGTAAGTAGTTCATTGAAAGGGACTTTCTGAAAAGCGTTGACGCTCAAAATTTGCAATATGCGGGTCAAACTTTCGTCGATTCCATGAACCTTATTGAGACAGGCCACCATGAGGTAAACGCAGACGGCGATCCAGATTTGGGTGCGCACGGCATTCTCCGTGGTTCCGAAGAAGGCCTTGATGCGCAGGTTTTGCTTGATCCACTTGAAGAACAGTTCGATCCGCCATCGGCTCTTGTAAATCGCGGCGATGGTCAACGGCGGCAGGTCGAAGTGGTTGGTCAGGAAGACGAGCCTCTTGCCAGTCACGGTATCGAAGCAGCTGATACGTCGGAGTCGCTTCGGGTAGTCGAGTTTTCCTTTCGGTGTGCGCAGCCGGATGGTCTGGTCGCAGCGCAGGCCGGTTTTCTTGTCGACCGGACGGGACTCCAAAACGTAGAACCGGGTGTTGCTCTTGGCTCGAATCACAAAGTATGCCCTGGCTTGGTCGATGTGGAACAGGCGTGCGAAATCGAGGTAGCCACGATCGAAGACATAGATGCCGCCCGGTTCGAAAGCGATCTGGTCGAGGAAATGGACATCGTGAACCGACCCGTCCGAGATGCGGATAAACACGGGGATCGGGCCGGTCATGTCGATTTGAGTGTGCAGCTTGATCGCAGCCTTGGTGGTTCGAAAGCGCGCCCAGGGAAACATCGACAGGCAAAGGTCGATGGTCGTGGAATCGACCGCATAAACCATCTCGCCGAGATCCAACCTGTCGGAGTCGTCGGTATGGAGTCGCTGCGCCTTGCGAATGAGAACTTGTCCGAGCGCTTCGTAAACGCGCCAGTCCCGATGCTCGTTGGCGTAAGCGAGATTGGTCCGGGTGACGTTCCCGCGAAAGCCCATTGCGTAAAGATGGGGGCAACCTCCAAGACAGGCTTCGATGTCCCGAAGGCTCTCCCTGAAAGTGATCTGAGCGAAGGCCATCGCGAGAAACTGGTCGCGGGCCGTCATGCCTCTGCTGCTTCTCGGCATCGGGTGCAGCGCGATGCAGCGATTGAACTGCTCTCGATGAATGAGATCGATGACTTGGGTGAAAACGAGACGTCCGGCGTTCATCCCTTATTGAGAATGAACCTCCGCAAGAAGAGCCAGCTCCTTCAAATGCGTCACACGTAAGGTTTTTCATTGGATCATGATTATGAAACACTTAAGAATCGCTCACCCGCTCTTAACTGGACACTAGTGATCCATTTTTTATTCTTTCCTGAATCCGTGAGATAAATTATTTTGGCCGCAGGCCAACTTATTTCTGGCCGCGATGTGGGATTTTGAGTCAGCGACGGTTTCAATTACTCAACGAATGGATGCGGTGACAGAGACTTCTTCGTCAATCGCTTACTAAATATGCGTTATTATTGAATCGGGGGCACAGTTGTCCCGCTCGTGCTTGACGAGATTGTCCGCCGGGGTCGTGCGGGGAAGTCGCTAAGCCGGGCGCAATCGGGACCGGGCTATGTCGTCGATGACGTCGAACCACGGACAGGTCTTGCCAAAGTGCAGCTTGATGGATCTGCCGTGGCGGATCACGCGCACGGCGCAGTAGACGATGTTCTGCAAAACTGTTTTCAGTCGCCAGCGGCGCACCTTGATCTTCACGGGAGCCAGATGGCTGCGGGCGATGACTTCCTGCCCGAGCGTGCGCAACAGGTTGAAGGCGAGCATGCCGCACAGCAGCACGACCTTGTTCACACAGAGCTTGCCGGAGGGCAGTTGCTCGATGTCCAGATCGCTCTTCAGTTCGCTGTGGAACTGCTCGCTGGTGCCGTGGTCGTGGTAAAGCGCGCCCACTTCGGTCGCCGCGCAGGGCAAGTTCGTCCAGTAGGTGTTCACTTCGATGGTCGGGATGAGCAACCGGTTGCCATCCGGATCAGTCAGCCGCTCGATGACCTCGAAGGCCACTGGAACGGGGGACATCGCGGACTTGGCACCGCCGGGGCATAGATGATCCACGAACCCGGTGTAGACGTTCTTGCCATCCCGGCTCACTCGCAGATCCCCGACCCGGCGGGCCGTGGCCAGCCACTGCTCGGGGCATTCCCGGCGCAAGTTGCGCTTGACGATGAAGAATTCCTCGCCGAAGTGCGCGAAGTTCTCCTCCGCGTCGTTACCGCTGTCCAGCCGGATCAGGCAACGTCCGCCCAGTCCCAACGCTTTGAGTTTATCCACGCAACCGCCGATGAACTTCGGAGTGCCTTCCTGGCAGTGCTGCTTGCCCGGGCGCAGTTCGTGGTCGAGCATGTAGCCCTCGGCTCCGACGTAGGCGAAGATCGGCGCGTAGCCATCATGCTTTTTGTAAGTGAATGACACGCCCTGCTTGTGCGAGCCGGAGTTGTCCAGCGGGCTTACATCAATGTCCACCGGAACCAAATCCAGATGCCCCGTGCGCACCGTGCCGAAAGTGCGGCCACTCAAGAGCGATTGGTTCAGCCTCCGCAACGCCGACTGGCTGCGCTGTGCGGGCAGTTCGTCCATGCGTTGGCGTAACGTCGACTCCGAAGGCAGCCCGCCAATCCCGAAAGACTGTGCGAATACCGTGTCATCGCAATACAGACCCACATCGGTGAAGTCCGTGCGGGAGTTGCAGAGCATCCCCGTCATGGTCAGCAAAATGTCGCGGTCGCTGATCGCATCGCTGCGGCGGCTCTGGAAGTTCGCGGGCAAGTGCTCCCGCGCGGCTCCGCGCAAAAAATGACCGCACAAATGATTGCCGCCCGTGCTGTTCAGTTCTTCCTTGCCTCTTTCCAATTTTAGTCGCTTCATTTTGTCACCTGTTGGGTGTTTCGGTTTTTTATGTTCAAGGCTACTTTAGCCACTGAACCCCAACAGGTTCCATCTTTTTCTTTAACTTTATCTCACGGATTCAGGGGTAAGTGTTCTTTTCCCGCATCTTCCCGCCGGGCCGCTTTTGGGCTAATCTCGGCGGCATGGAACAAGAAACAACCAAAGTAAAACACGTGCGGCGTAGCCGCTCGGAGATCAAGGAACTGCTGGAATCGTTCGCACGTTCCGGTTTGACGCAACAGGCTTTCTGCAGCGAAAACGGGGTGAGCGTGGCGACGTTCTCGAATTGGCGGCGAAAAGCCGCCACCGGGATCGCCGCGCCAGAAGGCGTGCTTCGTCCGGTCCGCGTGACGGATTCGTCCGGGGATGGTCCGACGGTGCGATTGCCCGGCGGCATTGAAATTATTTTGCCTGTCGGCAGCACGGCGACAGATCTAGCGGCACTGATCGGGGCACTCAGAGCTATCGGGCGATGCTAAGTCCCGGACCTGCCACGAAGATTTATCTGGGGTCCGGTGTGACCGATATGCGTAAAAGCTTCAACGGGCTCTATGCATTGGTCGCGGCGACGCTGGAATCGGATCCGCTCAGCGGCCATCTGTTTGTTTTTTGCAATCGTCGGCGCGACCGGATCAAGATCCTTTGCTTTGACGGAAGTGGGCTGTGGGTTTGTGCGAAACGATTGGAACAAGGCACTTTCGCCTGGCCGCAGGCCGGTGAGGGCGCGGTAGAATTGACCCAGGCCGAACTGAATCTGCTACTGGGAGGGTTGGATTTGAGCCGCACGCGTAAACGGCGCTGGATACGGTAAAAAAAACTGCGGAAAAGGAGATTTTTTCTTGCACGTATCCAAGTATTGGATACGTAACGATAATCTATCGTGACCGCCGTCCCTACAGTTAATGTCGAAGAATTGCAGGCCGAAAACAAACGGCTCGCATTGCGCGTGAAGGCACTGGAGAAGGAACTTTATGGAAGCCGCGCCGACCGCCGTAAACCGGAGGACCCGAACCAGACCACCTTTGCAGAGGTAGAGAACGCGGCCGCCGGGGCAACCGCTCCACCCAAACCTGTGGCACCCGCCCGCAAAGAGCGCAAAGGCGGCAAGAAAGGCCCCAGGCCGATCAATCCCGACCTGCCCCGCGTGGAGGAACGTATCGCCGATCCTGATCTGAAGGAATTGATCTGTCCGGTGACGGGGATGCCGATGAAACCGGTTTTCGAGGAAAAGATCGAAGTGCTCGCCCGCAAACCCGCCGAGTATTGGGTGCGGGTGATCGTGCGACAGGTCTTCGCCTCCCCGGAAGGCGACGCGATGGCCTACAGCCCGTGGCCTTCGGAGGTCATGCCCCGCAGCCGGATCGACGCCAGCGTGATTGGTTCCATCCTTTGCGCCCGCTTCGCCGACCACCAGCCCTACAACCGTCAAAGCGACCAACTGGCCCGGCACGGCGTGAAGCTCGACCGGGGCACCATCGGTTCGCTGGTGCGGCTGGCGGAAGAAAAGCTCGAATGCGTTTACGATGCAGTCGTCCGTCAGACGCTCGCCTGCGATTACCTGATGATGGATCCCACTCCGGTGCGCCTTAAAAGCGACGCCAAAAGAGGCTCAACCAAGGAAGCCTGCCTGTGGACCTACCGCGCACTGGACGGGCCGGTGTTCTTCGAGTTCGCCGAAGGCAAACACGGCACCACCCCCGCAAATACTCTCGAACATTACAAAGGTAGGTTACAGACCGACGGAGCGAGCAACTTCGGCGGCGTTCCCTCGCACCCGGACATCCAGCACCTGAACTGCTGGGCGCATGTCAGGCGCTACTTCGTCAAAGCCGAAGAAAACGCAGCACCCGGAGCGGGCGACTACCTCAACGTTATCGACCGGTTGTTCCGCCGCGAGCGGATCATCCGGCGGTTCCGCCTGAAGCCGGAGAGCGTCCTGGAACTGCGCCGACGCTTCAGCCTGCCCGAAGTCGACGAACTGTTCGAAAAAGCGCGAACTTACGCGCAAACCGAGCGCATGGTCAAAACTCCGATGCCCAAGGCGATCCACTACCTGCTCGCCCGCACCGGACCGCTGCGCGAATGTTTCCTGCACGCGCCGTCACGGATCGACAATAATCTCGCCGAGAACGCACTGCGTCCGATCAAGCTGGGTGCCAAGAACTGGCTCTTTATCGGCCACCGCAACGCCGGGCCCCGAGCGGCCAAGATGTTCACGCTCGCCGAGAACTGCCGGATGCTCGGCATCAATCCCGAAGAATACTTTATCGACGTGCTCTCCCGAGTGGACGACCATCCCGCCTCCAGGATCGACGAACTGACACCACACCACTGGACCAAGTCAAAGAACGACTGAGCCCTCTCAAGCTCACGCCCAGTATCTCAGATCGGCACTTGTTCGACAATATGCGGGAAAAGAACACTTACGCTCATTGGTGGTCATGGACCGTGGCTATACCGACTACCACATGTATGAGCGCTGGTCTGCCGAAGGTGTGGGCTTTGTCACCCGCCTGAAAAAGAACGCCGAGTTCTTTGAGTTCACCGACGAACCCGTAAAGCCGGGAGGCGTGGTGGTCTCCGATCACGTCGGCCAGTTCAATTGCTTTGAAGCGGGACGCCGAATCAAAGGCACCTACCGCAAGGTCGTCGTCTGGATCGAAGAGAAACAGGAGCACATGGAGCTGCTGACCAACCGCTTTGATTTGAGTGCGGCCACCATCGCGCAGATCTACAAACAGCGCTGGCAGATCGAACTGTTCTTCAAAGCGATCAAGCAGAACCTCCGGGTGAAAACCTTCGTCGGCACCTCGGCCAACGCAGTCAGAATCCAGATTTGGACGGCATTGATTGCCATTTTGCTGATCAAGTATCTCCAGTTCAAAAGCCGCATGTCCTGGGCGCTCTCCAATCTCGTCGCGCTACTGCGCTGGAACCTGTTTACTTATAGGAATCTGTGGCAGTGGATCGATGATCCGTTCATGCATAGCAATCCGCCGCCGGAAGATGAGCTAGCCCAGGCCGTCTTGGACGGCATCCCCGCAAATTGACCGGATCATCGCAGGCATACTTTTGAAAAATCACTCAAATTCCTCCCTAACCCGAATGGCACTTAGTTAAGCCCCACTCTCGGGGTTATTTGGGGTCGAAAAACTTGAGAAAAAGAGTGCGGAAAACCCAGCCACAGGCGATGATTTGGTGTGAAAAAAACAACTCCATTTCTGACCGGGTTTTCCACCCATCTTTTTGGCAGCGCCAAGCGTAGCGCACAAGACATTATTGCCCGAAAGCGGCAGTCTTTGATCGATGGCACTCTGGATTTACAGCAGCAGTTCATTGAAGAGGTGCCGCCGGAACTCTTAGCTGCGCACAGCGGAACGCAGCGCAATCGCCATTATCCGGATCACCTGACGTTCTGGGCGTTCTTCAGCCAGGTCGCCAACGACGACGCTTCGTGTGCGGCAACCGTGGCGCGCGTCCAAGCGTGGGCGGAGCAACGGGGGTTGCCCGTTCCCAGTGAGAATACAGGGGCCTATTGCCAGGCTCGTGCGGACTTGCCGGTATCCATGCTCCGGGCGGTCAACGACTCGCTTTACAGCCAGTTAGATGCGCAACTGCCGAGGCAAGGGCACTGGCGCGGCCTGCGTCCGCGAGCCGAAGACGGTACGAGTGTGCAGATGCCTGACACGCCCGCGAACCGGGAAAAGTATCCTTACCCGCACGGACAAGATGCCGGTTGCGGCTTTCCCATGGTCAAGCTGAACGGATTGATCGACCTGAGCCATGGCGGCCTGCGTGAGTTCGCCTCCAGTGATGTGAACACAAGCGAGCTGGGCAAGCACGATGAACTCGAGGACAATCTGCAGGTCGGCGACGTGTTCATTGGCGACCGCCTCTACAGCGGTTACGAACAGATCGTGAGGCTCCAACGCAAGGGTGTCCACTTCATCGGACGCACGCACGGAGCGCGCAAAATAGATTTTCGCCGGGGCAAGAAAATCGGCCCGGACGAGCGTCTTGTCGTGTGGGAAAAGTCGCGCTACAAACCCAAGGGAAGCCATCTGAGCGCAAAGGAATGGGAAGCGCTGCCCGAGGCGATGACTGTGCGCCTGATCCGTTGCCAGGGGCCGGACAGGGAAGGTCGGCAGAAAACACGTTACATCGCGACCACGCTGCTCGACCCGAAGGCCTATCCGGCTGAAGAAGTCGCTTCGCTGTATCTTCACCGCTGGGAAATCGAAGTGCGTTTCCGTGACATCAAGACCACGCTGGGCATGGAGATGCTGCGAACCAAGACTCCGGAGATGGCCGAGAAGGAACTGCTGATGCACCAGATCGTTTACAACCTGATGCGACTGATCATGCTCAAAGCTTCAAAGGACCACGGCGTAAACCATCGCCGCCTTAGCTTCCGGGGTGTCCAACAGGTCGTTCTCGCCTTCGTTGACAACTTCCGGGACATGGCAAAACGCCCCATCCTGCGGATGCGGCAACGCGCGAAAATGTGGCTGCATCTGATCGAGAGAACCGTAACCGAAAGACCTGGCAGGAACGAACCGAGAAGAGTGAAACGAAGACCAAAATGCACCCGCTGGTTACAGAAGCCAAGGCACGAATACTTCGAACACTTCCGCTCGGAAAATCCACCCATGAAAATCCTCGACAACCTAGCTTAACTAGAGCCTGTCCCAGGGTTGGAAGCCGTTATCAATGAATAGGTTGCGGGTAAAAAAGTGGGGCGAAAACAGGTAAAAAACCTGGATTCGCCCCGAAAAAGGTGCTTATAAGTTATGTGTGACGAAAACAAAGAGCACCTTTTCGCCTCAAACCATAGCACTCCAGGGCTGGCTTCGTCCAGAACTAACTCCGGTCAAGGCGAACGTCGATTACAGCCGCTTCAAGGAGGATCTGGACCGGATCAGTGCCAATCTCCGGGACGGCTGGCTGGAGGCGATGGCGATCGAACACGCGTTGGAGGACATGCCTGCGGACGCCCCGCAAGGAGCGCGGGCGCGGCGTGCGGAGTGGGCGGTCTTCGCCCTGCGGGCTGAGGTGTTGCGCCATCTGCTGGGCCTGCCTTCTTTCCGGGCCTATTCGCGGATGCTGGCGGGTTCGGACCTGCTGACGGACTTCTGCGGCGTCCGCACGCTCGAGGGAATCAAATGGACGTCAAAAAGCACCCTGGAGCGGGCTTCAAAGCTTTTTGACGAGGCGGGGCTGGAGAGGCTGAACCGCTTGCTGGCCGAACTCGTCGGCAACGACGACTGGAGCGCGACGCTGGGGCTGGAGGAACGCGTGGACGCAACGGTCTGCTTGATGGACACGACCTGCCTGGAGGCGAACGTCCACCACCCGGTCGATTGGCTGCTGCTCAAAGACATCGGCGTGACGCTGCTCAAAGCCGTTGGCCTGATCCGCAGGGAAGGGTTGGTCTGCCGCATGCCCGGCGGTCCGGAACAGGCGTGGCGGGACTTGAATCGTCTGTGCATGGAGATGACCCATTCGCGGCGGAAGAAGGACGCCGGAAAAATCCGCAAACGGGTGCTCAGGAAGATGAAGGCACTGACCGGGCGCATCGCCGAGCACGCCCGCAGGCACCGCGACCGGCTCGTCTCGGAAGGTGCCTCCACCCGGTGGACTTTGCGGGAGGCGGCGAACATCGTCGCCCGCATCGACGACCGCCTGGCCCTGCTGCCCGAAGCGGTCCGGCAGGCGCACGAGCGCATGATCGGCGGTCGTCCGGTTGACTCCAGGGACAAGATCCTCAGTGCCCACGAACGGGAGATCGAGGTGATCGTCCGGGGCAAGGCGGGCAGGGAAACGGAGTTCGGCAACGCCTTGTTCATCAGCGAAAGCAGCGACGGCTTCATCTTCGACTACAAGCTTTACAGGCGCGGCGCACCCGCCGACGCAGTCAAGCTCACCGAGAGCCTGGAGCGCCAGCAGGCCTTTCAGATCGACCAGCCCATCGAGGAAGTGGTCGGCGACCGGGCCTTTCAGACCAAAGCGACCGCCCGCGCATTGGAAGAAGCCGGAATCATCGACTCGAACTGCCCGAAGGATCCCGCCGAACTCAAACGGCGGATGGAAGATCCCCGTTTCCGCCAAAGCCAGAAGCGGCGCGGCTCGACCGAGGCGCGCATCGCGATCCTGAAGAACAACGGCGGCGGCCGGGTCTGCCGGGCGAAAGGCTTCGACAACCGGGCCACCGCTGTCGGCTGGGGCGTGCTCTCGCACAACCTCTGGTGGATCGCCCGCAAGATCAGGGAACGCCGCGAGGAAGAGGAATCGAAAGCCGCCTGAGCGACCGCCCGCGAGAGAAACCGGACAACCAACGAACCCACCGGGCCGGGCCGGGGCCGCCGCATGCACGGGAACAACGACCGAACTCCAGTGGATCTCCAAAATTGCGTTGCGTCAGGGATCTCCGGCCCCGTCCGCCGAGAAATCGAAGGAAACCAGACCAAACACCGGGAGCTATCAAATAATCAGAAAGCTGATTTTTCAAAAAGCCCGCTTCTGGGACAGGCTCTACCTATTTAATTTCGGCCGGGCATGCACTCGACAAAGGGAGCTGGGTTATTGAAACTGACATGGTCGTTGCGAGAGAGTGCCGGACTGCTTGCATTCCTGTAAACGGGGCGTGGATAATGAAGCGCTTCACTTTCGGTAAATCAGAACTTGAAAGTGTTGATATAAGTTGGGCGAAGATCGACCTTGATGCGTTTCAAAGGAGCATCGCTGGAAACAAGAATATCAGCGGCAAGCCGTTCGAGTTTATAGTGTATCAAGGACCGTTTGGCCAGAGCCCACAGCCGCAAACCCCATACATCTTTGCTTCGCAAAACAGAGTGGTAATATACGAAGCGCTCGGAAGGCGACACCTCGAGAGGGAGCCATCTTACGAAATGGAAATGGAATACACCGGTCGGAATTCCAATCAGGGACTTTGCGTATTCTCGATTCCAG
>Ga0081526_100816_pt1 | contig 10072 bp, 8 predicted proteins | sample HotLakmasection2_FD_70991 | JGI IMG/M metagenome (GOLD analysis project Ga0081526, IMG submission 70991) | Hypersaline microbial mat communities from Hot Lake, Washington, USA - Section #2 (SPADES assembly) (version 2) | ecosystem: Environmental > Aquatic > Non-marine Saline and Alkaline >... | reverse complement strand
CAGTGTCGGCTGTATTAGATCAATTGTTCTGTTGAAGAGCGAACCAGATTTGCTCCATCCCACCACCCAATGACAGGACAAAATAATTGTCGTTGGGCGGTCAAGTTAATTGTCGTTCAATAGTCGATACCGTGACAGATCTGAACCAGCTCGACCAAATTTTCTGGATCACGCCCCTGGCGTTGATTCCGCTACTGGTGTTGGGCATCCTCTCATTTCGTAAAGTTCCTGCGTCCCTGGCGATTATGCTGGCTGCCCTGGTAGGAGGACTTACCGCTGCCATTCTACAGCCCCAGGTGGTGATGCGGTTTGTGGATGAACCGGGTTTAGCACCACTCTTAGTGTTTATCAAAGGTATCTGGATGGCTATGGCTAACGGATATCAGGAAAATTCTGGTATTGCTGATATCGACCGATTACTGTCTCGCGGTGGAATGGATAGTATGCTCTACACCCTCTGGATTATCATCGGTGCCGTCACCTTCGGCACCCTGATGGAAGAGTTTGGCATGCTGGCAAAGCTGATTAACCCGGTACTGCTACGAGCCAGAACCACCGGCAAATTGTTTTTGACCATTACCTGTACAGCCATTGGATTGAATATTTTCGCAGGGGATCAGTATATTGCCCTGGTGCTGCCCGTCCGCATCTTTAAGGTGGAGTTTCAAAAGCGAGGACTACAGCCCCAGAACCTTTCCCGCATTGCCGCCGATGCTGGTACTGTCACTTCTCCTTTAGTGCCATGGAACTCCTGCGGTGCGTTTATGGCTGCGACGCTTGGAGTTTCCACATTTCTCTACCTGCCCTACTGTATCTTCAACATTGCCAGCCCCCTACTGTCCCTGGGGTATGGGATCACGGGGTTCAAAATTGAGAAACTGCCTTTGGCTAATCTAAACGAATCTTAGGATTAGGACTCAATTAAGTATTAGTCTGGCTGAAGTATTAGTCTGGCTGAGCAATCCTCCTAAAAACATAAACGCAAAGAAAATGCTCAAACAGCAAATGGCTCGCAAATCGTACTCCGGGTGCCTAGCTATAGGACAGCAGAATGATGCCTATGGCTAACAGCATAGTTGGCTTCAAAATTTATTTCCTAAGACGAGAACTCAGAAAAATTATCATTCGCATCTTAAATTACCTCGTTTTCGGCTTCCTTCTGTGATGGACTGGTAATACCGATTACCTGCAGCCTATGTTCAGCATTGTGCTGATGCCCATCATTCTGCCCATCGTGCTGGACTACCCGGTGCGGTTTTTGCAAGCCTGTGGTTTAGCCCTCATGTTTGCCTTCCTGGTTGCCTTGGGCAGCCTGTTTCCCTTCATGATGAGGTAATTTTGCCCAAAGTCATCGGCGGCATCGTCGTCCATCGACACCAATCTGCCCGTAATTTCATCCGAGGGGTGATATGATTCCTCACTTTCAAGGGCGCAACACCTGTGAGCGCCAGGGAGACTTACTTTGAACACTTTATTTTGCTCATTGAAACCATTATCCGGCAGGATACTTCTGGCTGGGACACTCCTGCTGTGGGCTATCATTGCAGCCGCCTGCGAACCTACCGTTTCATCGCCGCCTACCGCCCCCACCCTGGAACCCATCTCCTTAGATGATACGGTTACCATTGCTAGTGGACAGACCCTTTATGTACCGGTCTATTCTCACATTTACATGGTGCAGGCAGGACGCACCATTAATCTCACGACCACCCTCAGCGTTCGCAATACTGACCGCACCCAATCCCTGATTCTGACCGCCGTCGATTATCACGACAGTCAGGGAAACCTGGTCAGAAACTACCTGGAAAACCCCGCTCAGATAAGACCTCTGGCTTCTGCTGAATTTGTCGTGCCCCAGGAGGATACCAGTGGCGGCATCGGAGCTTCTTTTCTGGTGGAATGGATAGCCTCAACGGAACTCTCCAATCCGGTGGTAGAAGCTGTCATGATTAATACTCAAGGAAATCAGGGGTTATCTTTCGTCAGCCCTGGTCGAGTCATCGAAACTCGTCCTTAGGGACTTGCAAGAAAATAAAATCCCAATTTTTGAGAGAGAAGGCTGGCTCTGCCAGCCTTCTCTCTCAAAAATTGGGATTTTATTAATCCGCAGATCCCTTAGGAGCGTGTACTAAATAAAACCCAGAATTTTTGATGAGAAGCGCGGCATTGCCGCGCTTCTCATCAAAAATTCTGGGTTTTATTTCACTTTCAATCCTTAGTGTTGCATAGTAGAGGCTTCTTTCTGGTTAGCAGTCTAAATTTAGTATTGCTAACATTAATTCCGAGCACTGTTTGCGTCATAATTCACCCGTCCCAAGGTATCGACAACGGTATGGCGTTTACGACCCTTGGTCGCTTTGAAACGATCAAATCCCACCGCTTGATGCTGGGAACACTTTGGCTATCCAAAATCACTTCTGATGGGCTTTCCTGGCGACCTGCCGCCGCCCGAGTCCATCCTCTTAAGCGGTCGTGGATCGCTTTCCATGTGCCATCTTTACGCCAGTTACGAAAGTAGGTGTACACCGTTTGCCAGGCGGGAAAGTCTCCAGGGATATCGCGCCATTTACATCCCTGGGTAACGACATAAAAGATGGCATTGAGGACTGCCCATATACTGACGTTACGAGGACGACCACCGGGTTTAGCGGCTGGAGTCAGAGGCTTGATCAGTTCAAATTGGGCAACAGTAAAGTTGCTTGAGTAGAATTTAACCATGGCTCTCACGGGGTTGGAGTTTTTTTCTTACAGCCTAACCGTGTGAGCTTTTTTACGTCTGATCCGGCTTTTCAAACACCCTCTTATATTTAATTCAGCCTTTCTACTTACTTACTTGGCAAAATTTTACCCGAACTATAACCTCTTCAATTACTCTGGCTGGAGAGATTTAAGTTCAATTTAACCTTTTTATTGCGAAGACTTTAAACAAATCATTTACAAAACAGAGGGTGACAAACATATCTTCTTTGTTGTCAATCCCCACATTTTTCCTGGGGAATGATTTCGTTGATGATTGTCTTTGTTTTCCGGCTTTATTCAGCTAGTTCCAGACAAATACAATTGGAGATGGCAAATCATGGCTAAGAACGTCATAGTTTTTGTTGGCGATGGCATGGGGTGGGAAATGGCACGGGCCGCTGCCATTGCCAAGCAAATTGATGCAGGGCACAGTGGTACCACCCTAGCAGATTTTTATACCGAAGGGCCGGGTAGCGGACTGAGCTTTCAAGAGCTTGATAAATACACATCGGCGACAACCTACAGCACCATCGTTGAAGGCAGCGGGAGTAACTCGGCCCTGGAAGGTAGACCTAGGGATCGCGGTACTGGCGAAGCCCGAGTACGGGAAGGCTTTGAATTTGACCCCAGCTTTAACCCTGAGGGCGATCCGGAAGGGGGCAACCTGGTGGGCTATGACCCTGAGTTAGGCGGACCTAACCCCTGGACCCCCGGTAGCGATCCTGATTACATTGAGCAGAACTTTACGGATTCTTCCGCTGCAGGTACGGCCCTCTTTTCAGGGGTAAAAACCTTCAACGGGGCGCTGGGGGTCGATCTGTATGAACAACCTGTTGAAAGCGTTTTAGAAACGGCGCAAGCCGAAGGCAAGGCGGTGGGGGTGGTCTCGTCCGTCCCCATCAGCCATGCTACCCCGGCGGCCCCTGCTTCTCATGTGAATTACCGCAATGACTACGACGATGATTTTCCCGAGGGCGACACCATTCTGCAGCAAATGTTGCTGCATGTCCAACCCGATCTGATCCTGGGGGGCGGTCATCCGCTGGACTTGAATAACGATACCGATACCAGTGGTGAGTTTGCTTATCAGTTCATTGTTGAATCCACCTACGACCACCTGGTGGAAAACCCCACGGACAACCGTTACGGCTACACCTTTTTAGAGCGTGGCCCAGACGCGGCTGAAGTTCTGTTAGAGACGGCTGAGGAATTAGATCCGGAAGAAGGGGATCGCCTGCTGGGACTCTATGGTGCCCGTGGCCAGAACGGTAACTTGCCAATGCGCACCGCCGACAGCGACTACAGCAATACCGGCCTGAATACGTTTACCCACCGTTCTTCCCAGCGGTCAGGAACCCTGCCAGATACCATCCGCCCCCTGGCCGAGGGTGAAACCATTGAGGAGTTTATCGCTCGAGAGATCAATGAGAACCCCAACTTCCTGGAAATGACCCAGGCTTCTCTGGACTTTCTCAGCAAAGATGAAGATGGTTTCTTCCTGATGGTTGAGCAGGGGGATATGGACTGGGTACTCCATGACAACAACATGGATAACCTGCTTGGTACGGTCTATGACCTTGATGATGCCGTTGAGTACACCATCGACTGGATTGAAGAAAACGGTGGCTGGGAAGAAAACTTGCTGATCGTCACGGCTGACCACGATCACTACCTGACCCTGAATGACAATTTCCCGACTCTGTATCGTCAGTACGGCGCTGAAGCCCTGACCCTGGCCTTCGATCCAAACCTGGCTGGTCACTACTTCGGCTCTAACCCTGAAGATAAATACGAGTGGGGTAGCCACTCTAACCGTCCGGTTCCGGTTTTCTACCAGGGGGCAGGGTCTGAAATTCTGGATAGCTTTATCGGTGAAGGGTACGAAAACTACGGGGTTGAAGTACCGGGCATCCCAGATCTGATTGACCTAGTGCACATGGCGGAAACCATGCGCGCGGTCATTACTGGTTCTGAGGACGGTGAAAAAGCCACGGGTGGCGATGATGTGCTCCTGGCTACAGGGGATAGCGTGCTGTTCGGCGGCGAAGGGGACGATACCCTGGTGTCGACGGGAGTCGGTAACAACCGCCTCTACGGTGCGGAGGGTGATGACGTGCTGTTCGGTGGCAGCGATGATACCCTGCTGGGTGGGGTGGGTGATGATGCCCTCTATGCCATTGGTGCCGGTGGCACCACCATGGTTGGTGGCACGGGGGCAGACCAGTTCTGGATTGCTAATGGGGAACTTCCCCAAACTACCAACATCGTGATTGACTTCGAAGCAGGGATTGATGTGATCGGCCTGACCGGAGTCTCTGGCGTTAGCAGCGTCAACGACCTGACCTTTACCCAGGGTGAAATGGGCGCTGTCATTAGTGCGATGGGTCAGGACATTGCAGTGTTGAACGATGTCCATATCCTTGACATCGGCTCGAACAGCTTTGCTTTCGCCTAGTCCCAAAACACTCCCATTCTGGCGAGAGAACCCAAATTGTTCCGCCGCCGGGATGTGATCCAGGGGTCACTGCTGAGTCCAGTTGACTTTCTGGAGATGCTTGGGGGATAGACACCTCCGTCTATCCCTCTTTTTTAACTGCCACTGTACATCTGTATTTTCTGTTATCTTTTCTGTTATCTTTTCTGTTATCTATAGAGAGAAAATTCAAGTCTATGGCTAACGCAGTATCGCTCGTTAATCTGGCAAAAACTGAAACTAAATCTGTTGCTGTTGAAGTTCTTCTAGGGGACTTGCAAGAAAATAAAATCCCAAGTTTTGAGAGAGAAGGTTGGCAGAGCCAGCCTTCTCTCTCAAAACTTGGGATTTTATTAATCCGCAGATCCCTAGCGGGAGGGCATCGGTACACGGTGGCACTCGCTCCCGACGAACCGCTGCTGCACAGTCTGCTGGCGTTATTCCTAGCCCGGTTTCGGGGCCACAGCGACAACATTCTGCTTTAAATCCCCGTTGATTCAGAAGCATCCAGCCTGTGCTTTTCCAGCAAGCATTTGGTTGGCATTATTACCACTCCGCCGATTGCTATCCGCCCGCAGGGCTAAATTCACGACTCCGAGGGGATCATCTGCTGCCTACTCTGCGGTATCGACAAAGGGGCACAGCATTAGATCCACCCCAGATTCAGCCCCATTACTATCAGCAACAGGGCAATACCCAGTTCACCAAACAACTCCATGAGTTCCCTGGGAAATAACCCAGTCAAAGTTCATCATTACCCCTTTTGCTGATAGATTCCCTCCCGTTGATCGATCAAGGAGAAGGTTTTCAACGCCGCTAGCCAGGCCAGCAGCACGATGAGGTGTCTGAAAACATTAAGGTTTTCCCACTGGAGGGCGATCTCGACTGCCTCAACCTTGACCAGGTTGCCTTCCATCAAATTCAGCGTGGTCGGCACAAAGTAGGAAAACGTCAACACCTGCTCTACTACGGTCAGACCAACGGCAACGAGCCACCAGCGGTGCAAAGAGCTTCGACGACGACTGGCCGCGATCGCATTCGCCAGGGTCAGCAGTGTCAGCAGTATCGTCGTCATATAGATCCAGAACTGGTAGATCCAGAACTGGAACCCAACATTGGGTTTGAGTTTAACTCAATGCTTAGTAGAGACATTTCCCCAATCCAAAATCATCAATCTAAAATCCAAAATTGGTATTAGCCAATGGAAGCTGGTTGGCTGAACATTTTCATGGACATGACAGCAGCTATGACGTCTTGATGAACCCTTGCAATTGCGATCAAACGCTCATCATGCATCATGCATCATGCATCATGCCATTGGGGCAAGGCATACCAAAACCCCCGACTCACGAAGTAGGCGGGGGTGATTCATCTCTAGCAGGTCAAGCCTTTCTCAACCAGCAACGGTATGCCTTAGCTGCTCAATGATGTTTCCAGATTGGGCTGTGCTAATGCACCATCTGCATTGACTCCGCCCTCATCAATTCGGGTCTTGGCTCTGGCGATCGCAAAGATATAAAGCCCGAAAATCGGTTTTGCCAGAATATCGGCAACAGTGTAACCGACCTGCACGCTAACTGTCGCGGCTGCGCCCGTAATCCCCAGCGCTGGCAGCAAGTAGGCGATCGGATAGACACCCCAAGAGAATAGCAACAGAAGACGCAGGCTCTTGACCAGACTTTTCACTTCGTCAGGCTGACGTTCGAGTGCTTTGCCCAATTCAGCCCAAAGGACATATAGAATGTAAGCAAACGGAATGGTGCTGACGGTTCCCCAGATCAACCGGGTTGTCAAATCGTCTGATATTTCCCCGGGGTAACCCGTGGCAATCATCACAATGGCTGCACCTGCGAGACGCAGAATTAACGAACGAGATACATCAGGAGCCAGTGCCAGCACTGCAACAGATTCAACTAATAGCAGCGGAACCGTTAGTAGCCAGTCTGCATAGCGGTAGGCATCATTAAACGAGGTGCCCGTCGCCGCATAGAAGCCGTTTTGTAAGGCATAGGCGGCGTCCCATGCATTGTAAATGCGGAAATAGTGATAGGCTGCGATGCTTACAACCAACCCTGAAATCAATAGGGCAGGGCGATATTTTTCTGCGACCTGTGCCCTCGAATTGAAGAAGAAGAGAGCGGCGGCGGCCATTGCCGCAAAGCAAAAGGAAAAGGAATTGTAGACAATATCAAACTGAGCAATGGAAAGCTCTGGAGGAGTAATTGCCAGCATTTTTTCTGCCTGGTAACTGCAAATTTTCGTAAGCACATCAAGTTGTAACTCCATCGTAGATAGGAGCCAAACCCGTTGGGTTGGACTTACCGCAAACGGCAAGTTACAAACCTTCGAAGTGCTTTTTGTGAACTAAAAAACTTTCAACACTCGATGCCATGACGGTATGACGGTCATTGTTATCTGAAGTCAACCTATTTTGCAGTTAAGACTTCTGGGATGACCAAACGCTTCAGTGGCACCAGTCAAGGAGTTGTCTCCTCATCACCATATAAACCTGAGATATGTTTAACATAACGCAACATCATTTAAGATGCTATTAGTTTTGGCACTTTGTCCTTGCATTTCTTCGCAAGATCTGTGCTGGGCGTTTGGACTGGTTGAAGTTGAACCCGTTCAGGTTAAACGCCATCGTGCTGATGCCCAGCGCGGTGAACCAGATGCCGATTACAGTCCATGCACCCAGGGATCTGCGGCTTAATAAAATCCCCATTTTTTGAGAGAGGGCGCGGCTTAGCCGCGCCCTCTCTCAAAAAATGGGGATATTCTTTTATGGAGATTGCCTTGGAAAAGGGTAGCAGTGGAGAACTAGACAAAATCAGTCGCATCAATCAGCGCAATATCTACATTTTTCAGCAGCAACAGCCTTTCATCACCCAGGGAAATGCGTACATCTGACCCCTGCCGATTAATGCTTAGTTGCCCATAGCTGATGCCGTTCAGGTCAATCTTATCTTCATTGATGGTGAAGTCCCGTACCCGGTCAAACCCATCACCTCGGCGGATAATGATTTGATCGCTCCCCGGCCCGGTGATGATGAGGTCATTGCCGCGATCGCCCGAAATTTGGTCGTTCCCGCTACCGCCCCTGAGCACGTCTCGGTCGGCTCCGCCCAGGAGGATATCGTCGCCTCCCTGTCCTGCCAGGCGATCGCGCCCAGCATTGCCCACCACGCGGTCATCCCCTGGATTTCCTTGGATGTTGTCATTGCCGACTCCTCCAAATAAGTTGTCGTTGCCTGTACCTCCCAGGAGGGTATCGTTACCTGCACCTCCGATGAGGCGATCATTCCCTCCCAATCCGGCAAGGCGATCGCTGCCACCCAGTCCGTTCAGCCGATTGTTGACCGCTGAACCACGCAACATATCATTACCTGCGGTGGGTTGAGGTGCAGGAACAATTGGCGCAACCGGGTCCGGTAGAACAGGCGGTTCACCAGAGTCACCGGGGTCTGGTTCGATGGGGTCAGGGGGATTCGGCGACTCAATAGGCTCAGCGGGCGGATCTACTGATTCTGTGGGGTCAGGAGAATTTGAGCCATTTGGGGCTCCGGGCAGGAGATTCCAATCTTGGAAGGCGAAAAAGTTATTGTGAGTGATGTCTAAATTGGCTGCTACAACAACCATCAAAAGCGACCGGGTATCACCCGTACCATCCGCGTCAAACGAAATCTGTCCATTTGCAGGATTGTAGATGATGCGATCGCTTGCATCAGCCGCTTCTTCCCCTACATGAAACTGGTCGGCAGAAAGGAACGTATTCAGAGTAAAGTTGCCACTAATAAATCCCAGACGGCTGCCAAGCTCAGGCACAAATAATCCGATCACATCTTGTGCTGGATTGAAGTCAAAAATGACATCTATTCCAGTGAGGTAGGGATCTTCAAAAATAAAGCGATCGTTATCCCTGCCGCCGATGAGAATGTCGTCGCTAAACCCACCAGCAATGATATCGTTGCCATCCCCGCCATTCAGCTCATCCCGTCCTTCTCCACCCCGGATGATGTCATTTCCCCCCAGTCCAGCAATCTTGTCATTTCCGGCTAAGCCGGATAAATCATCATTATTAGCCGTACCTGTAAGAACATCATCCTCAGGGGTGGCTTGGGTAGAAATAGAAAGGTTGCTGGTGTTTGCAGAGTGGGTGAGGCGATTATTAGTGCTACCAATCACAATATCGAGATCTCCGTTGTTGTCTATGCGAGAGGTCTGGACTACCCATGCCCTGGTGAATTGTCTAGTGAGCCAGGGATAGCATTTGGATCTATGAGCGAACTTCGACAGACATTCACTCGGCAAGATGAGCGTTGCCTATGTCAATTTATGGGGTAATGCACGGGGCAATGCGTGGGGGCAAGCATGGCACAGGCTAGGGACTACCTGGATTGGAATTGGAACTCAATCTTGTAAGTCCTGAATCATCTAAGTGGGTGGTAAAAATCGTAGTCAGAGGCAATGAAGTTGTTAGCAGTGACTTAACAGGTGGAGAGGCTTGGGAATATTGCCAGAGCAAATTAATACCTAATTGCCCTATCGCTGGAATTTGGGGGCTTCTGGAGTGGGCTGCTTTAACCTAAAAGCCTCACCTGGTCTTGATTTCTATTAGATTTTATGTACTTTAGTGGCTTTGTTGTTACACTCCAGCAGAAAGAGTATCACGTAGATGTCTCCTTGCAACACATCATTCCCATTCCACAAAAAAGAAAGACATTAGAAAGACATTAGTAACGCGATGTGCAACTAATGATTGAGAAAAGGTCTCACCTTTAGAAACCTTAGCTATGAAGGGTTCTAGCAATCTTGATTAAGTGAGACCATGTTTGATATTGAAGAGTTTATCATCGCCGT
>Ga0081526_100815_pt1 | contig 10078 bp, 7 predicted proteins | sample HotLakmasection2_FD_70991 | JGI IMG/M metagenome (GOLD analysis project Ga0081526, IMG submission 70991) | Hypersaline microbial mat communities from Hot Lake, Washington, USA - Section #2 (SPADES assembly) (version 2) | ecosystem: Environmental > Aquatic > Non-marine Saline and Alkaline >... | reverse complement strand
CGTAGACCGCACTGGAGAAGTCGTAGTCGGTCTCCATCGCGGTGCCCTCGCCGGCGATCACGGAGACGGAGATCGCGCTGGCCCCCAGCGTGTACCGCCCTGCGAAGCCGTTGGTCGCGGCCAGCGCGACGTGGACGCGCTGCCAGCTCGCCTCGGCGCCTTCGGAATTGGTCACGCCGGACACCGCAAGGGCCGCCTCCTCGGCGATGCGCGCGCGGGCGATCAGGTCTTCCGCCGCCGGCTCGACCGGGTCGCACAGGTCCAGGTCGCCCCAGTCGTGCGCCAGCTGGTCCGGGCCGGCCAGGCCGCAGAACGGATCCTCGGGCACCGCGCGGGCCATCGCCACGGCGCGGTCGGCGAACTCGGCGAGCGCCGCCGGCGTGCGGTCGGAGGACGACACCACGGCCATGCGATGGCCGACGAACACGCGCAGGCCGACGTCGCCGGCCTCCGCCCGCTCCAGCCGCTCGGGCCGGCCCAGCCGCTGCGACAGCGACAGCATGGCGGAGTCGAACAGCACGGCATCGGCGGCATCGGCGCCGGCACGGCGGGCCCGGTCGAGCAGGCCGCCGAGCAGGGCGAGCGGGTCGTCACTGGCAGTCATGAGACATCCTTGTATGCAGGTCTGGTGCGTCGGTGCGGAAGGCAAGCGCACGGTGCAGATCCGGCATGTGCGCCAGCTCCGTCTCGGCATGCAAGCCATGCACAGAACGCATGGCTTCTGAACTCGATAGCAAGATTTTTACGATGATATAGTGTTCGTGCTTGCCGGGACGAGGCAAGTTCTACCAAACCGGGACCCGCTCCGGGGCGGTCGGCCATGTGCCGCCGCCGGGATCTCGGACCCCATAACCGGTCTGCATACCCGAGGAAAGGCTCCGGGAGGCGCACTGGAGTGGCTCGACACGATGATCGGGCCCGAACGGTACGCATGCGGAGTTCATCATGACCGACGTCCTCTGCCCCGAGGGGTCCGCAACCGGAACGGCTCCAACCCGGGTGCACATCGTGCATACCATGGTCGGCGACATGCATGTCTTTACCTCGCCGGACCTGGACGACTTCCAGATCGCCGACCGGGATCTGGAGCGGGCGTTCGGCGCCATCCAGGGCGAGGTGGCCGACATCGTCGAGGCCGAGGCGTGCCGGCGGGTGCCCTACGTCCTCAACCTGACCTACCGCGAGTTCGTTGCCGGCGAGTACGGGCCGCGGCGGGTGACCCTTGCCAAGCCGCCCCTGTTCGCCGCGGCGGCCAGGCACGCGCACATGGTCGACCCGCACGCCGACTTCGTGCCGCCGGCCCGCCTGCGCCGCGAGGCCCGGCAGCGCTCGACGCACTGACCGCCGGCGTCCCGCGGCGCCGGCCGCACCGGGCCGACCGGGCCGGTCTTCGGGACCGGTCACCGGTCCTGCGCGGCGCGCAGGGCGCGCAGCCGCTCGTAGCTGGCCAGCACCGCGGGCGGCACGTCGCGCCGCTCGATGTCGTCGGGCCCGGCCCGCCGGGTCATGACGAGCTCCAGCGCCCTGTGCAGCACCTCCGCAATGTCGAGATGCCCCTGCGCGCAGGCCTCGTCGAACGCGTCCATGATCCTGTCGCTGATCCGCTGGTGGGATTGCGCCGTCATCAGGCCGCCTCCTCGCTACCCCGGCCGGCGCGCAGGTCCGAGGGCGGGGTGACCCGCAGCAGGGTGATCTGGTGGCGCTGGCGGCGCAGGATCTCGAAGCGGAAATTGTAGAACGTGAAGGCCTGCCCGACCTCCGGTATGCGCTGTGCCTCGTGCAACACCAGGCCGGCGATGGTCGAGGCCTTGTCGTCGGGCAGGCGCCATTCGAAGCGGCGGTTCAGGTCACGGATCGTCACCGTGCCGTCGACGATGTAGCTGCCGTTGGGCTGGGGGCGGACGCCGGCGACCGGGACGTCGTGCTCGTCGGCGATGTCGCCGACGATCTCCTCCAGGATGTCCTCCAGCGTCACCACGCCCTGCAGGCTGCCGTACTCGTCCACCACCAGGGCGAAGTGCTCGCGCCGCATGCGGAAGGCGCGCAGCTGGTCGAGCAGCGAGGTGGTATCCGGGATGAACCACGGCTTGGCGGCGATCGCCAGGATGTCGAGATTGCCGGGGTCGCCGTGGCGGCCCTTGACCGCGCGCAGCAGGTCCTTGGCGTGCAGCACGCCGATGATGTTGTCGGGGTCGCCCTGCCACAGCGGGATGCGGGTGAACGGGCTGTCCATGACCGCCTCGACGACCTCCGCCGCCGGCAGGTCGGCATCGATGGCGACGACGTTGCGGCGGTGGGTCATGATCTCCGCCACCTCGACGTTGTCCAGCTCGAGGATCGAGCGCAGCATGGCCCGTTCCTCGCGGATCTCCTCGTCGGTGCCGCGGTGCAGCTCGATGGCGCCGCGCAGCTCGTCGCGGTAGTCCGACAGCGTGACCCGGCCGATGTCGGGACCGAACAGCCGCAGCACGCCGCGCACCACGAGGTTGATCATCTGCACGATCGGCGTCAGCACCAGCACCACGGTGCGCAGCAGCGGCGCCACCGCCAGCGCCGCCTTCTCGGCATGGTGGATGGCGTAGGTCTTGGGCAGCACCTCGGAAAAGATCAGGACCAGCAGGGTCATGATCAGGGTGGCCAGCGGCACCGCCCCCTCGCCGACCAGCGACAGCAGCAGGCTGGTGGCCAGGGCCGAGGCCAGGATGTTGACCAGGTTGTTGCCCAGCAGGATGGCGCCGATCAGCCGCTCCTTGTTGTCGCGCAGCCGGTTGACGATGCGGGCGCGACGGTTGCCCTCCTGGTCGAGCTGGTGCATGCGCGCCCGGCTGGCGGCAGTCAGCGCCGTCTCCGACCCGGAGAAGAAGCCGGACAGCACCAGCAGGAAGGCGATGGCGGCAAGGTTGAGGGCGGTGAACAGGTCCATGGCGGCTCCGGGGGCGGGTTCGGGCCGAAAAAGGGGCGTGCGTTCGCACCTGATCTGGCATGCACCGTCCGCGTCTACCAGAGTCGCGCGGCCAGACCAATGGCCAGCCACGGCCGCACGCGGACATTGCCCCCGGCGACCTGGTGCCGGATGCCCTGGATGGCCTCATGGCGCAGCCGATTGTGCGCCACCCTGGCCGCGGAGGTATGGCCGGCGTGCAGCTCGGCGACCGGCCACCGGAGGGTCCCTGACCGCTACGGCGCCCGCTACAGAGCGGTCCGATGACATCTCACCGGCGCCACAAGGGTAAAACCTGAGATGGTCTACATCATCGCCGTCATCGCAAATTTCAAGGTTCTGTCCCCCCCCGAGGTGCCCGGTGTTGAGCTTGACTCCAATGTCTTGCTTCGCGAAGGCTTTTAGGATTCTTTCTTGTCGGGTCACCGCTTCATGGCAATGTTCCAATCAATATCAAATCCAGCTACTATCAACTCGTTCGCTAGCGCCTGTTTCCAACCGCCATCATTGGTCATTGGTTGATAGACCACTGGGTAATCCGAAGGGATTTCGACCTCATCTCGGACTAATGCCATGACGCGGCTCCGGCCGAGCCGAGCCAAAAAGTAACCAAGTTCAAGGATCACGTTTTGTCTGGCCCGTGGTTGCGGTGCTTCCCCTTTGGTATTACCTTCATCATCCGGGGTAAGTAGCACTACTGCAAAACCGACATCGCTGTTGGACTCCAGCTTTTCGATTATTGTCTGCCCGCGGTTGGCCTGCTCATGAAGAATAATCGCCTCAAAACCAAGATTCTCTAGAAATCGGGAGACACTCTGTTTGCTGGCTTCGTCATGTCCATGGACAACGAATACCTTTCGAGCAGCCGGTTCTTTATTAGTTGATAGTTTTGTCGCCTCAGTAACACCGGTCTTCGTCTTCACATAGTTAATATAGTCACGGGCAAATGGAACAAATATTTGCGAAGTCATATTCTGAAGATTCCGAACATATTCATTTCCAGTCCAGTAAAACATTCGCGAAAAATATTCCCCATAGCCTGGGTCCTCAGCAATTCGATCAATCAAACTCACCACCAACCCAAGTTCATTTTCTGGGTCGTCCGGCCACTCAAGTTCCGCACTGCCAATCATGCCTCCTTGCGTCGCTTCACCGGCTGCAATCCATGCATCAAAGTTAACACCATCTACTAGTTCCCTGCTAATATTGTCCAACTCTTCTAAGTGCAGTAGGCGAGACAGCTTTTTAATATGACGTACAAACGACGACCTATCTGCCCAGCGCAGGTCATTTACAGTGTTTTCGACCTGACGAAGGACATCGGGTAAAGACTCGGAGTCCATCATGATTGTCGTCCCCCCTACAGACCGAGCATGGCGTGCACGCTCTTCAATTTGCTCACGGTAATGCGCTTTCATCTGAGACGCGAGTTTGTCAACTATCTCATTTCCTCGGTATGGACCTGCTCTTGTATCTATTGCGTTCTCCATTTGCTTTATCGCCACTTGTACACTTGCCGGTTCATTCGGGTCGAATCGCAGAGTAGCTATTGTTCCATCAAGCGACCGAAAAGCCCTTTCGGCGTCCTGAAGTTGCTTCTGCAGTTTATCCAATCCAAGAACTTTAAGACTCATAGTCTGTGATCCTTTTACCAGAATCCGACGTCTATTATTGTATGCGGAGCTGCCTAGTCGGTGCCATAAACGCCATGGTCCTGGTATGGGCGATGTTGGAAGCCGCTGCGCTTGTCTCAACTAAAAATAACTATATAATTACACAGATTTGTCTAGCAATAGGAGCGAAATATTGCCTGGAAGCTCTTGCTTTGCTGATGTGTGACCCTTTTAGCGTAACTGCTCACCCCCTACCCCTCCGGACCGTGGTGGCGAGCGGCCGGCTTGATGGTATGAGCAAACGCAAATCGGTCCTTGACAGGTGCTGACGGGCGCGATTCAACCTCCCAATGACTCGCGACACCCTCGACCGCCTGTCCAAGGACGAGCTGATTGCGCTGGTGCAGGCCCAGGCCGGCCAGATCGAGGCCCAGGCCGGCCAGATCGAGGCCCAGGCCGCGCAGATCGACCAGCTGTCCAAGCGCGTCGCCGAGTTGGAGGCGAAGCTCGGGCAGCCGCCGAAGACGCCGCGCAACTCCTCGCTGCCGCCGGCCAAGGGCGACAAGGCCAACCGGCCGGACAAGCCGAAAAAGCCGCGCGCCGGGCGGCCGGGGACGTGCCGGGCGCTGGCGGAAAACCCCGACCGCACCGTCGAGACGTTCGCCGAGGCCTGTCCGCATTGCGACCATGCCCTGACCCCGGCCGACCAGCCCGACGCCCATGCCTACGACCACGTCGAGCTGCCGCCGATCCGGCCGGTGGTGACGCGGGTCCACCGGCACCGCGGGGTGTGCCCGTGCTGCCGCAAGACCTTTGCGGCGCCGGCCCCGGCCGGCCTGGAGCCGGGCTCGCCGTTCGGCCCCGAGCTGGCGGCCCTGATCGTCCACCTGCACGTCACCCAGGCGATCAGCTACGAGCGCCTGGTCGTCCTGCTCGACGAGGTGTTCGGGGTGACCATCAGCGAGGGCGCCATCGCCAACATCCTGGCCCGCGCCCAGGCGCCGCTGGTGGCGGCGGCCGAGGCGATCGGCGCCGAGGTGCGGGCCAGCCCGGTGGTCGCCTCCGACGAGACCTCCGCCCGCGTCGCCGGGAAAACATGGTGGCAATGGGTGCTGCTGTCGTCGAGCGCCATCTATCACATCATCACCGACACCCGGGCCGCCGAGACCGTCACCACCTTCCTCGACGGCGCGGTGCCCGAGGTCTGGGTGGCCGACCGCTATGCCGGCCAGGCCGGGCACGGCCGGGAACGCCAAGTCTGCCTGGCCCATCTGCTGCGCGACACCCAATATGCCATCGACAGCGGCGACACCGCGTTCGCGCCCGGCTTCAAGGCGCTGCTGCTGCGCGCCGTCCTGATCGGCCGACGACGCGACAGGCTGAAGGACAGCACGCTCAGGCAATACCGCGGGGATCTCGACCGCCGGCTGGACCGCCTGTTGGCCCGGTCGCCGACCTCGGCCGCCGGCCGCAAGCTGCGCCGCGCCATCCTGCGCTGCCGGGCCGACCTGTTCCGGTTCGTCACGCGGCGGGACGTGCCGTACACCAACAACGCCTGCGAGCGCGCCCTGCGTCCGTCCGTGATCTTCCGCAAGGTCACCGGCTGTTTCCGCTCCACCTGGGGCGCCAAGCTCTATGCCGCCGCGGTCTCGGTCATCGCCACCGGCCGCCTCCGCGGCCTGTCCGCCCTCGAAGCCATCAAGACCGCCCTCAACCCCGCAACCGCCCAGCACGCCTGCTGATCCTCGACACGCCTATTGATGAGGGGTGAGCAGTTACTCTTGCTCTTGAAGGTCAGTGGGCAAAGAACTTCTGTGCCATCGCATTGCGAATGATTCGTGAAGAGATTGATAAGAGAAAGCTGGAAGACCGTTTTCACTGGGCCATTTTGTTGGTTCTCCTTGTTCTACGTTACCGCAGAGTCGATAGGCTTTTTCTAACCGATCACTGTCCGAACACGCGCTGCCTCGCACAGGATTTAGAAGTAGCTCTTGGAGATTCGGAAAGCGAAGCGCACAAGCGAAACAAACCTGAGGCCGCCACAAACTCTGTAGAAACTGTTAAGTTCTTGCAGAATCGTGGCCAAAACGAAAAGATAATTGATTCCATTGTAAGACAGGTAGATAGTTCAGAATCCAGTGGCAAACCAGAAGATAATAATGATAAAGATGAGCCCTAGGCTGAAACACGCAGTTCTCTTTGATTAGCAAGCGACCCCTTTAGCGCTCATCACTGCAATCCGCTTTTCCTCGACAGAAGTGCATTCAATCAAAAAACAGCACCCCTGGTGTTGACTCGCAGCAGCAAGTCCGTCGCCGCCCGGCACCACGAGGAGACCATCGAGTTCCTCGACTACCGCGGGCGCAACGGGCTGATCATTCGGGAGATGTCCGGCTACCTGGGCGACTGACCGACGTGCCCGCCGGTGCCGAGACGGGCCGCTTCCCGATCAAGGAGGGCCGCAGTCAGGTATACAGATGGAAGTTGAAACCGGAGCAGACCAGGATGTACGCCACGGTGGTCGAGGCGAGGGTGAAGTCCTCGGTCAGCAGGCGGCTCTCGTAGGTGTAGCCGGGCGGCAGGGGGAGGCCCGCCAGCCCGCCGACCTCGTTCAGGTCGTCGTCATCGGAGATGTTGAGTGCCGCGACCGGCGCGTAGCGGGACCCGTCCTCGCCGACCAGCTCGTGAAGAACGCTGCCGGCGAAGATCGTCTCCTCCGTGTGCCGCTCGATCCGGCCGGCGAGCCACAGCGGCTCGGACGACCCGGCCGGGTCGGTGCCCTCGACGAGCGGCTGCAACGACAGGATCCGGGCGATCAGCAGGAAGTCCACCGTGACGTCGCCGGCGCACAGGGTGAACCGCCGCGGCAGGCCGGCCGGCGCGTCGCCCGCGTACGGGTAGATCGTCGCGGCACTGGGCACGGCATTGATGCCGGGGTCGCCCAGCGACAGGTCGGCGCCCGTCTGCTGGGTGGCGAACGAGACGGTCTCCGGCAGAAGAGGCCGGATCTGCTGCAGGTACGTGTCGGCGTCCGCGCCGGCATTGCTGTAGATGTAGCCGCCCGACGTCGCCGGGTTCTGCCTGTATTCCTGATTGTAGCCGCCGTTCGGAACGACTTCCGGCTCCAGCATGCCCGCCTCCCGATCCCCTGCCGCTCGCCATGCGGTAGTATGGCCTTGCCACGCCTCTATTATCGGGCAGGAGGCGCAGCGGATAAAGGGAAGATTTCCGCCATCATGTCTGTTTTGCGATAATGCGCTGAAGCATTTCAGTATAACACGAGAAAAATTTTTAGACTTTAATATTTTTAATGAACGTACCTGCCGGCACCCGCTCACGCGGCGGGGCTTTGCCGCTTCCGGACGCCGGCGCGCGTCAACGCCGTTTGCAGCCGGCCGCAGGCTGAGCTGCCCAGCCCTTCCCGCCGCCGCGGTCCAAGCCGGGCTTCGCGAACCGAATGGGTCATCCACGCCCCCACCCGCGCGTCCGGTTGATCCGCTTATCGCCCTTCCCACCTTATGGGAATAGGATGCTCCAAGGTTCATGGGGGCATTGCCCGGGCGATCGGCCCGATACCGGAAAGGATGCGGCCTTGTTCAAGAAATCCCCCCGGAAAGGCGGGAAGGCGGCGGTCGAGGTCACCACGCTGACCCTGCGCGACGGTCTGCAGTCGACCGGCGTGTGGCAGCGCTTCCTGCCGCTGGTCAAGGACGCGCTTGCCGAGCGGCAGGAGCGGCCGGAGAACGGGCACGGCCGATCGGAAGGGCCGGCGCTGGCCCGGCTGCGCACGATCGCCGGACTGATCAAGGCGGCCGGGTACAATGGTGCCGAGGTGTTCTGGGGTCAGTCGTTCCAGAAATACATGCTCGGCGAGATCAGCCCGTTCGAGGCCATGGCGCTGTACCGCGACGTCTTCGGCGACGACTTCCTGCTGAGCGGGCTCGGCCGCGGCGTGAACGCGGTCGGCTTCCGGCCCTATGCGCAGGACGTGATCGACTGCCTGGTGACCCGGTTCGCCGAGCGGGGCGGGTCCCCCGGCCGGAAGAAGATCAAGATGCGGATTTTCGACGCGCTGAACTTCCCGGAGAACTGCGCATCGATGATCATTGCCGCCGCGCGCTACAACGCCGCCTCCGGGGTCTCCGCGTCCGGGGCCGCCTCCGGGGCCTCCGCGTCCGGGAACGGCGCCGAACGCCCCGCCGGTGCCGGCAAGCTGATCCACATCGAGGCGGCGCTCTGCTATCAGCCGGAGCGCGAGATCGCGAAGTGGGGCGCGGACGGCGAGGTGACCGGCACGGGCCGGCTGTTCACCGACGAATACTACGTCGCCTATGCCAAGAAGCAGATGGCCACGGCCAAGGCGGCGGGCAGCGTGCTCGACTCGCTGGTCATCAAGGACATGGCCGGGCAGCTGAGCCCGGAGCGCATCGCCGGCCTGCTGCCGCAGCTGACCGCGCTGGGACTGCCGGTCTACCTGCACATGCACTGCACCAACTACGCGCAGGCCGTGGAAACGATGCGCACGGCCGCCGACCTGGGCGTCGCCGGGGTCGAGGTGGTCGACTGGCCGCTGGCCGAGGGCACCTCGCACGCCAGCGTGCGCGACCTCATCCAGGGCAAGGAGAAGACCTTCGCCGGGATCGACCTGCGCAAGCTGGGCGAGCTGGAACGGGAGCTCGCGGGTCTGTTCGGCGACAAGGACGAGCTGCTGGCCGAGACCGGCACGGCGGAGGCGCGCCGCGACGACCTGCGGCTCAGCCGCGACGACCGGCTGATCCTGTGGCGGCTCGGCATCCCCGGCGGGGCGATGCCGGCGGTCATGCACCTGCTGCAAATGACCTGCAAGCTGAAGCGGGTCACGCAGAACGAGGCGATCGAACGGTTCGAGCGGGAGCTCGGCGCGCTGCAGGCCGAGATCGGCTGGGTGCCGCTGGTCACGCCGATGGCGGACATCGTGTACACGCAGGCGCTGCTGAACATGCAGAACGGCCGGTACGTCATCATCGAGGACCGGTTCGCCAAGATGATCCTCGGCCACTACGGCGACTACATCGACCACGCCACCGACGAGACGGTGCCCTTCGCGCCCAAGGTGGTCAAGGCGGTCCTGGACTACTGCGCGGGCGTGCGCGACGGCAGCAAGGTGGCGCTCGGCGGCAAGGTCTATCCCGCTCCCGAGGTGGTGCGCGAGCGCAGGGCCCGCCCCCCGGAGATGGACGCGACGCGCGAGGCAATGCTGCCCGTACTGCGCCGCACCGGCCTGGACCCGGACGGCCCGGAGGCCGACGAGGCGATCGTCATGAAGCTCATGGAGCCGCCCGGGTCGACCAGGCTGACCGAGCGCATCCTGCTGGCGCCGGAGCAGGAGCGCCTGATCCTTCGCCTGACCGAGATCCGGGCGCTGTGCGAGGCGCCGCAGCAGTTGGTCTGAGCGACCGCGGCGGCCCCGCGGGTCACGCCGGCCGCGCCTCCGCCAGGAACGGGCTCCGCGCGTCTGCCCAGGGGATCAGCAGGGCGTCGCGGG
>Ga0081526_100812_pt1 | contig 10095 bp, 7 predicted proteins | sample HotLakmasection2_FD_70991 | JGI IMG/M metagenome (GOLD analysis project Ga0081526, IMG submission 70991) | Hypersaline microbial mat communities from Hot Lake, Washington, USA - Section #2 (SPADES assembly) (version 2) | ecosystem: Environmental > Aquatic > Non-marine Saline and Alkaline >... | reverse complement strand
CGGCTCTATTGGGCAGCGTCAGCGCAGCGGTGGGGTTGGGGGGGCTCATCGGCGGTGTCCTGCTCGGCCTCTGGGGCGGTCCTATGCGACGCCTCCACGGGTTGCTCGTCGGCAGGGGGCTGGTCTTCGGGTTCGAAGCCTTCCTGGGATTGGCGAAATTACCCTCGGTCTGGATAGGGGCCAACTTTCTTGCGGGTCTGTTTAAACCCCTGGCCAATAGCTGCGAAAACGCCATCTGGCTTTCTAAAGTCGATCCGCACCTGCAGGGGCGAGTCTTCTCGGCCAGTTCGTTCTTAATTGGCCTCACCTCCCCCCTGGGGCTGCTGATGGCCGGTCCCCTGGCCGATCGCGTGTTTGAACCGGCCCTGCAACCCGACGGCATCCTAGCGAACTGGTTGGGCGGTATTTTCGGCACTGGCACCGGCAGCGGCATGGCTTTGCAGTTTACCCTTTGCTCGTTAATTGTTGTGGCTATCTGTTTCAGCAGCTATGGGTTTGCTCCCCTGCGCGATATCGAAACGGTTCTGCCTGACCATCAGGAAGGGTAGCATTGAAGAGTGTCATTTTTCCGTCCCACTTACCCCTTACGGTCAAAATCAATCCGTCTCGGAGAATGAGATCATGAAGTCTTTACGTGCGATCGCACTTTTCGGCGCACTGCTGACCGCAGGCAGCGCCACCATTCAGGTTCGTCAGACGCCAGTACAGGCCCAAAACGCAGAGCCATCAACCGCTGCCACCATCACGATTCGAGAACTGCAACAACAGGGGCCAGGTCTGACCATTGCCGGAGAAATTACCAGCGTTGTGGGTAACGAATTTATCTTGAGCGATGGCACCGGACAAATCATCGTTGATGCTGGTCCGACGTGGTATCACCAACTCAATCTGCAGGAGGGCGAGCAGGTCACAGTGGTGGGAGACTATGACGACGATGAATTTGATGCGTTCACCATCACCCGTGGCAACGGTGAAGTGCTGACCATTCGCGAGCCCCAAGGGCCGCCGCCCTGGGCCGGTGGCCCCCATCGGCAGCGCGATCGCCACGACTAAGAGGGTGTTTTAAAAGTCTTCTGGACTGGATTTGGCTACCTGAACTACCCAGAAGCTCCTACGGTGGAATGGGCATTTGAGCCTTTCCTAAAATGGATCGGGGTAGCCTCTATCACACGAAACAGCCCCTTTAAAACACCCTCTAACACACCCCTAACCATTCTCACTGACTTTCCAAGCGTGGCCTGGGGCGCTTTCCCGCTTACCATCCGCTATGGTATTGGCCCCAATGCCCTAGAGCGATGTCTTATTAGCAAAAATTCTCAACAGTGGTAGGATATGGTCAACAGCTATGCCCTTAAACTACTATGACGATGTCTCGCGGATCGTCTTCGATCGCTGCCCCCAGGGGCAGTGCGACTACTCTTTCCAGCACTACCTGGCGGCAGTTGTGGCGAACTAGTCGACAACAGGCCTGTCCGGTCGATCAAGACGATACCCGCGATCGCATCGCCCAATATCCAGCTCATCTGGCCACTGGCTACAAGCGAGATATTGACCTGAGAAATGGGGTGGGCCTCACCCTGCACCGCTATCAATTTCATCAAGACCTGATTGTGACCCAGTGGCCCGAGGAAGATACGGGCTGCCTGGAATTTGTCTTTAACCTGTCCTCGATATCCAAATACCGGGAAGGGCCGTATCTCACCGCTGGTCAGCATTGTTTAATGGGCGTCTATCATCCGGGCTGCCAGCAGGTGGTTGAGCTGGCCCAAGAGCCAACCCTGGCGGTCGATATTTACATGCACCCTCGAATATTTCGCCAGTGGCTGGGCTTAGACACGCACGCAGAACCGCTACAGCAACTGCAGCGGTTGCCCAAAGACCTGCAGCGCCTATTGGCAGGCGATACCCAGATAGTGCTGTCGCCGATCCAGACCATTACCCCGGCCATGCAGGTGGCGCTGCGGCAGATTTTAGATTGCCCCTACCATGGCGTTGTCAAGCACCTGTATTTAGAAAGCAAGACGCTGGAACTCCTCGTTCTCTGGCTAGAACAGGTCTTTTCCCTTTATGACAGTGCGTCTCTGACCCATCAGGCGCTGCCATCGGCGGATCTGGAGCGGATTCATCACGCTAAAGAAATCTTGGTCCGGCAGCTCCATAACCCTCCTTCCCTGGTTGAGCTGGCTCGCCGGGTCGGGCTGAATGATTGCACCCTTAAACGTCAGTTTCGGCAGGTGTTTGGCACCACGGTGTTTGGCTACTTGCATGACTGCCGGATGGAGCAGGCACGAACGCTATTACGGGAAAACCAGTTGTCGATCAGTGCGATCGCCCACACCATCGGCTACAGCAACCCCTGTGCGTTTAGTACTGCTTTTCGTAAGAAATTTGGGGTTAGTCCAAGGGCGATGCGGCAGTAAAAATTCCGTTTCGATAAACAACTGTTCCGTTTGAGTAAAGTTGCATCGTGCCAATGCCGGTACCATAGCCCCCAAGTTAGTTGAGAAATATTCTTAACTGCAGGCACCCACGGAGGACTTTGCACCGGTTTCACAGTTCTCCTGAAGTCGCCTATGTGGTGTGGTGAAAGGTTTAGGAGTATGCAACACAAGATTTTAGTGGCCTTGAGTCTAAGTTCGATGCTGGTCGCTCAGGCCGCCTGGGCTGAGGAAGAAGTAAGAGTGGATGAGACCGATCACTCCATCCACCCATCCACCCATCTACCCTCACACCCATCCACTCCACCCCCTGCGACCACTGTTTCTGACTGGATGGCCCAAATTGAGGCATCTCAGGTGCAAATTACGGCAGTCCGGGTCGAAACGACCGACACTGGGCTCTCCGTTGTGCTGGAAACTCCTGAGGGCGAGCTAACCGCCCCAACCACACGCACGGTGGGCAATGCGGTGATTGCCGAAATCCCTAATGCAGTGCTGAATTTGTCAGAGGGTGAGCTGTTTGAAGCCTTTGGCCCGGCAGAGGGCATTGCCCTGATCAGCGTGACCGAGCTACCCGATGGGGGCGTGCAGGTCTCGATTACCGGAACCGATGCGCCACCAGCCGCCCAGGTGGGTACCGAGGCCGGAAACCTGGTGCTGAGTGTAGTGCCGGGGGCAGCCAGTGCGGTGGCGGAAGACCCAGAGGCGATTCAGGTGGTGGTGACGGCCACCCGCACCGAGGAAGAGCTTCAAGACGTGCCGCGATCGGTGACGGTGATTACCCGTGAGGAGATTGAGCAGCAAACCGCACTCACTAGAGACCTGGTAGATATTCTGGGTAGACTCTCCCCTGGGTTAGGTCCCCCGACTCAAACGGACAGCAATTTCGGGCAGAGTATTCGAGGACGCAATCCGCAGGTTTTGATTGATGGGGTACCCATCACCTCAAATGACAGCAACGACAGTTTTAATCGAGATTTGAGAAGCATTACTCCTGGATCTGTTGAACGAATCGAAATCGTGCGGGGTCCTTCTGCAACGTTTGGCAATGGGGCAACAGGAGGTGTCATCAACATTATTACCCGACAACCCGGTGAACAACCAACCTTCCAGACTGAAGTCGGAGTAAATGCTGCTCTCGGTGAGCTAGAAGGAGACAGTTTTGGTAATTTTTTCAGTCAGTCGTTTTCAGGTGCCGACGGCAACTATGACCTCTTCGCTCGTATTTCTCGTAACGACACAGGCGTCTATTATGATGCTGAAGGCGACCCTATTCCCTTTCAAGATGAGGGGACGAGTGAAACTGAAACGATAAATTTATTTGGAAAATTTGGAATAAATTTTGACGAAAATCAACGCCTTCAGCTAACAGCCAATTACACCAGAGACGATTACGGTTTTACTTTGATTACCGATCCCAGTGTTGACGATCTTCCCTTCAGAACCGAAGCCCGTGCCATTGATGTGGGAGAGCAAGAGTACATTGGAGCTTCCGATCCGAGTACCGTCAATTCAGTATTTACCCTCAACTATACCCATGAAGACTTATTTGGCAGTCAACTCAATGCTCAAGCCTACTATCGCTCTACAGATATCTTTCCCACCGCTTTTGATGGTCGGGAATTCGGGTTTGGTGTTTCACGGATAGATTTCCTAAATGAGGTTTTTGGAGGACGGCTGCAGATCGAAACTCCTTTATCTGATGCTGCCAATTTACTGTGGGGAGCCGACTATTCTAATGAAGAAAATTTTGGACCTGAAATACTATTCGATCCTCAGGAATTCGATGCAAGTGGCGGCACAACTCTAAGAGCAACTGGAGAACAACTTATCTTTTTCCCACGCCACACCGTGGAAAATTTGGGCTTGTTCGCCCAGACAAATTGGGAGGTCAGTGAGCAATGGCGGCTCAGTGGTGGTTTAAGATACGAACGTTTTGGAGTTGATGTTCCTGACTTTACTAACAGTATTAATGAAGAAATCGAAGGTGGAAATGTTGATTTTGATGACGTGGTATTTAATGCAGGTGTTGTTTTTCATGCTACGCCAGAATTAAGCTTATATGGCAGCTTTGCTCAAGGCTTCTCAGCTCCACCGATTTCCCGCATTCTCTTCAACGCTTCCCAAGGTTTTAATTTTGGAAGAGACGTTGATATTTCTTCGCCGCAGAAAGTTGATAACTATGAAATTGGTGTCCGGGGTGAATGGGAAACAGTGCAATTCTCACTAGCGGCTTTCTTCAACGAATCTGAATTGGGTACGACACTCATTAGAGAAAATCCTGAGGATCTCAATCTCACTCTGGTCAGAGCACCTCAGCGCAACTACGGATTAGAAGGAACTGTGGACTGGCAACCGATCGAAGACTGGCTGCTTGGTGGGACACTAACGTGGTTTGTAGGTGAAGCTGATTTCCCCAATGATGGAGAAGGATTTTTGGGGTTAAGAGCACCTGAGTCTTCCCCCATCAAACTAACCGCCTATGTCGAAAATCAAACCACTCCTGGTTGGCGCAACCGTCTTCAGGCCTTGTTTGTGGGCAGCCGTGACAGGGGGTTTGAGGATGGTACTGATCCAGTTGAAATAGACAGCTACTTTGTTCTGGATTTCATCAGCAGCATCGACCTTGGTCCAGGGGAATTGCAAATTGGTATTGAGAACCTGCTCAATAATCAATACGCGACTGTTGCGCAACAATGGGAAGGTGGTTTCACCAATTCTAGAAATCTTCCTGCCAGGGGTAGAAGCATTAGCCTGAATTACCGTTTTACCTGGTAATAGAGATTAAGGAACTTGGGATTACTAAGTTTCAAATCCTTTGTAATATAAAATTAGCAAGATCGGGAAGATTGTAAACAGCAATCAATCATGAAACAGCACCAATCTGTATTCAAAAGACATTGCCAAAAGGTCTGTAAGCCAGAAGTAGCTACTAGTATAAAACGTATCTATCAATACTTCTTGCTCCCTTGGCTGGTAGCCATATTGGTTGTGGCTTGCAATCACGCTTCTGTCCCTGAAACACAATCCTCAACAAATTGTCGAACCGTCGAACACGCGGCTGGTGAAACCTGTGTTCCACCCAGCCCTCAACGTTTGATTGCACTGGGTCCTCCAACCATGGCAGATGCCCTCTCTGTCGGAATAAAGCCAATTGGGACAGTTTTCTACTTTGACGAAACGCCCCCTTACTTAGAGGGCAAACTAGACGAAATTGAACTTATAGGCAAAATACCCGAACAACCCAATCTAGAAAAAACGTTGACGCTAAACCCTGATGTCATTATTGGTGTTGAGGGTGGTGCTGAATCAATTTATAGTCAGCTTTCTCAAATTGCACCCACAGTTTTGGGCCGCTGGAAGGGCTACCCCTCTTGGAAAGACCACTTCAACTTTGTGGCGGAAGTCTTGGGTAAAACTGAGGAGGCAGAAAAAGTTTGGGCACATTACGAGCAGCGAGTTCAAGAGCTCAGAGCAGCTTTGGATAATAACTATCAGGATATTGCAGTGTCATTCGTGCATATTTGCTGCGGCACGATAGATATCGACTTCAAAAATTCCTTTAACGGTATGATTCTTGACGATGTTGGTTTACGTCGTCCTCCAGCCCAGGAGGTAGTCATTGAGGGTGGCATAACATCTATCTCTGAGGAACGTTTGATGGACATAGATGGGGATATTCTTTTTGTTGCGACCACTTCAAAAGAATCCGAGGAATTACTTGAAGAGCTCAAGCAGAACCCACTATGGAGCCAACTCAAAGCCGTGAAACAAGGTCGAGTATATGCAGTTGATTATGCGACCTGGCGTGGGGGAAATCCTCTCGCTGCAGATGCCGTAATTAACGATTTATTTAAATATTTAGTTGAAGACACAACAGCGAGCTAATTACGCTTTATCAATGAACTAGATTCATGGGAAATCACATTCTTTTTGTTTGCGAACTTTGCCATTTTTCGGCTATCCAGAAACACCATGAAGGGCTTTTAGGAGGTGCGCACCTGCTTCAACAACTGTCTCAGCATCCCGACCAATCAGCCCTGTCGGCTCAACTTGAGATTCGCCCGGTTGAGTGTATGGATGCCTGTAAACATCCCTGTGTTGCGGCGCTGAGCTGTGCAGAAAAACCCACCTATTTATTCACCAACCTGCCGCCTTTAGAAAGTGCCGAGGCGCTGCTGTGGCTGTGCGATCGCTACCTTGAGCGTCCCGACGGTCAGGTGCGGTGGCGTGAATTTCCCGACGTGCTGAAGGCGACTATGTTTGCCCACATTCCTCCGGTTGCTGAGACCAAACTGGCTGATCCCTCAAGCTAGTCAGGCCAGATGAGTACCCTTCCCCTGCAACAGTACTGGCGTTTACTCGCTCGCTACCTACGGCCCCAACGCCGCCGCGTGGCCTGGTTAAGCGTCACCCTGCTCGGCAGTATTGCCCTGCAGCTGCTGAATCCTCAGATTCTGCGCTACTTCATAGATACCGCCATGGTCGGAGGGGCGTCCTCTGCCCTCTTTGGAGCTGCTGTTGGGTTTATGGCTGTTGCCATGGCCACTCAACTGCTCAAGGTTGCCGCCACCTACTACGGGGAAACCGTCGCCTGGACCGCCACCAACACCCTGCGAGAAGAGTTGACCGCCCACTGCCTCGGCCTTGACCCGGCCTTCCACAAGTCGCGCACCCCAGGAGAACTGGTCGAACGGGTCGATGGCGATGTGGAGGCTCTATCTCGATTTTTCTCCCAGTTCGCCATTCAACTGCTGGGCAGTGCCCTGTTGTTGCTCGGTATTTTAGTGGTCCTGAGTCTAGAAGACTGGCGCGCCGGGTGCGCCCTCGCCCTTTTTGCCCTGAGTGCGCTGCTAATTCTGATTCGGTTGCAAACCTATGCCGTACCCGCTTATGCGGCAGATCGGCAGGCCAGTGCCGAATTTTTTGGCTTTTTAGGGGAGCAGCTAACAGGCACTAAAGACATTCGAGCCAACGGTGCCGTCAGCTATGTGATGCATCGCTTTTACCAACATCTGCAGCGGTGGTTGCCCATCTCCCACCGGGCAGGGTTTGCCGAAATTGCCCTGTGGGGAACGTCCATTGCCCTATTTGTGGTGGGAAATGCGATCGCACTGACCATCGGAGCCTACCTGTGGCAGCAAAACGCCATCACCATCGGCACCGTCTATCTCATCTTTTACTACACCAATCTGCTGCGCGACCCCATCGAGCGCATCCAGGAAGAACTCGACACCCTGCAGCAGGCGGGCGGCAGTCTACTGCGCATTACGGAGTTATTGCAAGTTCAATCTCAGCTCAAATCCGAGGGGCAAAACTCCTTACCAACGGGGGCGCTATCGGTTGAATTTGACGGGGTGTGGTTTGGGTATGAAGCAGAGAAAGGGAGCGAGGGCGCAGGGGAGCAAGGGAGCAGGGGAGCGTTAGGGCGTAGGAGTGTTGATGAGTCCATAACCGACAAAATAGGCAAATCTCACCCATCCACCCATCCACCCATCCACTCATCCACCCATCTACCCGCCTACACCCTGCAAAACCTCACCTTTCATCTCCCGGCAGGTAAAATACTGGGTCTGATCGGGCGCACTGGTAGCGGTAAAACTACGCTGGCTCGATTGCTATTGCGCCTGTACGACCCGCAATCTGGGACAATCTGTTTGGGGAATCGAGCCATTGATCAGGTTCCCCTCAGACACCTGCGGCAGCGGGTGGTGTTGGTCACCCAGGATGTGCAGCTGTTTCAAACCACCATTCGCCACAACCTCACCTTCTTCAATCCGACCATTCAAGATCACCAACTGATAGAGAGTCTGGACCGTCTGGGGCTATCTCCCTGGCTGCAGACCCTGCCCCACGGGTTAGACACCCTGTTGGGAGCCGACAGCGGCGGACTTTCAGCCGGGCAGGCTCAGTTACTCGCTCTGGCCCGCGCCTTTTTGAAAGATCCGGGCTTAGTCATCCTCGATGAAGCCTCATCGCGTCTCGATCCGGCCACCGAAACCCTGATAGAAGGGGCGATGGATACCCTCCTAGCTGGACGTACAGGCATCATTATTGCCCACCGCCTCCAAACCCTGCAGCGAGCCGACCAAATTCTGGTGTTGCATCAGGGGCAAATTCGTGAATATGGCGATCGCACCACCCTGGCCCATACCCCTGATTCTGACTTCGCCCATTTATTGAGAACAAGCGCAGCCGGTGGAGGAATGGAGGGGTAAGGGGGGTAGGAGAGTGGGGAAACACCCCTTACCTAGCCCCAAAAACTTAAAACTTAAAACTCATAGCCGATGACTAATCGTCAAGTTAAATCGCCCCCTACCTGGCAACTTCTGTGGCACTTGATGCGCCATGCCCCCAGGCTATTCGTCGCCGATAGTGTCTTATGGATTGTGTTTGCCAGCTTTCTTCCTGCCATTCCAGGGCTGATTATTCGAGAATTTTTTGACACCCTGACGGGAACGGCTCGCCTGCAGGTATCGGCCTGGATTTGGATAATTTTACTGCTCGCGGTGGGGGCTGGGCGGATTGTGGCTTTGGTGGTGGGCCAGTATGTCAGAAACCACTATCGCTTTACCATCAGCGCCTTACTCAGACGTAATTTTCTGGCGTATTTGCTGCAGCGTCCGGGAGCTCAACCCCTAGCCCCGAAACCCGCAGACAACGTATCGGCATCACCAGGGGAAGTGCTCAGCTACCTGCGGGATGACACCAAACAAATTGAGAATAATGTGGTCTGGGTCGCTAATCTCGTGGGGGATGGACTGTTCTCGCTGGTCTTTGTGGCGATTTTGCTGAATATCCATGCCCGCATCACCCTGCTGGTGTTTTTGCCCCTGGTGGGAGTGGTGATGGTGATTCAGCAGTTGCGATCGCACATCAAACGCTACTGGCAAGCCAGCCGTCAGGCCACCCAGGCGGTCACGGGCCTGCTGGGCGAAATCTTTAGCGCCGTTCAGGCGATTCAAATTGCGGCAGCAGAACCTGAGGTAATGGCTCATTTTCGCCAGGCCAATGCCCACCGCCGTCGCCTGATGGTGAAGGATCGGGTCTTTACCGCCCTGCTCGACTCGGCCTTTGAGAACGTCGTCAGCCTGGGCACAGGGCTGATTTTGCTGGTCGTAGCGCTAACGCAGCAGTCAGGAGCAGCAGCGCTGACGGTAGGAGACTTTGCCCTGTTTGTCTACGCCCTGTCCTTCGTGACCGGATTTTTGAGCTTTCTGGGGCGCTACCTGACCCTGTGCAAACGCACGGAAGTCTCCTTCGAGCGCATGGCTGGCCTCCTCCAGGGGGCTTCAGCCCAGACCTGGGTGGCCCATCATCCCCTACACCTGCAAAATTTGTGGATGCGTAAGCCATCCCTACCTGCCGTGGCCCAACCCGTTCGCGATCAGCATCCCCCCCTGCGGGAACTGCGGGCTGATAACCTGACCTATCTGTACCCTGGATGCGATCGCGGCATCCGGGAGGTGAGCCTGACCATCCCCCAAGGCAGTCTAGTGGCCATCACAGGCCCGGTGGGGGCGGGCAAAACCACCCTGCTCCATGCCTTGCTAGGGTTACTGCCGCTGCAAGCGGGCGAAATTTATTGGAACGGTCAACGGGTAGAGCATCCGGCTAACTTTTTTGTGCCACCCTGCTGTGCTTACACACCGCAAGT
>Ga0081526_100804_pt1 | contig 10198 bp, 11 predicted proteins | sample HotLakmasection2_FD_70991 | JGI IMG/M metagenome (GOLD analysis project Ga0081526, IMG submission 70991) | Hypersaline microbial mat communities from Hot Lake, Washington, USA - Section #2 (SPADES assembly) (version 2) | ecosystem: Environmental > Aquatic > Non-marine Saline and Alkaline >... | reverse complement strand
CCCCCACCCCCCAACTCCTTCCCCCAAAATGGGAGAAGGGGAGCCGGATTCAAAGTCCCTCTCCCGCTCTGGGAGAGGGATTTAGGGTGAGGGTTACAAAAGTGGGATACACCCAATTCAAACAAGTTCATCGGACGCCGCACTGGGGTTTATCCCAAAAGATGGATGTGTCGCTATTAAACTGCGCTGCATACTGAAACTTAAGCAATCTTAAAAAACTTTCTAATTATTATGGTTGGCCTTCCCAGTGCAATCAATGCTGTCCAAGAACTGGTCGAGGAAATTTCCCCCGCACCTGTTACATTCAAGCGCATATCTTCAGCAAAGGCTCTCAAAAATCGTCTGGATTGGGGCAAGCCTGATCTGACGATTATCGACGTGCGCGATCGCTACGCTTTCAACCAAGAAAGGATTACTGGGGCAGTTTTGGTTGACTTAGAGCATCTGATTCATCAAGTGAATCAAATGTTAGAGATTAATCGAGATATCTATATTTATGGGGCTAGCGAAGAAGACACCATTAACGCAGCATCCCAACTCGATCGAGCAGGCTTTCGTCGAGTCGCCATTCTAGAGGGTGGTCTAAAAGCTTGGAAAGCTGCCAAGGGACCGACTGAGGGCCGTTCAGCCTAACCAAGGCCCCTGCTTGCAGGAAAGCATTAGAACTCGGGATCGTTTTTTGCCTGTCAGCATCATGCTTCGAGCGGCTTTTTAGGCTGATTTGCCAACCATTCTTTAGGCTGATTCAGCTACTCCAAGAAGTAGCTGATTTCGCTTATTGTCTTTTGTCTATCAAGTGTTCATGGCTTCTCATTATGACATCATTGTTATTGGCGCAGGCGCAGGGGGTGGCACTCTCGCCTATGCTTTAGCCCCAACCGGTAAAAGCATTTTATTGATTGAGCGGGGCGATTATCTACCCCGAGAAAAGGCCAATTGGGATCCCGATAAAATTTTTATCGAGCGGCGTTATCAAGCGCAAGATGAATGGCTGGATGCCAAAATGCGGCCATTTAACCCAGAGACTTACTATCTGGTCGGGGGCAACACTAAACTTTATGGGGCAGCCCTGCAACGGATGCGGGCAGAGGACTTTGGCGAAGTGCGTCATGCTGAGGGTATTTCTCCGGCGTGGCCGTTCACCTATGAAATGTTAGAACCCTACTACACCCGAGCCGAAAGTCTGTTTAAGATTCACGGACAGCGGGGCGAAGACCCGACAGAACCGCCCATGTCAGTGGAATACCCCTATCCGGCGATGCCCCATGAGCCGAGAATTCAGGCGATCGCAGACCACCTCGCGACCCAGGGGTTGCACCCGCTGCACCTGACGCTCGCGGTAAACCGAGATGTCAACAACCCCCGGCGCAGTGCGTGTATTCGTTGCGACACCTGCGATCCTTATCCGTGCCTGGTGGATGCCAAATGCGATGCACAAACGGCTTGTGTTGATCCGGCGTTGACCTATGACAATGTGACGCTGCTGACCCAGACTTACGTGAGTCGGCTCATCACCTCAGCCACGGGCGATCGCGTTGAAAAAGTGGAAATTCAAACGCCTCAAGGCACCGATTATTTATCTGCCGATACGGTAGTCACCGCTTGTGGTGCGATTAATTCAGCCGCGCTGCTGCTGCGTTCCGCCAATGACCATCATCCCCAGGGGTTAGCCAATTCCTCAGATCAGGTAGGGCGCAACCTGATGAAACATAACCACTCAGCGTTGATTGCGATCGCGCCGACGCCAAATCCTACGATATTTCAAAAAACCTTAGCCATTCACGATTATTACTTTAACGGCCCTGACCAAGACTACCCCCTCGGCCAAATCCAATTGACGGGCAAGGCTAAATGGCAACGACTCAAAAAAATGGCTCCCACTGAGCTACCTCAACATTGGTTGGAATATTTGTCGCAACACTCAGTGGATTGGTGGCTCACCACCGAAGATCTGCCCGACCCAGACAATCGCGTCACCCTGAGCCGACAAGGCCAAATCCAGGTTAACTTTACCCCCAATAATCTCAAGCCCCATTACGAACTGGCCGGTGTTTTAGAGCAGCACTTACGTCAACTCGGGTTTTATTTGTTCTGGCATAAAACCATGGAGCTGGCAGTTTCCTGGCATCAAATTGGTACCTGCCGCATGGGTTTCGATCCCCAAAACAGCGTTTTGGATGTTAATTGCCGCACCCATGATATTGACAATCTTTACGTAGTCGATGCCAGCTTTTTTCCTTCGATGGGGGCGATGAATCCGACGCTCACGATTGTGGCGAATGCTTTGCGCGTGGCGGATCATTTGAAGTCAATGCTGTAAGCCCCAGCCAGTGCTGTCTAACTTTTGTCTCCGAGCGATCGCCCAAACATGCGTTCACCTTTGTCAATAAAAACAGGGCCAACCCGAAGATTGACCCTGACAGGTGAGCCGCTAAGAAGCTGTTTGGTATCAAACATTTGCCCGACTACACACGGATTTATATTTATAGGCAAACAATTACTCTAGAGAGTTTTTGTTAAGCATGCTTGGAAACTTGCTGCCAGATGAAAATGGCAATTAACGCTCCAACCACAGACAAGATAATGCCTAGAATATTGAGACCCGCTGAGGTAAAGGCGAGACTACCCGTGGTGATCAAAGTTGCCAGGGTACCCCCGACAAACGAACCGACGATACCTAGAATTAAGGCACTAATCCAACCGCCTCGCTGGTGACCTGGATAAATGGCCTTGGCGATCGCACCGACAATAATGCCAACGACCACCCAGATAATAATTCCCAGTAAAGACATAGACCCTCCTAAACACTAACGAATAACTGAATTATCAATGATTTTCGCAAAAGTAACCTCTATCTTTTGTTAGAGCAGGTCGGAACCTAAAGACAGGTTTTTCTACTGTAGAGCTTCACTTTTATTCATGATTGAAAATTCAAAGTGCGGGGTGTTGCCTCTCTTGGGGCTGATGTAGAGGGGGAGAGCTTACCCGGCCAGGAAATGTTGTAAAGAGATTTATGGGAAAGCAGATCCCAATGATGCCGGGGTATTTATCTCTGGAGATTGCTTAAGCGTTACAAAGCATACCAAAACCAGTTTAAAACAGGGAGTGTTCTCTGGGTGAATAAAATTACTGCGATTTCTGTCCTCAGATCTGCCCCCCAAAATTGAGATCTACCCCTCGACCGGGACAGATTCGGCAATGCCGTATGTGACTTGCTCTGTGGCGATTTTACGATGATATTTTCGGCATCTTAAGCTGCCCTATTCAGGGTTTGAGGTTATCAGTGAGGATATCCCAGTTCAGCAAATCAACCTCAGGGAAGATACAAAAATTGAGCAATTTGCCGAATGTGTTAGTGCGATTAGCACTATCTTTTACGAGATTTCCATCATTATGCGTCCCCCAAAGTCTTCTGACACGGTCCGTGCTTACTTAAAATCAATTGGCCGCGTGCCTCTCTTAACCAAAGAGGAAGAAGTTGTTTTAGGCAAACAGGTTAAGGCCATGATGCAGTTAGAGGCTGCTCGTGAAGACCTGAAAGCTGAGTTGGGACAAGAGCCTACTTGGGAAGCCTGGGCCGACTACACCCAAACGGAAGTTTTCCAACTGAAGAAAATTATTCGCGCTGGCAATCAGGCTAAACATAAAATGATTCAGGCGAATCTACGTTTAGTCGTTTCGATCGCTAAAAAATATACCGGGCGTGATCTAGACTTACTGGATCTGATTCAAGAAGGCTCCATTGGCCTTAACCGAGGGGTAGAAAAGTTTGACCCGGCCAAGGGCTATCGATTTAGCACCTATGCCTACTGGTGGATTCGTCAGGCCATGACTCGGGCGATCGCCGAAAAGAGTCGCATCGTGCGTCTGCCAATTCATGTAACTGAAACCCTTAACAAAATCAAAAAAGCGCAGCGTGATTTGAGCCAACAATTAGGCCGGGCAGCTTCGCTTGAGGAAATTGCTGGACATTTAGAACTGATGCCCCATCAAGTGCGGGATTATCTGCAATATTCCCGCAAGCCGTTGTCCTTAGAAATTCGGGTGGGGGACAATAACGATACCGAACTCGCCGACCTGCTAGAGGTAGACGCCGAAACGCCGGAGCAGACCGTTACGCAAAGTCTACTCCGGGCCGATATTGATCATCTGATGAACTTTTTGACTCCCCAGCAACGCGAAGTTTTAAGCCTACGTTTTGGGTTGAGGGACGGCAATTCTTTGTCTTTGTCTAAGGTGGGAGAAAGATTGAATATTAGTCGCGAGCGAGTCCGTCAAATACAACAACAAGCCGTATCAAAATTAAGGGCAAACTGTAGTCAACTGCGGGAATATTTGACTGCTGTTTAGCGCGCGATCGCGCTCCTGTAGCGATTAAGCAATTCTGAACAGCTCCCAGCGGCTTTAAGAGATCTAGACATCAGCCGTTCGTGAATGAATCTTGAATTAACAAATTAGTTCAATCGTAACCGTCCCCTGAGCGGAGTCGAAGGGGACGTTCTAGCTGAGTTTTGGCTTCGACTTCGCTCAGCCAGCGTAGTTCCTGGGACGGTTACGTTCCATCTTACTCTCTGCTTAAGAAGGTCAACCTGTAGTGAGAGGTCACTCTTTCTTGACTTTTATAGGATCAAGCTTTGAGTTAACTCATCCTGCCGTAACGGTAGGTGATAGTTTTTGTCATGCCTTATGAAATGAACGCTCAGTTAAATCAACAGAATTTGCCGTCCTCTCCCATCAAATTACTACAGCAGATGGAATTAGGACAAAACTTAGAAACCGCTTTTGATCAGTTATTACCCTGGCTCGGGCAGCAGTTGAATTGCGATCGCGTATTCCTTTACGTGCGATCGCCCTACCAGCAATTAGGTCGAGTGCCTTTTTGCTGGATCAGACAACCTGATTTTCCAAAAATTTACGATCCTGACTGGAAGCATGAACCTCCGGCTCTACCCCAGCATGACCCGATGTTTGCGGCGGCACTAAATGCTCAACCTAGCTTGTTTATTGAGGATGTTAAAACGGCTAATTCGAATGTGGTGAACTACGAATTTGAACGCCAAAATTTTTCCCATCGGGCATTAATTCATGCTCATTTGTGTATTGAGAAAAAGCTGTGGGGAATTTTACAGCCCTGCGTCTTTGATCACCCTCGGCAATGGCAACGACGCGATCGCCAATTGATCGAACAAATTGTCGGTTGGTTAGCGCCCCTCACCCGAGCCTACGTCAATCGACATGCCCCACAACGGGAGGCTGGTTAGACATGATTGTGAACCTGCAAACCGATGGTTGGGAGATCATTTATCACCGCGCCCATGCTTTGCTAGCCGCTCAAATCGCAGGCTATTGGGATATTTGTAAAAACAGCAGTCGTCTTTATGAAACGATCGCGGCAATTTCACACCATGACGATTTAGAAAAAGAGTGGGAAGGCAACCAGTTGACAGCAGCGGGAGCCCCGCTTGATTTCACATTAGAACGGAATGATTCCCTCTCTCGTCTACGTCGCCATGCTGATGAGGCCCTTTACCGGGGGCGTTGGGTCGCGATGCTGATTTCGATGCATAGCTGTTTTTTAAACCAAAGCAAGCGCGACGAAAATCCTGAAATCGCCGAATTTATCGACGAGCAGCAGCAGCGCCAGCGTCAGTGGCGTGACGAACTCAACATTACCAAAGATGAAGCGCTTGCCGCCTATGACTTTATGCGGTGGTGCGATCGCCTCTCGTTAATTTTGTGTCAGCGCCAGGTGCCGACCGGTGGACGTAAACTTGAAATCATTACGGATTATGAGGGGCTGGGCTATACCCTATTTTGCTCATCGCCGGGAGATCTCACCGTCAAGCCTTGGCCGTTTGCCACCGAGAGTTTTAGTATTTCTGTCGATGCCTGCGATCTTTCCCAACTCCAGTTTGAGTCTAACGATCAGTTGAGCAAAGCCCTACAAAATGCCCCACGAAAAATCCTAACTTGGCAATTTTCCGCTACCAGCGATGAATAGCTACCTGGAGGTAGTTTTGCTAAATACCCATCCACTAGGGGGCGGTGACAGCAGCAGTCTGTACTGTATAAACCTCATCCAGATTCAGAAGTGGAGTTTTGGCATGTGGGAAACCTCACCGCCTGCGGCACCTCTCCTTCTCAAGGAGAGGTTTGACAAGACTCTGGTTCCTCTCCTTTGAAAGGAGAGGTTAGGTGAGGTTCTGCCCGATCATACAAAACTCCAGTTCTCAACTTAGACGGGGTTTAGCTTGGCTTTAAGTAGGTGGGCTTAACTATTTGTAGGATGTGTTAGCGCCTGCGTAACGTATTAGACCCCTGTGGCATGGTGCGTTACGGCTTCGCCTCACAGCATCCTACAACATCGTTTGTTTATGTGTACTCGACGGCTTAAGTCCCGATACCGATTGGAAGTCCCTCTCCCAACCTTGGGAGAGGGATTTAGGGTGAAGGCCAAGGGTGTGCAGATTTACGCCGCGCACTGAGAAGGGGCATTCCGTTTTCTGTCAGTATTCTTCCAATCTATCCCGCGTCAGGGGCTCTCTTTAGAAACAGGAATAAATGGGATGTTGGAGGATGGTTCTCAGCCGTTGCTAATGGCGGATTCTTAGATTTTTCAGCTTCATCCTATCGAGGGAACACAAGGACTTATTTAGAAAGATACGGTACTGATAAGTCCTTATTTCGAGTCATTGAAAAACGCACGATATGCCTAAAGAAAACTATGGTCAAAAAGGGCTCTCTCAAAAGCCTAATATGAATGCTGAGGGCTCTTTAGATGAAGCCACTGATCCCGTTAATCCCAGGGATGTTGAGCCGACAAACGAGTCGGCTAATCGCGCCAATGATGCGCCTGAGAATAAGGAGGCAACTCAAAGACCTCAGACTTCTCAAGAACGATAAATCCACATTTGCAAATTCACTCACTCAACATTAACCATGACTATTACCCCCAATCAAATTCCTGCCCAGAGTCAAGATTGGACTCCCGCGCTAGAAAATGAAATGACGCCCAGGCCGGAGTATGACAATCCCAATTACAAAGGCAGCGGCAAACTTAAAGATAAAGTCGCGCTCATTACGGGTGGCGACAGTGGTATTGGCCGTTCGGTCGCCGTATTTTATGCTAAAGAAGGAGCCGATGTCGCGATCGTCTACTACGATGAGCACGACGACGCTAAGGAAACCCAGAAAGCAGTAGAAAAGTATGGCCGCCGCTGCATTTTGTTACCGGGCGACATTCGTAATGAAAGCTTTTGCCATGGTGCCGTCCGCAAAACTTTAGACGAATTTGGGCGACTCGATATTCTGGTCAATAATGCTGCCGTTCAATATCTTGAGCCGTCATTAGATGACATTGATTCGTCACGATTAGGCGATATTTTTGCCACTAATGTTTTCGCGATGTTCTATTTCACCCGAGCTGCAGTTCCCCATATGAAAGAAGGGAGTTCTGTGATCAACACCACCTCGATTAACGCTTACAAAGGTAATGCCAAGTTGTTGAGTTATTCAACTACGAAGGGGGCCATTCTGGCATTTACCCGTTCTTTAGCTGAGCCCATGTTGGAAAAAGGAATTCGCGTCAATGGCGTTGCGCCTGGTCCGATTTGGACGCCGTTTATTCCGGATGCTTTTTCCGGTGAGGCGGTGGAGAACTTTGGTAAGCAGGTGCCCATGCAGCGTCCGGGGCAACCCATGGAAGTCGCGCCCAGTTTTGTCTTCTTGGCTTCCGAAGATGCCTCCTACATTACCGGGCAGGTACTGCATCCCAATGGTGGCGTTGTCGTCGGGGCTTAAAACGTCGGTCAGTAGATGGGCTTAATTATTTGTAGGATGTGTTAGCGCCAGCGTAACGCATCAAATCTCTATGGAATGGTGCGTTACGGCTTCGCCTCACAGCACCCTACAACATGGTTTGTTTATGTCCACCTACTTACAGAAACCCGGTTTTTGCTGGGTGAAAGAGCAAATCTCTTCAGTTAAGTAGCCAGATTCAGAAAAGCTGATGTACGTAACATCTTATGAAGTTTCTGATTTGGCTGGGAATCGAAATCGTTCGGCCTCATATCCGCCGGCCCCAGCTCTGGCGTTAACGCCATCAATCACGGCATAGGCTAGATCCAATTCATCTTCAAACATCTGACCTCTCAACTCGTGGGTTTTGAGCTGATGCCATTCCGTCTCGATGGGATTCATCTCCGAGCAATATTTGGGTAAGAAAAAGAAGTAGAGGCCCTGCGCTTCCCACTCCGGCCACTTGGCTTTGACCAATTTACAGGTATGTACTGAGCCATTGTCTTGAACAATCACTCGTATCCGACCCGTCTCCGCTAATACTGCCTGGGCTTGACGGGCCTGTTCATCCATCATCGTGATGTAGCGCTCTCCGTTAAAACTGCCTACGACCAGACCATAAATGAAGCTGAGCAGAGGTTGGAATAAGCCTAAGATGCTGATGCGCCGACCTCGGCGCGAGGTTTGTTCCATCCGCTTCTGCTCACCCTGGAAGAAATAGCTGTATTCGGTGGGCATCCAGAGACAGAACCCCGACTCATCCAGGAAGTGCAGGTCAATGGCTCCAACGGCGTTGGCCCACAGCAGCATGTCTAGGTCGGCCTGTTTGGTCGCTTTTTCGAGCCGGTCTTGTTTGCCTCGATGACTCGCTCGCGTCCGCTTCCAAATCACCCCCTTTTTTGGAGCACCCGTCTGAGGTGATCTGCACTTAAAGTAACTTGGCGTTCGGTTTCTAGCTTGTTTGCGAGTTGCGGACCGTTGTAGGTGCGGGGCTCTTCTCGCAAGCACGCTTCGAGGTACTCGATATCCTCTGGCTGCCACCGCGGTTGAGGCCCTGGTCGAGGGGCATCCCACAGACCGCCTAAGCCCTGCTGCTGCCAACGATGCAAGGTGTCCCGGACCGTTTGAACATGCCAGTTGAAAAAGGCCGCAATCTTCTCGACATACATCCCTTGATGACTCAGTCGAATCACTTCAGCGCGATCTTTGACCCGTTGTGGCACTGTTTGGGCAGTGCGTAGCTCAAACAAGGTTCGGTTCTCTGCGGAATTCAAAAACACTCGTAGCCGGGCACCCATGGCATCACCTCATCGCTGGGCAGGAGATTCCTTCATTTAACTTCACATAGCTTGGTTTTTCAAGCCCGGCCTACTTAGCTCCATACCAGTCTTTGATATCCCCCTGGATTGCGGGGGCTCGGTGTATCCAATACCCTCCGTCGCGATGGGTAGAGGTGTCGGAGTGGGGTAACAACGTTCGCAAAACCAGCTCAGTGAGCTCATCCGTCATCTGTGCATGGCTGTTAATGTCTTGCTGCTGAAACGCAGCCTCAACTGCACGAAAATTGGCTGTCCCCTGCTGTCGATCACGCTCATAGAAGCCGATGTGCTCTTGTCCTTGAGGAGTATCGACAAACGTGTCTTTGAACTCTCGAAACAGCTTTCTGAATTCATCAATGTGCTGTATTAGCATAGAATCGGGTCGTGCAGTTGATGGGTCAAACATGGACAGGGAGTGATGTGCCGGAAAGGGCAGTGCTCCACTCTATTCGCGATGGGGGCAGGCAACTACGCCAACACCGCCAAGTCGGCGTAGTACCAGTCAGTAGGTAAAGCCATCGAGGTGTTCAGTTTTCATATCACCGAAGAAGATTTGATAATTGGCATACTCATTGTCTTCAGAGCCCAGCCACTTATTGAGAAAGGCTTCGACTCGTTGGGTGTCGGCTGGTTGCATAGGGCAAACGGGGAATCGCTGGAATTCCAGGCAAGGGGGCGGCTAGTTAATATTGCCCAGAGAAAAGCAGAGATCCGGCAATGCTTACATAGATTTATGGATATGGCATCAGCACTGCAGGCAACCGTGATTGCTTAAGGGCAGCGGTGACTTGATTGTGAGCAGCCATTATTTGATTGTGGGTAGCCGTTACTTGATTTGCAGCAGACATTACGGAATATCAACATCCCATTCATAACAAACGCTTTCCTCTAATCAAATAACGTTAAAGCATTTATTATGAATGGGCACTGGTTACTTGATTTTGCCTGCCCGTTTCCGTGTTTCACGCAGGCATTTGCACCTAACGTCTGCCCATTACTTGATTTTGCCTGCCCGTTTCCGTGTTTCGCGCAGGCATCTGCAACTAACGTCTCTTTTTCCGCTAAAAATGCGGCGATTTGCC
>Ga0081526_100803_pt1 | contig 10210 bp, 9 predicted proteins | sample HotLakmasection2_FD_70991 | JGI IMG/M metagenome (GOLD analysis project Ga0081526, IMG submission 70991) | Hypersaline microbial mat communities from Hot Lake, Washington, USA - Section #2 (SPADES assembly) (version 2) | ecosystem: Environmental > Aquatic > Non-marine Saline and Alkaline >... | reverse complement strand
AAATGGATGTTCGTCCTGGCGATCTGGGGCCTGGTCATGCTGGCCGGCACGGTCGCCTGGTTCGCCTACGACCTGCCCGACATCGACCTGAGCCAGGTTCCGGCGCGCCGTGCCGCGGTCACCATGGTCGCCGCCGACGGCGCACCGCTGGCCCGCTACGGCGACCTGGCCGGCGACACCGTGGATGTGAGCGACCTGCCGCCGCATCTGATGCACGCGGTGATGGCGATCGAGGACCGGCGCTTCTACAGCCACTTCGGGATCGACCCGATCGGCATCCTGCGCGCCTTTGTCGCCAACCTGCGCGCCGGGCGCACCGTGCAGGGCGGCTCGACGATCACCCAGCAGCTCGCCAAGAACCTGTTCCTGACGCCGGAGCGCACCCTGCGCCGCAAGGTCCAGGAGCTGCTGCTGGCGCTGTGGCTGGAGGCCAACTATTCCAAGGACGAGATCCTGTCGGCCTATCTGAACCGGGTCTACCTGGGCGCCGGCACCTACGGCGTCGACGCCGCGGCGCGCACCTATTTCGGCACGCCGGCGCGCTCGGTGACGCTGCACCAGGCGGCGATCCTGGCCGGGCTCTTGCGCGCGCCGTCGCGCTATTCCCCGGCGCGGGCGCCGGAGCTGGCCGAGGCGCGCGCGGAGACGGTGCTGGCGGCGATGGTCGATGCCGGGTTCATCGACGAGAGCGCGGCGGAGGCCGCCGACATCGTGCCGCCGCTGCCGCGCCGCCGCCCCGGCACCGGCAACGACGGCCGCTACTTCGCCGACTGGGCCGCCGACCAGGTGCCGGACTTCGTCGGGTACGAGGCGGTCGACCTGGAGGTGGTGACGACCTTGGACCCGGAGCTGCAGCGGCGGGTCGAGGCGATCGTCAGGGACCACCTGGCCGCCGCCGCGGACGACGGCGTCGGGCAGGCCGCCGTCGTGGTGATGCGCCCCGACGGCGCCGTGGTCGCCATGGTCGGCGGCCGGTCCTACGCGGAGAGCCAGTTCAACCGCGCCACCCAGGCGCGCCGCCAGCCCGGGTCGGCGTTCAAGCCGATCGTCTATCTGGCTGCGCTGGAACGGGGGCTGGCGCCGTACGGCCCGGTGCTGGACGCGCCGATCGACGTCGGCGGCTGGTCGCCGGACAACCTCGGCGGCCGCTACGCCGGCGAGATAACCGCAACCGAGGCGCTGGCGCAGTCCGCCAACAGCGCCGCGGTGCGCGTGCTGGAGCGCGCCGGCATCGACAACACGATCGCGCTGGCGCGCCGCCTGGGCCTGACCGGCGACCTGCGCCGCGACCTGTCGCTGGCGCTCGGCACCAGCGAGGTCACCCTGCTGGAGCTGACCGGCGCCTATGCCGCCTTCCTGAACAACGGCGACGCGGTCTGGCCGTGGGCGGTCAGCCGGATCGAGGACAACGACGGCGCCGTCGTCTACCGCCGCAGCGGCAGCGGCGCCGGCGAGGCGACCCGGCCGCGCCACGCCTGGGAGCTGACCCGCATGCTGGAGGCGGTGATCGAGGTCGGGACCGGCCGCGCCGCCGCGCTGGACCGGCCGGCCGCCGGCAAGACCGGCACCAGCCAGGACCACCGCGACGGCTGGTTCATCGGCTTCACCGCGGACTACGTGGCCGGGGTGTGGGTCGGCAACGACGACTCCCGCCCGATGCGCCGGGTCACCGGCGGCGGCCTGCCGGCGCGCATCTGGCACGACGTGATGGCGGCCGCCCACCGCGGCCGGCCGGCGCGGCCGCTGCCCGGTCCGCTGAACCTGGACCTGACGCCGCCGGAACCGCCCGCGGTCGCCCGCGACGCGCCCCTGGACGACGGCGCCCTGGAGGACCTGCTGCAACGGGTGACCGGCAACGAGCGCTGAGACCCCGCAGCCCCCGGCTACCACCACCACGCCGGCATCCCGCCCGAAAGCAGGACCAGGCCGAGCGCCAGGTACCGGTCGTTGGCGTACCGGGGCCGGTCGGCCAGTTCCTCCGACTCGCGCCGCCATAGCGTGCTCGTCCATACATGGCGCCGCGCCCGGTCCCGCGGCGGGTCATGCCGGAACCGCGGGGCGCCCGGCCGCGTTTCCGTTCGGGAACGCTGCACCGGGGGTTGTGCCATGAACGCGTCTGCGAAACGGGACATCGTGGCCGCGCTGCTGGACCGGCACGGACAGACGTATTCGGAAGAACTCGGCATCGACCTGGCGCAGAACACGCCGTCGCCGCTGTTCCGCTGGCTGTGCGCGTCGATCCTGTTCAGCGCGCGGATCAGCGCGAACATTGCGGTGAAGGCGGCCCGTGCGCTTGCCGACCAGGGCTGGACCACCGCCCAGGCCATGGCCGACACCACGTGGGAGCAGCGCGTCCGCGTGCTGAACCGCTCCGGCTACGCCCGCTATGACGAGAGCACCTCGCGCATGCTGGGCGACACGGTCGATCTGCTGCTGCGGCAATACGACGGCGACCTGCGCACGCTGCGCGAAGAGGCCGGACGCGATCCCCGGGAGGAGCGCCGGCGGCTCAAGGACTGCAAGGGCCTGGGCGACGTCGGCGTGGACATCTTCTTCCGCGAGACCCAGTGCGTCTGGGACGAGCTGTACCCCTTCGCCGACAAGAAGGCTTTGAAAGCCGCCGGCCGCCTGGACCTGGGCAACGGCGCCGAAGACCTGGCCCGCCTGGTCGACCGGTCCGACTTCCCCCGCCTGATCGCCGCCCTGGTGCGGACGGACCTGGAGAAGGATTACGAGGGGGTCGATCAGGCAGCCACTGGAGAAGGTTGATCCGCAAAGAGCGGGGCATGCCTCGTCAAGACAATGAAAAGGGCAGAAAAGGGGGCCACAAGCGCTTGCGCAGCCAGCCGCGATGCCCCGAACCCCATCCTGCTGGTACGGGCCGCCGGCACTTAGGGGCGATGTTTTTCGGAACCGTGTCCATGCAAGCGGCGTGTCAGGCGGCGCGCACCACGAAATCGACGTGAATCTCGTCATACGGCAGCACGACCCGGCCATCCTCCGTCCGGTCGAGCACGCCCGCTTCGAGGAGGACCTGAACATCACCGTGGACCGATTTGACATCGCGCTTCACCCGGCGCGCTGCTTCGCGGATCGACATCGGACCGGCTCCGGCCATTGACTTGATCAGCTCCCATCGCTTGCCGGTCAGCGTCTTCCACATCAGCTCCGGGGACGAGAAGGTGATAAAGCTGCCCTGCTCCTCACCCCGGAACGCATGGCGGGCACGGTCCATGGTTTCGTCCAGCGAGGAAACCCCAATCGTCACCATCGTCATGCCGGCCTCCAGTCTTCGATGTCGCGCCGGAAATCCGCCAGCAATTGCTTCAGCGTCGTAAACGTATAGGGCACCTCGCGGTCTCCGATGTGTTTATGATCACCTTTGCCGGTCTCGTTGTCGTAGCGCAGGACGCACACTCCTTCGACAACGAAGGCCAGCCGGTACTTGAAACCGTGGTGGCTTCCCAGGATCGGCTGGGGCACCGCCCAGATGACGATCTCGGCGAACCGACCCTCTGCCAGCACGGTACGCTCCCTCAACAGCAACCGCGCGGTCATGTTGGTATATATACCAACATCAAAACGACGCCGTCAATGGTTCGGCTCGGCCGGTTCTGCGGCAACGGGCTGGAGTTGTGGCTCGGCATGCAGCAGGCGCACGACCTGTGGCTCGCCAGGGAGCGCCTCAAGGACGTGCTGGACTCGATCCCCGAGCACCGTCCCGCCGCCTGAGGCGCGCATCCGCGCCCTTAAGAGAAAGAGGGTTCCGGTGCGCTCTCACGGACGGATCGCGCCGAAGGCGAGAGCGACCCCCGAAGCGGCGGCCAGCAACACCGTTGCCCCGAATACGATGGCCTCACGCGTGCCGAACGGCCGTTCCCCGCGCTCGCGGCGGGCCAGGATGAACAGCACCGTCCCCGGCGCGAAGATCAGCGTGGAGGCCAGCAGCAGGGTCGGCCCCGCCGCCCACAGCACGAATACGGCATAGGCCGTGGCCAGCATGGCGCGCCGGCGCTCGCCGCGGCTGCCCGCCCCGGCCGCGGCCAGCTTCCAGGCGTACGCGGCGACCAGCAGGTACGGCACCAGGATCATGGCGCTGGTCAGCTTGAACGCCACCGAATAGGCCTCCTCGGCGAACAGCGTCAGGAGCAGGAAGGCCTGGACCAGGCCGCTGGACAGCCACAGCGCCGCCGCCGGCACCCGCCGCGCGGTCTCGGCCGCGAACACCCGCGGCACCGTCCCGGCCCTGGCCGCCGACCACAGCACCTCGGCCGACAGCAGCGAGCGCGACAGGAACGCCCCGGCCAGCGACACCACCAGCCCCACGCCGACCAGCCACGCCCCCCAGCGCCCGACCACCGCCTCCAGCACGCCGGCCAGCGACGGGTTGCGCAGCGCGGCGAGCTCCGGCCGCGGCACGATGCCATAGGGCAGCAGCGTGATGAGAAGGAACAGCACCGCCACCCCGGCCAGCCCCAGGAGCGTCGCCCGCCCCACGTCGTCGCGGTTGCGGGCATGGCGCGAGTAGACGCTGGCCCCCTCGATGCCCAGGAACACGTACACCGCGATCAGCATGCCGCTGCGCACCTGGCCGGGGATCGCCTCCCAGCCGTACGTGCCGCCGCCCCACAGGCCGGCGACGAACACCTCGATGCGGAACCCGACGACCAGGATGACCACCGCGGCGACCACCGTGATCACCTTGGCGGCCGTGACGATGCCGTTGACGATCGCGGCCTTCTTGACGCCGCGCAGGATCAGCGCGTGGATGCCCCACAGCAGCACCGAGGCCGCCAGCACCGCCTGCGGCGTGTTGCCGTGGCCGAACGCCGGCACGATGCCGCCGAGCGTCGCCTTGATCAGCACGAAATAGGTGACGTTGAGCAGGCACGCCCCGGCCCAGTAGCCCAGCGCCGAGAGGAACCCGGCATAGGGCCCGAACCCGGCCTGGGCATAGGCGAAAATGCCGGCATCCAGGTCGGGCCGGCGCCGCGCCAGCGTCTGGAACACCAAGGCCAGCATCAGCGTGCCGGCCCCGGCGATCACCCAGACGATCAGCAGCCCCAGCGGCCCGGTCGCCTGCGCAAACGACCGCGGCAGCGTGAAGATCCCCGACGCCAGCATCGCCCCCGCCACCACCGCGGTGAGCAACGGCAGCGACAGGGGCTTGCTCGGGGGCGTGGGCATGCGGGTTCTGCGGTCAAGGGATGGCGGGTTCGGGCCGCCGCGAAGCCGATGGTCCGGTCAGGGCCGGCGGCTCCGCGGCGACCGCGGCCCGGCCGCGGTTTCGGATCGGGATCCGGACGGGCTCGGCGCGGTGGCGGAACGGCCGCAAGCGTCTATCAGGATGGAACCGAATGATCCATCCGCCAAAAAGCGATAGCCTGGCGGGGCGAAAGCGCGTACCCGGCGGGCCGGCGATGGCCATGACGGTCGGGGTGCCGACGGCACGGTAAAGGAACGCCCGTGATGACGACCGGCGAAGATATCAGAAGATATTCGGCTGAGGAGCTGCGGGCCATGAAGGCGCGCGGCGAGGACCTGACCGACTGGAACAAGGTGGATGTGATGACCCAGGACGAGCTGGACCACCTGATCAGCGAGGATCCCGACGAGCACACTTTCGTGCCCGACTGGACCCGGGCAGAGCTGGTCGAGCCCGAGGCCAAGAAGTCCGTTCACCTGCGCCTTGAGCAGGACGTCATCGACTTCTTCAAGGCGCAGGGCAAGGGCCACATTTCGCGAATGCAGGCCGTGCTGCGCGCCTATGTGAATGCGCACCGTGCCCGGGACGTGCCTGCTTGCACTGAGTGGCGGCAAGGACAGGGGGCCCCGCTATGCTCAAGGCGAGGCCGTGACTGACACGATGCTGCGCAGCAGGACGACAGCCGGGCCGCGGATTCGGCAGAACCCGAGGAAGAGGAGGCGCAGTTGCCTCGGCTGGTTACCGCTGAATCAGGAGCCTGTGGGCCATATAGGGCTGCCGACGGGCCACATTGACAGGCCATGCACGGCACCGATATCTTGCATGAGTAAGAGAGGTTTGTAGGCTTGGATACCGGAAGTCGCTCCCCTCGGAGCGGGTAAAGGGACATGGTGGGGAAATGCGAAGGGGGCAAAGATGAGCGTAACGGAGCTGAATGAGTTTCTTGCTGCGCTGGATAAGGTTCAGGCAGAGCATTGCGAAACACCGGAAAAAGCCCGGCAGTTTTTGCAGGAAGAGGGGTATCTAACTGAAGAAGGTGAAATTGCAAAGCCTTATGCGTCCTAGCGGCGTATTGACGCAGTGCGTTTGGACAGCAAGCGTCTGAACACTCTGTGGCCAATCGCGACGTTGCGCCTTTGGCATCGCATAATGCAACGATGCTTAGGGAGGGCTGAGCAATGCATCGCGCGCTTGCCTGTTGGATCCGGGTTTGCCATTCGGCTGTTGAAGGAAATGTTCTTCAGCCTCGAGATCTTGGCAGAAAATAGTTGCACGAGCTTTCAACAAGCTTTGTCCTTGGATATCACGGTTGCGACGAAACCGTTGCCAAAGGATTGCTTCATGGCGCACCGTTTAGACAAAGTGACAACGATTATGATTGGCTTGGAAAAGGCGTTTATTTCTGGGAAAACAACCCCTTAAGAGGCATGGAATTTGCCCGCGAGCTTCAGACACGAGGCCGAAATATTCAATCACCGTTCGTTGTTGGTGCGATAATTGATCTTGGACGATGCTTGGATCTTATGTCATCCAATGGACTGCGCGCCTTGAAAGCTTCTTATAAAAACTTCATGGAATACTGAGAAAAAGCACAAATCGCGGTCCCGAAAAATAAAGGCGGAACGGATTTGCTTTTAAGGAAACTTGATTGCGCAGTCATCAACCATTTACATCAGGTAAGAGTGTCGGCAGGCCTTCCGTCTTTTGATACAGTTCGTGGCTTTTTTTTGGAGGGCGACAGAATTTATCCTGGCGCGGGGTTCCTTGAGAAGACGCATGTTCAGATATGTGTAAGAAACCTCGATTGCATAAAGGGCGTATTTCGCGTCCCGGAAAATCATCTGGCGTAAATCGATCTGCCGGGTTTCGCATCGGGCTTGGCTGGCGTTGAAGCCATGCGAGCCTGGTATGGGTCGCTACATCCCTTCGCCCGGCCACCCCATCGCTGCGTATTGCCCCGGCTGCGCTCAAGCCCGCTACAGCGAGGAAACCGGATCGACTTTGTTATCCTGGTGCACCGACTCAGACATAGAACCCAGACAAGGCACGAAGAGTTTCAAATATATCAACACTTTGCCAACATTTTCCTTGGCGTCTGCGCACAAGAGTTACCTGGAAACGAATTTTCCGATTTTGAATGTTTCCAGGTTACCAGCCAACTGCTTGAGATTTGAAGCGCGCCCGAGAGGATTCGAACCCCTAGCCTCCTGATCCGTAGTCAGGTGCTCTATCCGATTGAGCTACGGGCGCAAAAGAACGTAACGCGGGTTCGGCACCGCCGCCGCGCGACCACCGGCAACGTAATCATTCCGACACCGGCTGGCAAGGCCCCGATCGCCCGGCTTTTGCGGCGCCTCGCGCCCGGCCAATACGGCACGCCAGCGGTCCTGCGGGCCGTGCCCCCGGATCGCGGCGAAGAGCCGGCGGATCGCGGCCGTCCTGCCCCCGTGCCCTGCCGCTTCCGGCACGAACCCGGCAATCGCCGAAAAAAATGCCCGCCTTCGCTGGGGAAGCCGGGCAGTCGTCTTGGAAGTGGCGGGAGGAGTGGCCGGCCCCGACCGGTGCCGGGGCCGGCGGCGCGGGTTACGCCGCCGCGCGCTCGGGCACGTAGGTCAGGCCGCCGGCCTTGACGGCCCGCTGCAGCTTCTCGAACGCCCGCGCCTCGATCTGGCGGATGCGCTCGCTCGACACGCCGTACTTGCGGCCCAGCGTATCCAGGGTCGGCGGGTTGTCGCGCAGGGGACGCTCGGTCAGGATGTCGCGCTCGCGCGGCGTCAGCCGGTCCATGCCCTGCTCCAGCAGGCGGCGGCGGTGCGTCAGCTCCTCCCGCTCGGCCAGGCTGACCTCCTGATCGCGCTCCTCGTCGACCAGCAGGTCCTGCCATTCGCGGTCGGTCGCCTCCGCCACGGCGGTGTTCAGCGAGGCGTCGCGTGCCGCCATGCGCCGGTTCATGTCGATCACGTCGGCCTCCGGCACGTCCAGGGTCTCGGCGATCGCCGCCACCGTCTCCGGCGACAGGTCGCCCGTCTCCATGTCGTGCAGCTCGTTCTTCATCCGGCGCAGGTTGAAGAACAGCTTCTTCTGCGACGCGGTCGTGCCCATCTTCACCAGCGAGCGCGACGTCATCACGTATTCCTGGATGGCCGCGCGGATCCACCACTGGGCATAGGTCGCGAACCGGTAGCCCAGCTCCGGGTCGAACTTCTCGACCGCCTGCATCAGGCCGACATTGCCTTCGCCGATCAGCTCGGCCATATCCAGACCATAGCCGGCGTACCCGCGCGCGATCTTGACGACCAGGCGCAGATAGCTGCCGACCAGCTGCCGGGCCGCGTCCGCGTCGCGGTGATCGCGCCAGCGCCGCGCCAGCGACTGCTCCTCCTCCGCCTTCAGGATGGGGAAGGACTGCGCGCGCTCAAGGTACTTCGACAGGTCGTTTTCAACGTTCAGGTACATCTGGGTCACTTTATACCGAGCCTCCTCCTCGGGTATTGCGGCACTTCCGGGGCAAGCCGGCGCGGCACCTGCCGCCGGCGCGCAGCGACGCCGAACGGCCGGCCGCCGAGCCGGCACAAGACGATTTTCGTGATTTTTCTGGGATGCCCCGCCCTCGCTATCCTTAAATATGAACAAAGGCCGAACTTTCAAGCCCCTGCCCGCCGTTTGCATATTTTTTAGGCGCTCCTTCGACCGGGCCGCCGGTGCGTCGTTCCCGGATGCGTCGCCGCGGTCGCAAGCGGGCCAACCTGCCGACCAAACCCGACATTTCCGTGGCATCGACGACGGCCGGCCGCGGGGCTCAGACGTCGACGATGCACTCCGCCACCCAGAACCCGTCGTCGCGCCGGCGCACCTTCACGCCGGTGTAGGTGGCGCCCTTCACCGTCGCCGCCGGGCGGTGCCGCAGCAGGTCGACCGGCTCGCCCCAGGCGGTCGCGGCCAGGCGGCGGTTGCGAATCTGCACGTCGAACCGGCCGAACAGCATGCCGCGCGTCGCCATCTCGTGAACCAGCGCGTTCAGCCATTCGGGCAGCAGCAGCTCGCGATCCGGCGCGCGCGTCTCGATGCGCACCTCCTCTGCCGGGGCGACCGCCTCGGGAGCGGTGGCGACCGCGGTCAGCGCCAGCGCCGCCTGCTCGAAGGCGCTGCCCGGGGACAGCCCGATGCCGCGCACGCCGATGTCGGCGCCGTGCCGGAAGTGCTCCCAGCGGGCCGGCGTACGGCCGTTCATGCCGTGTGCCGGTTCCGCGGCCGGCTCCTCGCCGGGGAAGTGGAGGTGCGTGGCCGTCATGACCTGGAAACCCGAGGCGCCTACCGACGGTTCCGCGGCGCCAGCGGCGCGGGGCGCGCCGGAGGCGATCGCTCCGCTCCTGGGCACTTTCCTCAACGTCCGCCCGGGTGCCCCCGCCGGTGTCGCCCTGGCCGTGTTCATGGGCCTGCCGGTCCGGCTGCACGTCGCGGCACCGACCACGCTGGACGACGGGTGGGGCAGCCGGCTGCATGCCGGCGGCCGGACCGGCGAGCCCGGGGGCAAGCCGTGCGGCCCGGCCCGCGGCCGGCGCCGGGTCGGGCCGCGAGGCAACGGGCGCAGCCGCGGCACACCCTCCGTGCAACCGGCATGTTGCGCGGTAAAGTGTTGAAACCTTTGGAACATATGGTGCCGCGCAACGGCTGCAACGGAAAATCTACCGGTTGCCCCCGCGGCAGTACCCGGACAGTCAGGTGCCGCGGATCCTTTTTCTCGGCATGGCGGCAACGCCGGCCGCGGCTGCTGGCATGCGACACATTCCTATACAGGAGCCGGGCCTTAGGTTCAAGTGCCTATCGCCGACCGCAGGGGGCGGCCGCGCAATCGGACACCCGCTGCCGACCGTTCCCGCCGCCCCGGTGCAAGGGCCCCGGTGCAAGGGCCCCGGTGCAAGGGCCCCGGTGCAAGGGCCCCGGTGCAAGGGCCCCGGTGCAAGGGCCCCGGTGCAAGGGCCCCGGTGCAAGGGCCCCGGTGCA
>Ga0081526_100790_pt1 | contig 10390 bp, 14 predicted proteins | sample HotLakmasection2_FD_70991 | JGI IMG/M metagenome (GOLD analysis project Ga0081526, IMG submission 70991) | Hypersaline microbial mat communities from Hot Lake, Washington, USA - Section #2 (SPADES assembly) (version 2) | ecosystem: Environmental > Aquatic > Non-marine Saline and Alkaline >... | reverse complement strand
ATACCTTCGCACGTATCGGCACGCCCAACACCGCCGATGCTTCCTCTATAGAGCAGGGTTCGTGGTCGTCGTCGGACACGCTATCACCAGATGGCGCGTTCACCTGCGCGATGAGCTGCTGCACCGCATCCGGCAAAGCCGCACCTATGTAGTACCACGCTTTCTGCCGCTTCGACCAACGGCAGCCCCAGCGCTTCAACGTCTCACGATGCGAGTAAGTGTCACCGCGCAACCAGAACCACGGCGTATCCGACGTGCTGCGCTGAGTCTTCTCAACCAGAATGCCTGCAACCGCCGCTTCCGCTTCACCGGTGGCTGCTGACACGATCAGCATCCCAGTGGGGTTGAATCCCGGACCACTGCGTCCGATCACCGGCGCGTAGTCCGGTGACCTCAGGCTCGAGAACTCGACCCAGGCATCATCCTGCCAGCGGTAGACTGCCGGACGGTGCGTCTGCCGGGTGATCGCTTCCGCGCTCGCCAGTTCCGCATCCGACACCTTGAGCAGGATGTAGCCGTGCCGGACGGTGACCTCAGCGTCGATCTGGATGTAGTGGTACGACGCCTGTTTGGAGGACACATCTCGCGCCCGGTCGCCATAGAGTGCCAGCAGCACCGCACTCGCAGCACTGCTGTAGCCGATCTTCTGGGCGGATACCATCTGTCCCGTGTGCGTGTTCTTCACGCGGTGGCTGCCGTAACTGGATATGGCGATGATATGCCCATTCGCTGCTGTTCCTTCTTGTAGAATCTGATCAGATTGAATCCGCATGGGTTGCGACATAGCGTAACTCCCGTTAGACTTATCTTGTGAGTTTTGGTAAGTATCAAAAAAAGCACGCCCTGTGACCTCATCCGTCACGGGGCGTGCTGCGTTATGCGGTGATTGCGCTCCTCTATAATGCTCGGTTGCGGCCTGGACGTGACCAACCGGCGGTGTGTGCCACCACACCGGGGACCCGGTCAATATTCAGAGGTCTTTCCGACGCAAACTATCTTGCGATAGCGTGCAGTCCACGACCATCGATCATTCCCGATCCTGAGCAGGGCTGCCCAAGACCTTCGGAGGAGGATGCATCTCGGAGCCGGACGCTGCCCGATAAGGCTTCTGCTGCGCATAATCCGCAGCGCCACAGGGCTTTGCAATTCACCTGTAGCAGCGTCCGAGTCGGTCGATGATTTGTTAAGGTGCACGTTTCTGCCACAGCAGAAAGCACGGCGCGAGAGGGCGCATGTCGGCGTAGCCCTGCCGGATTGGGCGCATGAGCGCAGCGGCACCAGCCAGAGCGCCCAATCCGAAGCAGCAGCCGCTTGCGGCTGGACGTGCGCCCGCGCCGTGCTAGCGTGGCAGATGAAACGGGCACCAAAGCAGCGACACGGGACGATGCAGAGGGAGTGAAGGGCGGTGCTGTTTTCAACGCAGCAGAATTTGCGTATAATTTGGTTACGTCATGCATATTATTTGAGGGGATTAACTGTAAATCATGGATAGTGATGTTCTATTCACGTCTGAGATCAATGACCTAGTACGAAATATCGAAGAGTCGACTCGATCGACAGAGGAAGGTGTAAAGAGGTTCGTTGAGCCAGCGTATGGCACTCTCAGCCGAGCGACAAGTCGTAGGCATCATGTAGTATTTGGTAGGCGTGGCTCAGGAAAATCCAGTCTGTTGCGAAAAGCTGCTGCCGACTTAACCGTGGATAGACGGCCAATCGCCTATGTTGACCTTGAAACTTTCAAAGGCCATAGCTATCCAGATGTCCTGATTAGCGTACTCATCAAGACCTTTGCTGAGTTCAAAAAATGGCTAGAAACTGCGGCTATACATCCAGCTACCAAAACTAGCTTCTGGGACAGATTATTTGGTAGCAAACCGAATCGCTCGGCATTCAACAAGTCAAAAGCCGAAATTCTATCTAACAAGCTTGGTCGTTACATCCAAAAACTAACTGAGCTGCTGCATGAATCAGACAATACAGAGATAAGTGAAATTTCTCGCAATAGCGGTGAGGCGACACGAACTGGAAAACTAGATGGAAGTTTTAATGCAAAAGTGGCTCAAGCTAGTGGAAGTGCTATCGAGTCTAAAACTGAAGCAAGTGGTAACGAAAAGCAGGTAACATACCTGCGCTCAAAGACCAATTTTTTGCATCGTCATATTATGGAATATCAGAGTCTCTTTCAAGAGATGGCTGAACTCTCAGATGGTGCAGCTTACCTTTTTCTGGATGACTTGTACCATATTCGCCGTAGCGATCAAGCAAGTGTTATCGACTATTTTCATCGCGTTGCCAAAGGAAACAACCTTTGGTTGAAAATAGGCACCATTCGCCACAGAACAAAATGGTACATACATGGTGATCCGCCAATTGGTTTAAAGATGGGTGATGATGCCGAGGATATTGATCTCGATTTGACCCTTGAGAAGTATGCTACCACGAAGGATTTCCTGAAGAAAATCCTTGCAAGTTTTCTTGAAAACACGAGTAGCCTCGGAGTGTATGACATATTAACTGAGGGTGCGCTTGATCGACTTGTTTTGGCAAGTGGGGGTGTTTCTCGAGATTTTCTAAACATCTTTCGACAGTCTGTAAGCTTCGCACGAGAGAGGTTGCAATCAGACCCTAATCATCACCGAGGCAAAAAAGTAAGTGCCGAAGACGTAAATAATGCATCTGGTGAGTATGAAGCGAAGAAACGTGATGAGTTAAGTCGCGACACTCTTGATGATAGGGCATCACTAGAAAGTGAGTTCGCAGCAGTAAGAGATTTCTGTTTTAATCAGGCCCAATCGAACATATTTCTAACAATTAAGGACTCTATGGAAGGTTGGTCACACAACGTGCAAGAACTTGTAGACCTACGCCTAATTCACAAAGTAAATTCGCGCATTACTGTACCGAGTAGGGCGGGTAAAATCTACGAGGCTTACATGCTGGATACGAGCCAGTATACAGGGTCACGGACTAAGCGAAATTTCGATATACATGAATTCTGGCATGATACAAATAGAGACAAAATACGTAAGGCGGGACTAATCTACAAAGAAATTTAGTGAGTGCGTTTGGGTCTCAATCCCTTCGCCGCCCGGAACGTAATCACCAGTCGCTCGCGTGGCGGCTGGCGCGTGGTGCCGTCTTTACCCGTCAGCCGACCACGCGGACTGTTGCGAATCAGGCGGCTTTCCAGCACCCCGAAGTGCTCGATCTCTACCCGCCCACCGGGCTGCGTCAGTTCCTCCGCCAGCGCCTCGAAGAGCGCGTCCAGCACCTGCCGCACCTGCGCCCGTGTCAGCGGTGCGTGGGTGGCCTTGCTCTCGCGGGCGATGCGCTTCACCAGTTCGGTCTTATTCACGTGAGATGCTCCATTCAGCCGGTGGCCTGATCAGCGTCTTAGATCGTGCGTGCATGATGGGCGATGCTGCTGGCACGTCCCGCCGCTGCATCAGGATGGGGTGGCGTCCTACCGTCTTCGCCAACCGCTGCTGCCAGTCCACTCGCTCGTAGAAGCGGGTCAGTCGCGCCGCCAGGATCACCTGCGCGGCGTAGTTCTCGTCCACATACCGGGCGAAGATCAGGCTGTTGCCACGCGGCGGACTCTGCACCTCGTCGGAGGTCAGCAGCGGGCGGCCACGCGGCACGGGATCGCTGCTGCCGTCGGCGCGTTTGCGCTGCCCAATCTCGGTCGCCTGTCCACTGGCCTTGCTGTAGTAGGCGGCGGTGTCGGCATCACAGCCACCGAACACAATCTGTGTGGCGAGACCGGTCAGCAGCGCCTCGGTGCCCGCCTGCCCGTAAAGCAGATGAAACTGCCCCTTGGTCTGTGCGGCGACCACAATCGAGATGCGCCGCTTGCGCACGAGGTTGACATCCGCCACCAATGAATCGAGCTTCCCCAACGCGGGGAACTCGTCCATCACCACCGCGACCGGCACGGGCAGCGGTCCGCCGTTGGCCTCGCCGATGGTGTCCAGGTCGAGCATCAGCTTACGCAGCACCGCGCCCAGGTACGGCGCGTACACCTGTCGCATCCTGCCGGGACAGGTCAGCACGGCGACAGTTGGACCCTCGACCAGCGATGACGCCGCGAAGTCCGAGCCGGAAGTCGTCTCACGCACGGTGTGCGCTGCCCAACCGGTCAGCGCGGTAGCGAGCGTAGCAACCGTGTTGGATGCGACCTTGCCGTCGCTCTTCACACTGGCGATGAAGCTGTTCGCCAGCAGATAGGCGTCGTCCACCTGGGCCGAGAGCTTATCCGCCAGCCCCTGCAAGTCGGAGAGCGCGCCGTAAACATCACCGAGGGTGTCGAAACGCAGCAGACATGCTGAGAGCAGAGCCGCCGCCGTATCACTCCAGAAACGGTTTTCACCGGGTAGGGCAGGCACGAGCACTTCTGCAATCGCCCGCGCATCGGAGACGGTCTCGATGTTTTGTGCCAGGTTGAAGCGTGGTGTATCGTCGCGTGTCGGGTCATGTATCGCCACGCGATGCCCGGTCACAGCGGCAAAGCGCAGCACATGCTGCGTCAGCTCGCCCTGTGGATCGGCGATGATGAGTGAGTGCCCGGCCTGCATCCGGTCAGCAATCACGGGCAGGATCACCGCCTGACTCTTGCCGGAGCCTGGTCCGCCTAGCGTCAGGATGCCACGAGCAGCGTCTTCTCCATTCAGACAGAAACGTCCGTGTCCAGCATCGAGCCGCGTATTGCGTTCGCCCCAAAAACCACCGAAGAAGGTTACCCCCTCCGGATCAGGTCGACGGTAGCGTTTGTATTCACGGGAAGTGCAGAGGTGCGACGATCCCGCCTCACCGCGTTTTCGGCGAGGACTGCGCAGCGCGTCGATCTGTTCCCTGAAGAACGAACCCGCTTTGAACTGTGCGACCAACACGAGATTTCCCAGAATGAGCAATCCAAGCAGGCCTATGCCAAAGTATGCAATCCGCTGTGGATCGACCGTCGGCGGTGCGCCAATCAACATATGAAGAAACGGACTGCTGCCAGGGTTCCGCCCGCGCTGGATCGCAGTATCTCCCAGAAGCAATGTGAACGCTGCGACTATCGCACCCGACAAAGCTACATGTGCCACCATTCGCAGGATTCGACCGCGTCGGATAGTCGCAGATTCGTCTGCTCGGCGTACACCAATGCCCTGCATCAGAGCATAGGCAACAGGCAGCCCAAGTGACAGGCAAAGCAGCGGCGTGACGAGATAAATGAAGATGTCTCGACTATCGGTAAACAACCAGTAGAGCATCAGCTCACCCCAATCCGAACCAGCGATCCAGTTCGCTCAATTCGCGGTCATGAACCGGTTGCGGTACCTGCTCAATAGTCCGCTTCTTCTCAGCTTCGGTCAGCAGATGAGCATCCAATTCTGCGAGGCGCTCCGGGCCGAGCAGCTGTGTAAACACACCGGTGACCGCCTGATCGCGTGCTTCGTGGAAAGCGGGCATCTGCTTGCGGCGCAGGTCGTAGTGCTGCCTGCCGTCGATGTCCGGCACGGTGGCAGGGAAGAGCACATGGCTGTGCAGTCGTTGTTTGCCATCCTCGGTTTCGGGATCGTGGATCACAAAGGCATACTCCGGCACTGGCAGACCCGCGCCGTCGAAGTAGCGTTCCATCATCGTTTCAGTAAGTTCGCTTACCGCCTGACGACGCTTGTTCTTAGGTAGGGCGTCCATCAGATCGGGGTGAGGCGAGACGACCATCATGCGGATAAGCACGTTATCTTTGTTGGTTTTGTCGTCCGCCAGTCGCATCGCCCGATTGGAGATGGTGCGGTAGTTGCCGCCAAGCCCACGATCGTACCAGCGCTCGAAGCCATCCATCTGCGGGATGTGTTTGTCGCGATCATCCCTATATTGAACATACTTTAATAGACCGATCAAATCGCCGCGTGCCTCGAACGAGTCCAGCTTGTACATCAGATTGCAGACCAGCGCGTGCTTCTTCATCGTGGTTGACGCTCCGCCTGCTCGACCTTCGACCGGCCCTCGTCTAATCGTTCGGCGAGCGACTGCCGGTTCTGCACCGCCAGCCGGATCGCCTGATCCAGCAGCGCATCACCGGGTAGCTTCTGCCCGGTTGCCTGCGCGATGAGCATCGCCAGAGCCTGCGCCATTAGATACGTCAGTACTGTGAGATGCCACTCGATCCGATTGATTCGTCGCTGAAATGTTGCGCTGAAGTGCCGCTTACTCGCGACCTGATCGGACTGGTCATCCAGGTAAGCCCGCAATGCCGCCCGCACCAGATCGGCGTCCGTTTCAAAGCGCTTTGCAACCCGCACCTGCTGGAGCAGGGTATACAGTTCCGGCGTGATGCGCACATATACACGCACCGATTGCGGTGGGGACTTACGACGCTTCATGCTGCTGCGCTCGCTCGCGCTGGATGCCTGCGGCGACAATATCTGGACGTTTGGTCGCGGTGCGAACGAGGAAGCGGATGACAACCGACTTGTTGCTGCCACACGCTTTGATCAGGGCATGAAGTCCTCGATACTCATCCTCGGTAAAACGCACGCCGACATAGCGCGGATAGTGTCTGACGGACATTGAATTGCTCCGTGTTAAACAATCACTATCTGTATTGTCGGAGAATCACGGAGCGAGTTGCAACAGCAACCTCTGAGATCAGTACCTCAGAAGATTGTCACTATTCCTGAAGTCGTTGAAGTCCGTGCAGCAGTGTGTTCCAGTAGACGGTCTCACTTGGGAGGTCTGGCCCGAAAGACAGAACGACTGAAGAAGGTTCCACTGCATCAATGACGGCAAAGGGATAACCAGTCAGAAAGTAATGCACCGGAGGCAAATGCCCTCGTGCTTCAGACATCAATCGCCATTTTTCTCTACCATTTTTGCCATGGAGGTGTTGATCAGCTAACGAGCGTTCATGAACTCTGCGCTGATTGACAACAGATTTGCGGTAGTATTCATATCTTTCCGTGAGCAAAGATTGCAGTGTTTCCGAACCTGGATTGAGTGCGGCTGGATCAATGAGACTCTTCGGTAGACCTGGGCGTGGGTCTGTCAAAAGTCTGTTTTTTTCTTCCATGACATCCTCAACCAGACGATAAAACCATATGCGCCAGTTTTCTCATGCGCCAGTTTTCTCGATCCAGCCCAAGTGGCTGGAGAGCATTGGTCTGTGGAAAATGCCAGTTTGCGGGAGGGTCTTGTGGATCGCCCGAAAGTGGCTCCAGGATACCTGCGTCAGGCTGTGGCGCATGTTTGTCAAATGGCGGCACAAGAAGTCCATCGTCTTCCAGCATCCAAACGGCGAAATCAATGCCGTACTCAAAGCCTATCCCATAATGCCAATCGTCCGTGTTACGAAATGGCTTGAGCAAAAACATTTGAGAACCTCCAAACTCACTTGTCAATTTCATCTTATGTGGTTTCATCGTTCGAGGGAAGTGTTTTACAAGATCGTTGAGTGAGCGCAGGCTTTGTTAGCGACATTTAGGTGATCGCAACATGGGTGTGCGGCAGCACGCCCACGCGCTGGCAAGCGGCGCTAGACGCTTGTCAGCGGCGGAGCGCAGGCGCGCTCCGGCAAGCCCCCCCGGCGTTGAGGGGCGGGCCTTTAGCCCGCTACGCCGCCGCGCACACCATCTTCGTTCCACTGAACTCATCCGTTACGCACACGACTTGCTGGAGCAGATGTGATCGTCGCGGCGGGCGTGAGGGCGGCGTGATCGATCATGAGCGTTCACTCGTTGTACAAGTGCCGTAGAATCTGTTCGGTTGATAAATGTGTCACCATGCGATGAGCTTGTAGAAGCACGGCCTTGCGCAGTTCGTCCGGTTCGATGATCTCGGCATCGGTGCCCAACCCCAACACCAACATGCACGCTTCCTCCAAGGAAGTGAGCTGCACATCGACGATTAGCACTGCACCATCCGGGCTGGTGTCACGAACCGCATATCCACCTTCGGCGTACAACCTCAATAATCGTAGCTTGGTGGCGTCGAGCCGCAATGTAAACGCGAAGGATGGCAGATTGGCGATGAATGTATTGACCTGGGTTTGCCAATATTGTGCGAGATCAAATGCAGCATCACGTTCAAACCGCTCATGCAGTGCCTCGACTGCGATAAACCGTGAGACGCGATACGTACGAAGTTCATCATCCCGCCGGGCAATGACGTACCACAAGCCGGCTTTTGCGACAAGACTGTAGGGTTCGAGAATACGCTCAACGACTTGCCCATCGCCGCGTTCATAACGCACCTGAACGCGGTGATCCTCAAATACCGCTGTTTGGAGTGTTTCCAGATAGGGTAGTGGCTTACCTTGCGGCCACCAGGCCGCTGGGTCCAGCAGAATCCGCTGCTGTATCCGTTCCACCTCCCGGCGATGCAGGGATGGCAGCGCAGCGAATAGTTTCAGCAGGGTATCTTCCGCTGCCCGTCCCAGGCCGACATCCGCCAGGGGACCAGCCTGTTTCGAGACGAACAGAGCGCGAACCTCGGCTTCATTCAACCCGGTCAACGAGACTCGGTAGTTTTCATCCAGGTAAACACCGCCGCCGTGTTCCGCCTCCGCATAGACAGGCACACCGGCCACACTCAGTGCATCAATGTCGCGTAGAATGGTGCGACGCGACACTTCCAGCTTTTCCGCCAGGGCAGACGTTGTCGTTTTCCCCTGTGCCTGAAGGATCAGCATGATGGACAGCAGACGATCTGCACGCATCTCCACCACCTGGATTACCCATCTGTATCTTTGGTGACACTGGGTGTCACCAGACCCATTATATGCTCACCATGTCGAACGATTCAATTCAAGGAGCGTAACCATCATGAACCAACTCTTTTCGTGGGTCGAAATTCCGGTGCTGGACATCGAGCGTGCTGCCAGGTTCTATGGACAGTTACTCGAACGGGAGGTGACCATCACGGATCTGCCGCATGGCCGGTGGGCAATGCTGTACTTTGAGGCGGGTAAAGTCGGTGGATCGTTGTTGCAGGCGCCAGATTTTAAACCGGGCAATCAAGGCCAGGGCCCGCATGTCTTTCTGAACGCCGGACGTGGCAGCGATTTGGAGAAAATGATTGAACGGGTGCGTTCGTTGGGTGCTGAGATCGTCTCACCAGTGACTCCGATGGGTGAAGACGGACGCTTTGCATCGTTCAAAGATACGGAAGGTAATATCCTATCACTGTTTGCTGAACACTGATATCGGAAATGCCTGTACAAAGCGTACTAACTGAAGAAAACGCGAACCCCTGAGTACTCCGACGGATAGTTCTGAAGATATGCAGGGTTTACCACTGTGTTTGTAGTGTGTTGAGGTCAATCGTACATGGCAATTCGCGTGGTTCGTCTCGGAACACCTCGATCTCCAGACGAAGGACTACGTCTGGGAACCGTTCGCCGTCCGCCGCGAGGGTTACGTAAACAGGACTGGGGACGACGAGACTACTTCGGTGTCTGGGTGCCAGAGCTGGCACCGAGCGAGGAACTACGTGCCTGGGCGATGTCCGAACCTTGGACACCCCGTCGATGGGAGTCCTACAAGCGGCGCTATCTGGCTCAGATGCGCCGGCCACAGGCCCGACGCCTGATTACTTTACTGGCAGCACTGTCCTTACAGACTAACTTCGCCGTTGGCTGTTATTGTGAGGATGAGTCCCAGTGCCACCGGTCACTACTACAAACGCTGTTGGTCGAGCAGGGTGCTCTGATCACGCAGATTGGGTAACACGGTGTAAAGCAACTCGCCACGATCGTTGGGGATCAAACATTGGCGGGTGGAAAATGGGGAGCGCCGTTGGCCGCCGCCAGCAGCACAAAAAATGGGCGGGCCACCCGCTGGATGACTGCCCGGTGATGCTGGTGAGCGGCTAGAACGGGATGTCCTTGCCGTCACCCGCGTCGTCGTCCGGCGTACCGCCGGCATCCTCGCCGTTCTGCGCGCTGTCCATGAACTGAACGCGGTTGGCCGTAAGCTCGAGGCTGGAACGCGGGTTGCCCTCGCGGTCGATGTAGGCGCTGGCCCGCAGGTTGCTGCCTTCCACCAGCACGCGCCGGCCCTTCTCCAGGTACTTGCAGACCGTCTCTGCCAGCGCATTCCAGACCGTCACGCGATACCACGTGGTCGTCTGAGTCTCGCCCCGGCGGTTGTTAACCGCCACGGAGAAGGTGGCAACCGGCTGCCCGTTGGCTTCGCGCAGTTCGGGGGTGTCCCCCAGGTTGCCGACGATGACGTGAATTTGGTATGCCATGGTACATGACCTCCCGGCGCTTATGCGCCTGCTATTGGCTCCGACCCTGTGCCGGAGTTGCCAACGGTCAGGCACGTTCCAGTCAGACGCCGTGTCAAGGGAACCCGCAGGGCGCTTGCGGTGAGTGCAACGGCACAAGCCAGGAGCAAGCGCCTTG
>Ga0081526_100781_pt1 | contig 10565 bp, 8 predicted proteins | sample HotLakmasection2_FD_70991 | JGI IMG/M metagenome (GOLD analysis project Ga0081526, IMG submission 70991) | Hypersaline microbial mat communities from Hot Lake, Washington, USA - Section #2 (SPADES assembly) (version 2) | ecosystem: Environmental > Aquatic > Non-marine Saline and Alkaline >... | reverse complement strand
CGAATGTGATGATGGCCGCCTTCAGGACATTGCATCGGGATTCCTCGCTTTGATGAGACGTTGAGATCTTTGATAGCGGAAAAGTCGTTTCTGAGCAATCTCATTCATCCCGCCACTGAGCAACGCCAGGACTTGCACTTGCAGCAGTTCCCACCTTTCCACATCTTCATCCTCTTCCGCTATCACCTGTATAGCCTGGCTGGTTGCGCCTGCCGGAATGGTGACCGTAAACGGACTGACGATTGGTAACAGTTCATCCCCAATCGAGAGATCAACATCATCCCAGGTCAGGGCAAAAGTACCGGTTCTAAGGGTAACCTCTAGCGGTGCGCTCACGTCCTCCGTCTGGCGCTGCAAAACGAGGTTGGTACTTCCTCCTTCTGTCAGGTCAATTGTCTGCACTTTTGAGTCGCCGTCGTTGACCACAATGCTCACCAGCGGAACCGTACTGTCAGCATCGTTATCCCAGAAGATGGCCTGTCGCGTGCCCATCTCTTCTGCAATGGTGTAATTGTCGCTTGGCAACAGTGTCAGCGTGGCATCTTCCCGCCCTTCGACGTCATCGTCAATCGGGTTCAGGGTTAGGTAAACATCCATTCCCAGATTCTCCGCACTGCGTGGCTGGAAAACGATCGTCTCGGCAGAGAGCGTATAGTCGTCGCCATTGGTAGCTGTGCCCGTCAGTTCATAGTTGACCACCAATTCCTCCTCCCGGCTACCTAAGCAACGAACCCGAAACTGAGCTACGTTCCCGGACTCCGAGGCATGGGATTCTCTAAATGAAGTGTCTGGTCGCCACTCGGCATACACCTCAATCTGGGGCGTCTCGTTGTCCCAGATTGTGACGGTGCCTCGACTGTCTTCGCTGACATCATATTGACGTTGTTCCGTCAGCAACAGACTTACCCATTCGGAAAACTCAACCTCATCATCATCAAGGGGCACCACCGGTAGCACCACCGATGCCTCTCCGGCGGGAATGGTGATGCTGCCGCTCTGACTCTCCGCGTCATAATCCTCGCTCAGAAGGGCAAAGTCCGTCTCTGAATCCGCTGGGGGGCTTGCCCCGCCTTCCACTCGTTCAATGGTGTAAGCCATAGTCAAGTCGTTGGTCAGGTTACCAGTGCGGCTGATGGTAAAAGCCCCAGTATCATCGCTGCCTTCCACCGCATCCGGATCGCTGGCGGCAATGGACAACACCGTTCGCTCTACGTCTACCCTCACGGGTATCGGATTCGCCGAGGGGAGTTGGTCATGCAGGGCCGTCACGGTGAACGCGGTCACTGCCTCCCCCGCCACTGTAGAAGTCCACTCCACCGCCTCCTCAGCCGCTAGCAATGTGCTCCAGAGAGCAACCGCAGTGCCGTCTGACATCGAAGGCGCATCTTTCCCTAGTCCCTCAATGCGAAACTGAATGTCTGTGGCATCGAATCCTTGACTACCCAGGCCAGCATTCGCAAACAAATCACCGTGAGTGATGGTGAACGGCTGGTCGGCGTTGGCCCCCGTCAGGGGTGTAAATTCCGTCAAGCCAGGCGGCGTTTGTTGGGCCGCTTGTAGGGCCGCAAACAGGTTCAACCGTCCGCCGCTGATGGTAGTGTCTGCTAAAGCATCCAGAGGATCTGCCGTGGTCATCAGCAGATTTTTGAGCTGACTGGCCGTTAGATCAGGATTGACCGCCAGCATCAGTGCTGCTGCCCCCGCCACGTGGGGCGCAGCCATCGACGTCCCGCTCAGGAAGGCATACCAATTTACCTCGGGCTGCGCTTCCCACTCACTTGTCTGGCCATTCTTATTCGCTGTCGGCAGCGTACTCCAGATCGCCGCTCCTAGTGCGCCCAGGTGAACGGAGGTCTGCCCAAAATTAGAGAAGTCTGCTAGTTGATCATTGCGATCAATCGCTGCCACCGAAACAACATTGGGAGCGGCAGCACTAGCCGGATAAAAGGGCGTGTGATCGTTGTCACCCCTGTCCCCATCCAGTGCAACATTCATATCTGACGTGCCATGATTACCCGCTGCCGCTACCACCAGCACATCTGCCAACTGGGCCGCTGAAACCGCATCTGCCATAATCGCCAGACTCCAGCCGCCAAGCCGCCCCCCAAAGCTGGCATTGATAATGTCAGCCCCATTAGCCACGGCATAGTGCATCGCTCTCACCGCATTAGACACAGACCCCTTGCCCTGGCTATCGCCTAATAAATTGCACCGGCATGAGGCTGACGTTGGGGCTGACGCCGCTGATGCCCACTCCGTTATTACCCGCTGCGCCAATGATGCCCGCGACATGGGTACCGTGGCCGTGGCTATCACGAGGATCGCCCCCACTCGAAAAAGTGCCTCCCTCTGATGGATTCGCCGTCACCCCATCGCTAAAGTCAAAACCATAGAAATCATCGACATAGCCATTGCCATCATCGTCACTGTCAGCTTCGCCATCCAGCTCTGCAATGTTGTTCCAGATATTGCCTTGCAGGTCAGGATGTTCGTAGTCGATGCCTGTATCCAGCACCGCCACTACCACCTCACCACTCCCGGTAGAAATATCCCAGGCTTCCGGCGCATCAATGTCGGCGTCTGCCGTGCCCTCTGTCTGCCCGGTATTATTCAGTGCCCACTGCTGACTAAAATCAGCATCATCCGGCACATCTGCAACGGACAACATCACGTTCAGGTCACTGGCGACAACTCGGCCATCCTGAGACAACTGATTTTGCACCATCAGGACATCCACCTCTGGAGCAAAGCTGACCATCGCCACTGCTGCAGGGGAGACTCTGACAGCGCTGCGGCAGGCACCAGGTGAGTAATGGCCGTGGGGCCATAGGGGGCCATCACACCTGCAATGGCATCTTCAGTTAGTCCATTAGGGAACTTGACTAGCAACTCATGGGGGCGATACTTCACCCCGGTAGTGGGTTCCGTCAGCAGGGTGGCGTAGTCCATCAACTCTCGCCCGGCGGGGGTGTCGCGCCAGTCGTTGGCGGGGTCAATCCAGTCGTCAATGGTGTCTACCTGAGCCGTAACTCCAGTAAGTTCAAAAATCAGGTCGTTATAGTCACGATCTGATTTACCACTCAGGGCCAGATCTTCCAGGCTGAATACGGAGCTTCCTGGCGCTAGTTGGACTAATTGCCCGCCTGTAAACTCATCATTAGGATCTGCCGTGGCCAATGAAAATAGGGGGGCCTGTTTGCCGTTCCAGCAGGGGCGATCGACCCACTCTTGCACCGACCCATCAGGGATGATGAGCATGCCCAGCGTATCTTCTGGTCGGAAATCAAAGGTTTGCAGGCCGCGATAGGGACCGCGATTCCAGGATTTGGACTCGCCCAGAATGACATCGTATTGGGCACCCGCCTCCCGGTCAGAAAGCACGACCCGCCCCCATTCGGAATCGCTGAGGGCTCGGTGGACGGCTTCTTGCCTCCGGTCGAGTCCAGTTAGTGCGTCCATACCCCGCAGGCTAAACAAGGCTACCTCGCCGGCATAGCCGCCGCCATCCACTAGGTAGTCCACAATGATCTGGCCGTTGGCCCCCACGGTGAAGGTGCCAGCGGTGAAATCTAAAGGGCTGGTTCCTGGCTCACAAATGGCCTCAAAGTTGTCGGTATCTAACGGCGATCCTATGCCCTCATGGGGTGAAGACAGGGGCAATGGGGCTCCGGGATCTGGCAGCCATCCTGTTTGTGTAAGCAGGTCGAACTCAGGAGCGAGAAGGAAGGGATGCGATTGATCAAAGGACATAGCAACAGGACTCCGGGTAGACACCAGGGATTCAGCGCGGCAAACGGAGGCAACTGGTGGGATAGGGCAAACCGTGTTTAGGTAATCTCAGCGATCGCCCTGGAAATTTATGCCTGGCTTCGTCAAGCACTTTGTCAGATACACATCGAAACCCTAAGTGTTTGCCGCATACTTAATGCAAAAAATACTACAATTAATGAAGGTGGATACTTAATTCTGCGGATCTTTATGCAACTCTCGACTTTGCAAAAAGATTCTGTATTTGCGCTGCAGTTTGCATAAAAAGCCTCGGCGAGGAGTGAGTAACCATTACTCACCTTTTTGGTGGCGGGATTTCGGTGATATCAACCATGACTAGAGAAGAGCAAGATCAACAACTCCAGCAGTGGGTCGAAGAGGCCCAACGACATCCTCCAGGCAGTCCAGCTCGACGGCGATCGCTGTCGCAAGCTATACGAATTGTTCTCGCCTCAAAATATTTATATCGTCCTCCAGTTATTCGCCTGCCACTTCAGTGTCGGGGCGCTTACCCAGACATTTATCGAGATGCCCAACAGTCTCTGATACTATATGTTTGCCAAAATATTGAGCGCTACGATCCGGATAAAGCTTCTTTTCTTAGCTGGATCAATATGCTGATGGATCGTCGCTTTATTTGGGTTGGTGTTCAGCAGTTTCAGGATAAACGTGAGCAGCGATTGGGTAAGCGTCGTTCCCTCCAGGAGCTGTCACAAATGGGCGAAGATATTCCGGCTCCCAAGCATAAAGATGCCAATCATGCAGAATTTAGACGATTAATTATTGAAGATCCTACAGGACTTCTAAAATCCCAAAAGCTAAAAAAACGTCCAGAAATTACTTTGCAACTCCTGCTGATGCAGAGATTAGAAGACAAAACTTGGGACGAAATAGCGGCGGAATTTGACATTTCCTTGCAAACGTTGCATTCATTTTTTCGACGGAGTCTCAAAAAGTTATCTCCGGAACTACGTCAATATTTCGATCTGTAATGCATCGCCATTGCTCGCATCGTCCATTACTTAAAGGTTAACCCCATGCTTTCGTCTCCTTTTCATATTATTTCTCTGACGTCTGAGGCTTATGCCTCTGCCGAGAGTGCCTCTGACCAACAAGTGCCCGATCAGCGCCAACAGACGTATCTGAATGTGCTGGCCGTTCATGCAGTGAAGCAGTATCTGCAATGGCTGAGCATCCCTACAGACTGGCACCAGAGTGATAGCTATGATCCGGCCATGCGGCGCTTTATGGATGTGGCAGATCTGACCGTACCGGGCTATGGTCGCCTCGAATGTCGGCCCGTTTTGCCCGGAGCGAAAACCCTAACAATACCGAGTGAGGTGCAGAGCGATCGCTTAGGCTATATTGCGGTGCAATTTGATGCCGAGCTAGAGACCGCCACTCTATTGGGATTTACGCCAACTGCGACCCAGGACGAAATCTTGCTCACGACCCTAGCCCCCTTGGAAACCACCTTGCTAGAGATGCTAGGTGACGCTCCGGTAGCCCTCAGTCCGACCGTGGAAGTGCCTGAAGAATTGCTGAACTGGCAAGAGCCCCTACCCTTAGGGGAATGGTTGCGACAGACCATAACTGATGGTGGCAAGCGAGGTTGGCAAGCGATCTCGGCAATTGAACCCTGGATTGCGCCTGCCTTTCAACCCCAATTAGCCCAGGCTGTGCGAGGGGCCAATGTCGCATCGACGCAGGTGCGGCGACCGCTAGCGGGTCTCGGCAAATTAGTGGATTTTGGAGAAGGGCATGATTGCGTTGCCCTAGTCATGAAGCTCCAAGAAACTAAGCCGTCGGAGACGGAAATTGCGGTTCAGGTATACCCCACTGGCGAACAAGGTCAATTACCCAGAGATTTGGAACTGCTCATTCTCGACGAACAGGGTATTGCCGTTATGCAGGCCCAATCCCGTCGCAACAAAAACATCCAAATGGAATTTAGCGGCGAACCTGGAGAAACATTCAGCATTAAGTTAGCCCTGGGCAAACTCAGCCTGACGGAAGCATTTCAGTTATGACCGCTAGAGTCTGCGATCTCGCCCACTGTGTTCATCTACCCGTTCATTATGGCTAAGCTCATTATTCTTAAGCTCGACGGCAACCTCCAACAGGGATATCGCGTCACCCTGGAAATCGGTGAAGAGGGCCAGCGACCTGATATCGAAGAGTCGGCCACCCTGCCACCCTGCCCCGCTCTAGCGGCCAAAGTTACTCAGCACTGGCAAGACAAATACCGAAACCTAGTGGCCCCTTATCGGCGACCCAATCCACTCCCAGAGCAACCTTCAGAATTGGTGACTGACCCAGTGACGGCCCCCCCTCTGAACCCCCGTATTAAGCCCCAAAAAATCACCTATGGCGGTTCTATTAATGACCGCATTCGTGATTGTCAGAATTCAGCGCGGGAGTTAGAGGCTCTGTTCCTCCAATGGTTAGAAGACGATGAAAAATTCCGCGCTGAGACGATCTCGGCGGCAGCAATCGCGACTCCAATACCGGTCGCCACCGCTCCAGAACCCCCTAAATCTCAAAATTTCCGGGTGATTGATAAATGCCTCCGCACGCATTTGCAGCATGGTGAAGAGAGTCGGTTTCTGATTCGCTCGGCAGATGCCACGTTGCAACAACTCCCCTGGCACACCTGGGATCTGTTTCAGAGCTTTGCCACCGAACCATCCTTTGGGATACCCCGATTACAACCGACCCAAAAGCAGCCCCGGTTAGAGAATAAGCGATCGGTCAAAATTCTGGCCATTCTGGGCCATAGTGACGGCATTAATGTGGCCGCTGACGAACAGTTTTTGAAGAAGCTGGCCCCCGACATTCGCTTTCTGGTAGAACCCTCCCGGCAAATCATTACTAACCATCTTTGGGAAGAATCTTGGGACATCATCTTCTTTGCTGGACACAGCGAAACTGAAGGCGATACGGGTAAGTTTTACATCAATCCCAATGAATACTTAACCATCGATGAACTCTGGTATAGCCTGCGAACAGCAGTGAGCAATGGGCTGCAGGTGGCGATTTTCAATTCTTGTGATGGTCTGGGCTTGGCCCAACGGTTGATCAATGATTTTCAGATTCCCCATTTGATTGTGATGCGAGACCTAGTGCCCGATCAGGTCGCTCAAGAGTTTTTAAAGCATTTTTTGTCTGCCTTTGCCGGGGGGCGGCCCTTTCATCTCGCAGCGCGGGAGGCACGGGAACGCTTACAAGGGTTAGAAGGTCAATTCCCTTGCGCCAGCTGGCTTCCCATCATTTATCAAAACCCCCTGGAAGCGGCATTGTACTGGCGATCGCTCACAGATCCTCATGCTGACCCTCCTGAAGCGGCCCCTGAAACTGACTCCCCCGCCCCGTCTCCCACCAACCCTCGTCCCCGTTTCCCCCGCCCTTCCCTAAAGCAGGTCGCTGCCATTAGTCTGCTGGTCACCACGCTGGTCATGGGCCTGCGTTGGTTGGGGGCACTGGAACCGATCGAACTACGGGCCTATGATCACCTGATGCGATCGCGTCCCACCGAAACCCTCGACCCCAACCTTTTGATTCTTGAAGTCACGGCCAAGGATGCTGAGACCTATGGTTATCCCTTGGGTGATGGCCTCCTCGCTGAGGTGTTAGATACCTTGCAGGCGGCTAATCCCCTGGCTATTGGTCTCACCTTTCAACGCCGGCAACAGTGGGGCACCGACCAAGAGAGACAGGCATTGATCCAGCAGTTTGATCATTCAAACTTGATTAGCATGTGTTCCATCGATCCTGATGTCGATGAGGTGTATGGTGCGCCAGCGGAACTTTCAAATCAGCAAAAGCAGTTTCAGATTGGCTTTGCCAACTTGGTGCCAGATCGGGCGCTACCCGGTAAGACTATTCGCCGTCAATCACTCGCCTATAACCCCGCCTTGGCGCAACAAAATTCTGTTTGCATCACAGGTTATGGCTTGCCATTGCTGTTAGTTGACCAATATCTAGTCGCAACACGAGGAGAAGAGGTTGCATTGAACAGCTCTGCCGGGGGGTGGCAGGTGGGAGATACCCGCCTGCCACCTTGGCCGTCACGGTTTGGGGGCTACCAATCGCTACAAAAGGGGGCAGAGCAAATGCTCCTTAACTATAGAAATACCCCAGGCGCACCGGCCCAAACGGTGACTCTGGATGAATTACTGACCGGAAAAGTAGAACCCATGACGATTAAAGACCGCATCATTCTTATCGGCCATAACAGACGATTTGAGGATGTGCCCACTCCCCTGGGTGAACAACCCGAACTGTATACCTATGCGCACGCAGTTAGCAATCTGATTCAGGTCAGCGAGGGAGAGCGCCCACTGATTATGGCGTTGACTCAAGGTTGGGATGCCTTGCTGGTGCTCGTGATGAGCGGACTGGTACTGTTAGCTGGCTTCTGTTGGGATATGGGACGGATGCCATATCGGCTGATGGTAGGGCTAGCAGGGGTCTTCGCTGCTTACTTTATTTGTCGCTTGGCCTTCGTTCAAGGTCTTTGGTTGCCTTTGACGCCAATGATGCTCGTGATCGTCGCCAGCACCCTGAGCTACCACCACCTTTCTTCCCTCACTCTCTTCCGTCAACTGTTTAACAAAAGGAGCACTCAATGAACACAACGCAGGTTTATTTGACTGCAATATCCGGCATTGTCGGATTCAGTTACGTTGCCACCCCAACCTTTGCTATTCAAGGCACTTCTGCCGTTCCTCTCGCCGAATCGGAGAGTTGGACTGAACAGCAAGAAATTCTAGATCCCAAAATTAGTATTGGAGGCACTTCTGACGCTCCTCCCTCTGACCCTCGTCCATCTACTAGCCTGCCCACAGAGTCCTGCCAGCGCTGGGATGACTCAATCTTGCCAATGATTAACCTGCGCCCTATTGGCAATGAATATAACTGGACTCGGTCAGAAACGCCGACGTTGTTGTTCTATGTGCCCTATCGGGTAAACACCGGAGAGTTTGTGGTCTACCGCAATAACAGTGCCGAGGAACTCTATCGGATGACCTTTACGGTGCCTGATGCTGCCGGTATTGTCAGCCTAGAAATCAGTTCTCCCCTCCCTCCGAATGAATATCACGAGTGGGTGTTTCAAGTGAACTGCGAAGGCGGGGACATTAAAGAAACGGTTGGTGGGTTGATTGCTCGACAGGGAGTAGACGCGGCAGATCCCCAAGATCCCAATCACCTTCCTTTCTATGATGTGCTGGCCGCTACTGCCACCCAGCATGGAACAGACGGGCCAGAATGGAGCGATTTATTGCAAGCAATTGATGCTTTGGATGATGCCCATTCCGACTGGGATATTGATTTCGTGGATCTCGCCGACTACAGTCAGATTCCCATCCTTGGCCCTGTCAGTCCTTACACGGTGCCATAAGATGGGTGAAGTGGACCCCAGAGACTGAACAACTTGAGAGGGCAGTTAAGCTCTGAAAGGTCAACATAGTTCATACGCTTTCAACAAATATTACATATTTGATTCACCTCCTCAACGTCAGTTCGACGAGCTAAAAGATAGCCTCAGGGAGAGCCGCCAGTCCTTTGACCTCCAAGTCTAAGGCGGGTTTCTTCTCTTGGTAGGTGTAAGCCACCAAGGCCGCTAGGGTGTTGACGAGGAAGTTGAAGGGACTGCGATGGCGGGAATGCTCAATCTGGAAAATATTCTTGAGTTGGTCATTGACCGTTTCAATCAAGGCCCGTTTGCGCAGCAGCACCTTGTCAATGAGTTTGACCAACTTGTTTTTCATCTTCTTCTTGTAATTGGTGACCAACTCTAGCCCTCGCTCGTAAAGCTCCTCAAAGAGGTCCTGGCGAATGTAGCCACGGTCACCAAAGAGCTTGCCGATGAGACCTTGCGTCAGTTCCGGTACGGGCACGCGGTCATCCGTGTTCGCTGGCGTCAGCTTAAACGCCAACAGCTCACCACGCTCGTTGATGACCAGATGCAGTTTGAAGCCGAAGTGCCATCCCATCGAGTTCTTACTCCACCCCACCAGGTCACCGAAGACTTTATGGGACTTCGCTCGGCACGGATGACACACCTCAATCGGGGTCGAATCAATGAAAGCAATACCGGTCATCTCTCCGGTACGGGTGTAGAGATAACAGCACAGCAACATCAGGCACCACGGCATCAGTTCCACGAAGCGGTTATAGCTCACCAAATTGGGAAACGCGTGACGCCAACCGGGCAGCACACAGAGGGTATAGAACTCCTTAAAGGTGCGATAGCCAGACCCCTGGAAGGCAATCACAATCGTCATCACTTCGCTGCGGCTCAGCTTTTGCGTATTTTCATAACTTCGGCACCGAGGGCAATTGGCGGTGGTAAAGACACTGCTGCTCAAAGGTCCGACAGAAGTCATCGACTTCCCAGAAAACTTGCGAGACATCCAGGCGAGAGACTTCGGATAAAGTGGTGTTCATAGCTGAGAGGGAATTCTTCAAATCCAGTCTCAGCTTTTTTATTCCTCGTTTCTGCTCATCGAACTCACGTTCCTCATCCGCTTGATAATAAATCTCGTCTGGCGTCTATTAGATGCCAATTACTTTGGCGGGTGACGACAACTACTTTGGCGGGTAGTACGGTGCCAGGAAGCCCCGCCGTCAGTATTGCAATCAAGAACCCCTGAGACTACTCCCAGCGAAACCTGGGGGTGTGTCCGGTGACGATAGAGCCGTATCAAGTCAAGGTGTATATGCAAGCGAGAAAAACCGGGGCGACGCAAGCCCAAGCGTCGGCCATGGCCGGGATATCAGAACGCAGTGGGCAA
>Ga0081526_100776_pt1 | contig 10616 bp, 9 predicted proteins | sample HotLakmasection2_FD_70991 | JGI IMG/M metagenome (GOLD analysis project Ga0081526, IMG submission 70991) | Hypersaline microbial mat communities from Hot Lake, Washington, USA - Section #2 (SPADES assembly) (version 2) | ecosystem: Environmental > Aquatic > Non-marine Saline and Alkaline >... | reverse complement strand
ATTGTTTAGCTATCATATTTAATAGATAGGTTGGGTGTACTAACTTCGACCTATCTTTTTTTGTCGGAGCAGTCTGCATCAACCGCTACATAACGCTTTTGACCACCGCTGTCTCCCTGTCAGCCCAAATAGATACCTGAAGGCATTGCAAACCTTATCTGAATTAAAGGTGTAAGCAAAGCGCAACACCCATTCTGTTTCTAAAATGACGGTATCTGAAATAAAAATGTCTTGTTCTTGAAACAGCTTTTGGCTTCTGGCATATTGCTGCTCATCATCCTGCGTCAGAAGCCGGATGATAATGTTGGTATCAATCGCGATCACCCCAAAACTCCTTGATACCCTGACTAATAGCATTTTCCATTTCTTCCAGGCTTTTGGGTGATCCCTGGTATTTCAAGCAACCTGCAACCTGATCTAGAGTTGTTTCAGGGAACGGCTTCTTGGGCTTCAGCAAAATGCCATCCCCCATATCGACCGCGACAAGTTCCTGTCCTGGCTGCCAGTGATGGGCATCCTGAAGAGACTGTGGAATGGTTACCTGTCCTTCATTTGACAAACGGGTTACTTCCATCGTATTTCGTTTCATTGGCTGTAAACATGTGTGAGAATTCTAGCATTCGGCTCAAAATCTCACCCGCTCAAGTGATAGGCATTGACTAGCCTGCCTACCCAGTGCAGTTCATCAACTAATTCCGGTTCGATCCCGAAAACGAATGGAGAATGAAACCCCCAAGACAGAGCGATTCCCCAACAAATTCCAACGCTATCTGCGGTGGGGAAAAGATAGTGCATTGATGGGCATTGGCTATATGCTGTCGCCGCTGTCCTGGTGGAATGATTTGTTTTTTAACCTGCCGATCGCCTATGGGTTTGGCTATGTGGTGCGGTGGTTTGTGCCGGAGTGGTTTTTGCCAGCGACGGTGGTGGGCTACTGGCTCTCGAACGTGCTCGGCATCGTGATGATGCAGTTCGCCGCCACAGATATGTTGTTTGACAAGCGATCGCCCAACCTGCGTCGCGACCTCCTCATTGGCTTTGGCACATCTACCGCTTACACCGTGCTGGTGGTGGCGCTGATCTACTTTCATGTGATCGAAACGCCCATGCTGTTTGCTCAGCAGGGAGAGTGAGCTGTTGCCGCAGTGGGTTTGAATTGCGGCGTGGGCAAGTCTTCCAGGTGTTTCCAGCAGACGGTGCAGGCGGCAAGGTTATTGGCTTCGGCGTAGGGCTGATGCACTGTGTCGAGCCAGTGGAAGAAGGCGCGGAAGTTGTCGGCGATCGCCTCTGGCTCGCTCTCCAGCGTCCCCAGTTGAAAGTGGGGAGCTTGGTTCTCGATGGCGAAGGGGCAGGCGTGGAACTTGCCTTCGGTGGTGAGGACGGGGTAGCAGTGGGGGCAGCGGGTGCTTTCTTTGGAGCGGGTTTCCTCGCCCGTGAACGGATCAACGCCGCGCCCGGAGTCCACAACATCGGGATGCCCGATGGCGATCGCCCCTGGATGTTCCCGCTCATACTGCTCCAGGCGTTCCAGGGATTTGCGGGGCATTTGAGGAGCACCGTCCCCGGTAGCAATGGAGTAGTTGAGAGACGCGGTGGTTTTGCCCAGGGGGTCAGATTCCAGGATGGCTAGCAACCGTTCTGCCTGGATGCCATTGGAATAGACAACGATCGCCCCCTGAAACTGGTGTTGACGGAGGTAGGCGATCGCCCAGATCACGTTCTCATGGTTCAGGGTAGGCTCGCCGCCGTAGAACTTGAGGGTGCCGATGTCGTCGAGCATGACGGTGCGGAGGGCGGCATCCAAATGTTCTTCGCGGTACTCGACCGACCAGCCCTTGGGGCTACCGAAAACGGTGCAGAAGGAACAGTCCCGGTTGCATTGGTTGCCGGGATAGAGGTGGAGTTCCATCAGGCGATCGTCTTGGATGACGCCTCTGTCGCGGGATTTGCGTTCTTGGAAGATCATAGGTTGGTGCGTTGGTATGTCGGGTGATTTGCCGGAGCGAGTTTGGTTGGGGGCGATCGCTGATTTTTTGTCAGGATTGATTTGGTGTCGGGTGATTTGCCGGGGCGGGTTTAGTTGGGGGCGATCGCTCGTTGGATGGATGGTTGCGAAACCCGCCCCTACGGGTGGCATGTTTTGCACTCCCGCTTATTCTTCAGGTTAGGCGATTTCGGTTTCCCAGAGTTCTTCCAGGCGGGTGGTGTATTCGGCATTGACGACGGGGACAGTGTTTTGGGTGAGGTCTTTGAGGGGGATGCCGTAGTTGGCTTCGGTGGTGGCGAAGTCTTGCTGGAGTTCGGGGGGAACTTTTTGTACATCGAGTAGCGGGGGATCGCCCCAGACATCGGGCTTAAACTTCTGCAACTGTCCTTCTGGGCTGGAGAGGATATTGGCGAGAACCATTGCCCCGGCGGGGTTGCTGGCGTTGATGGGGATGGCGGTGAAGGAGGGGTCGTTAAGGGAGAAGCCAGGGAGGGCGAAGGCTTGGGTGCTGGCGGGGAGTTGCCCCGCTGCCAGCCCTTCGGCGATGCTGGAAACGAAGGCGGGCATCATCCAGATTTCGCCATTGGCAAACAGCTCTTTCAGTCGGGTCTGGGTGGGGGGGTAGGTTTCGCCGCCGCGCCACAGATGGGGTTCCAGCCGTTTGAGGTATTCGGCAACGAGGGGCGATCGCTCGTTCCACAGGGTTTCTTTGAATTCGGGTCCGGCATATTGCTCGTAGCCCCCGGTAGTGCCGTAGAGGGCGGTGAGCAGGAAGCGGCTGCCATCAAAGGCGGGCGGCGCAACATAGGCAAAGCGACCGGGGTTTGCCTCTGCCCAGGCGAGGAGTTCCTCAAAGTCTTGGGGCGGTTGGGAGACGCGATCGCTATTCATCGCCATGATGTAGTACGCCCCGGTGTAGGGCGCTTCGAAGCCATTGATAGGCAAGCCAAAGTCGTTCAGCACTGCCGGATTGGTGAGGTCGTAGTACTGCATCGCAGGCAGCACATCGGTAAAGGGACCGTAGAGCAAATCCCCCTGCTTCATGGTGCGGAAGTTTTCGCCGTTAATCCAGATCAGGTCGATGTCGCCGCCGCTGGTGAGTCCTGCCTGCACTTCGCTGACGACTTTATTGACCGCTTCCACCGTGTCGTTTAAGGGCACACGGTTGAGGGTAACGCCATACTCATCCTGCAACGTTGCCCCAACCCATTCATCGGCAAACTTATTAATATTGTCGCTCCCACTCCACATCGCCCAGTTAACGGTGGTGCCCCGTGCGGCTTCTACCACTTCTTCCCAGGTGGCGCTTTTGGGATCAAAGTCAGCGGGAGCCTGGGCAGTGGGTTCGCCCCCTGTGTTGCCGCCATTGTTCGCGCAATTGCTGGTCAAAGTGGCGATGCAGGCTCCAGCAGAGAGCAGAAGAAAACGACGACGGGGAAATTGAAAACGCTGAGACATAGGCTCCTTTGGCAAATCTTGAGTAGGGAATTTTGAGCTTGGACCAGATTTTGCTTGAGAGTTAGCGGCTCTCTCCCACCTGAAATACTTCCAAATCAAGGAGAGCCACTCCCCTTATACAAGGTACGAGTATTGTGGGCATTTGGTTGCGTCGGGGAGTAAGGACATTTCTGAGAAAGAATATCCCGATTCTTTGAAAGAGGGCGCGACTAAGCCGCGCCCTCTTTCAAAAAATCGGGATATTCTTTCTTGGCGATCGCCTAAAACCGTCTCGTAAGCGATCGCAGTCAATAAATTGGCTAAACTGCCCCCTTCAGAGGCAACCCCTATCGCTACAATGGGATGAACTTTTTGAGGTGATGTGGGAGGTTGCGTATGTGCGGAATTGTCGGCTACATCGGAACGCAGGCAGCGAGCCAAATTTTGCTAGAAGGCTTGCAAAAGCTGGAATACCGGGGCTACGACTCAGCAGGTATGGCAACCCTTTTAGATGGCAAAATCCACTGTGTGCGGGCAAAAGGAAAGCTGCTGAACCTGCAAGAGAAACTGGCGGGGGAAGAAAACCCTGCCCAGGTGGGCATTGGGCATACCCGCTGGGCAACCCACGGCAAGCCTGAAGAACACAACGCCCATCCCCACACCGACACAGCTCGGCGCATTGCTGTCGTGCAAAACGGCATCATTGAAAACTATCGAGAGTTGCGAACCGAGCTGAAAGCAAAGGGGCATGAGTTCCGCTCCGACACCGATACCGAAGTGATTCCCCACCTGGTGGCGGAATACTACAAGCAGTTAAAAGAAGGGCTGCTAGCGGTAGAAATGCCCACCTCTTCGCTATTCCTGGAAGCCGCCCGCCGAGCGGTGAATGACCTGGAGGGAGCCTTTGCCCTGGCAATGATTTCAGCCGACTTTCCCGATGAGCTGATTGCGGTGCGGCAGCAAGCCCCACTGGTGCTGGGCTTTGGGCAGGGTGAGTTCTTCTGCGCCTCCGACACCCCCGCCCTCGTCACCCATACGCGGGTGGTGCTGCCCCTGGAGAATGGCGAGATTGCGCGACTCACCCCGATGGGTGTGGAGGTCTACGGATTTGCGGGCGATCGCCTCCGCAAGCATCCCCAAACCCTTAACTGGAACCCCATCCAGGTGGAAAAGCAGGGCTTCAAGCACTTCATGTTGAAGGAAATCTACGAGCAACCGGGAGTGGTGCGTGCCAGCCTGGAAGCCTACCTCGACCCAGAATGGACGCCCGAATCCACAACTAACCCGGTACGCCTGGGGCTGCCCGATCGCTTCTACGAAGACCTGGAGCAGATTCAAATCGTCGCCTGTGGCACCAGTTGGCACGCCGGATTGGTGGGGCGCTATTTGCTAGAGCAACTGGCAGACATTCCCACCCAGGTTCACTACGCCTCCGAGTTTCGCTACTCCCCCACGCCGCTGATGCCGAACACCCTCACCATCGGCGTCACCCAGTCCGGCGAAACCGCCGACACCCTCTCTGCCCTGGAGATGGAGAAGCGGCGACGGCTGGATCGAGAACCCAAGTTCGCCGCCCGGATGTTGGGCATCACCAACCGCACCGATAGCACCCTGGGGCACATGGTGTCTGACCTGATCGACACCCGCGCCGGAATCGAAATTGGGGTCGCCGCCACAAAAACCTTCAGCGCTCAGCTCGTCGCTTTCTACTGCCTGGCGCTGGATCTGGCGGTTCGTCGTCGCACCATCAGCCCCGAGCGGTTGGGGGCGATCGTCGAAGGCTTGCGCCAACTCCCCGCCCAAATGGAAGCCATCCTCGAAGTACAAGAACGCTACATCGAAGAACTCTCGCACCAGTTTGCCGACACCCAGGACTTCATCTTTTTGGGACGGGGCATCAACTACCCCATTGCCCTCGAAGGCGCACTCAAGCTCAAGGAAATCAGCTACATCCACGCCGAAGGCTACCCCGCCGGGGAGATGAAGCATGGACCGATCGCCCTTTTGGATGCCAAAGTACCCGTGGTGGCGATCGCCGTTCCCGGTCTGGTCTACGAAAAGGTGCTCTCCAATGCCCAGGAAGCCAAAGCCCGCGATGCCCAACTCATCGGCGTCACCGCCATGAACGACGAACACGCCGCCGAGGTCTTTGACGACCAACTCCCCATCCCCACCGTGGATGAACTCCTGTCTCCCCTCCTCACGGTCATCCCCCTCCAGTTCCTCGCCTACCACATCGCCGCCCGTCGCGGTCTCGACGTTGACCAACCCCGCAACCTAGCCAAATCCGTCACGGTCGAATAACCCACACTGCGTTTCTCGGAGGATATGTGGAGTAATAAAACAGATCGCCAATCTATAAAACGGTTCACCAATTTATAAAACCGAACGCCAATTTTGTGGTTTGGTTGTGCTACGATCCTTGGAGCTTGGGTAGAATAACATGTCTACTCAAGCTCCAAGGATTTTTTATGTTTCCCCAATAAACACTTGAACACTGCTAACGGTAAGCAAGCACGAAGTTCAAACAGTTTGAATAGCTGAGGTAAGTTCCGGGGAGTCATGAGGACGATATAACTACTCTTTGTCTAGGGATGTCTTTATGGGGAAATCAAGTAAGTATCAGTGGACCCAGGCAAAGTTTGATCGCTATCTGAAGGAGGGGCGAGGGAAAGGTGAGGGAAAGGATTACAAGCCCTGGCTCACAGTTAGGGATGTTTCTTCACGAGGCAGATCCTTAAGAATAAACAGTTGGAAGACTGGTCGAGAGCATCATTTCCTTTCAGATCATGAAGCAAGGCTCTTCTACTTATTCGATTGGTCAGATCAAATTGTTGACATCAGGGAGCAGTTTCCACTGCTAAACCTGGAGCTGGCTATGAAAATTGCTGATGAAATGGGCTGGAGTTACCCTAGGGATTCTGAAACGAATGTTCCGTATGTCTTAACTACTGACTTTATGTTAACTGTGAAGCAAGATGGAAGATTGGTTAAGGTTGCCCGAACCTTTAAAGAGGCAAAAGAACTAGATAATGATTCAGTTGCTGCGAGATTAGAACTGGAAAGACGGTACTACTTGGTAGAGGAAACTGACTGGGATGTCCTCACAGAAAAAGGGTACTCAAAGCTTTTAGCAAAAAATACTGAGTGGGTACATTCTGGCTATTGGTTAAATTTGCCCGATGGGATGAGTGTTGAAGATTTCCAATCGTTAGCCAAGATTTTGAAGTTGAGACTTCAGGAAACTGAGCTTTCTATTAATCAGATTACGACGGCTTTAGACGCTGAACATAACCTGGGTGGAGGAAGCTTTCTCTTCATATTTAAACATCTCGTTGCCAGGAAGGAAATTGTGATGGATATGTTGAGCACAGACATATCTAGCTGTGCTTCAGCAAAGCTAATTCAAAGAATTATTCATTGAATTTATATGAGAGACATGATGGATAATTACTTATTTGTGAACGATCTAATTAAATGGGAACCTGATTCAGAGAATCCAATAATCGAGAGGATTTTGTGGATTGATGAAGATAATACTATTGTGTTTATGTTTGACATTAATGCAGAGTCAGGTTTTCCAGTGCCAAGGAAAGTTTCTGATGTTATAGAAGCTTTAGCTGAGGGTTATGCCTGTAAACTTTTGGACGACCCTTGGGCAAGAATAGTTCGTGAAGAAGACCTACTAGAGAAAACAAGGGAAAAGCGCGATAAAGCATGGCACATTATTTCAGGTCTTGTCTCCCAGGAGCCATCAATTTTTGAGCGGAGCTTTCGCGGTTCTGCAGTTAAAGAGTGTATTAAGAACTACAATGTCGATAAAACTGAAAAAAAATTAGCGGAGAAAACTGTATATGGATATTTGAGGAGATTTTGGCAAAGGGGAAAGTCTCAAAATGCTCTTATTGGTGACTATGAAAACTCCGCTAGAAAAGGAAAACCTAAAGGATGTGGGAAGGCGAAAAGAGGAAGGCCTAGAATACACCGCGAAGATCCTGAGATAGGAGAAGGTGTTAATGTTACTGATGCGGATAAGAGAATTTTCAGGATAGCAATAGCAAAGTTCTACTTCGTTCCTGGTAAGAAAAGTTTGACAACTGCTTATGAGCAGATGGTTAAAGAATACTACAAGGAAAACATCAGATACGATGAAAATGGAGTGATGAAATCTATACTCAAGCCAATGTCAAATGTACCTACTATAGTTGAGTTTAGGTATTGGTATAAGGTTGAGTACAAGAAAGATGTAACTAAGGTTATCACATCTCGAAAAGGAGCAAAGAAATTTGCTTTAAACTATCGAGCAATTACAGGTACTTCCAAGTCAGAGGCAAATGGACCTGGGGCGCGATTCCAGATTGATGCAACGATCGCTGATGTTTTTTTGGTTTCAAAATACAACCATTCCTGGGTCATTGGCAGACCGGTCATTTACCTAGTTATTGATGTCTTCAGCCGCATGGTGGTTGGAGTATATGTCGGGTTAGAGGGACCCTCGTGGATAGGCGCGATGATGGCTCTCGCTAATATGGCGGCAGACAAAGTAGCCTTCTGTAAAGAATACGGTATTGACATTACTCCGGAGGAGTGGCCCTGTCATTTTGTACCGGATGCAATCTTGGGAGATCGGGGAGAATTGTTAGGAATGCCGATTGAAGAAGGCTTCATCCCCAACCTTCATGTTCGTATTGAGAATGCCCCTTCTTATCGTGCAGATTTGAAAGGTTTAGTAGAGAGATACTTTTTAACAATTGGTGGGCATGTTGAGCCATTTGTACCTGGTTATATCGATGTAGATTTCAGGCAGAGAGGCGCACGTGATTATCGACTTGATAGCAAGCTTGATATAGATCAGTTCACCGAGATTGTTCTTCGCATTATTCGCTTTTATAACAACGAGCATCTTCTAAATACATACGAAAGAGATCCAGCTATGATTGCAGATGATGTGGCTTGCATTCCTGTTGAACTTTGGAGGTGGGGGATCGTCAACCGTTCCGGTAAACTTAGATCCTTCAATGAAGATATTGTCAAACTCAATCTAATGCCTAGGAGCAAGGCGACTATCACAGCTAAGGGTCTTAAACTTAAAGGCAAGGAAATGTACTATACCTGCGAGCGTGCAGTACAAGAGCAGTGGTTTGAAAGGGCTAGAAGTAATTATCTATCGGCAGCTGAGAAATCACTAGATTGTGTCTATGACATTAGAAAACCGAACTTTATCTACCTTCCAAGTACAGATGGTAGATCTTTCGAAAAGTGCTCCCTGATTGATCCTGAGCAGCGCTACTCCGACAAAAACTTTCATGACATTGAGTATATGCTTGCTCATGAAAAGTGGCAATCCCAGAGGCACGGAGGCAAAGAATTACAAGGGAAGGTTGATTTAATTGCTGACATTGAGGCTGTAGTTACAAGGGCAGAGGAAATGACAAAGTCTGATGCTGACAAAGGTTTAAGCAATAGTCAAAAAACTTCTGGAATTAGATACAATAGGGCACATGAAAAGGAGGTAAGGCGCGACGTAGAGGGTTTTGAACTGGCGAAAACTGAAGATAGTCAAACCGCTGCCAAACTATCAGAAACTTCCTCACCTGCCTTAGAACAACCAAGATCAATTAAACCGGACCACTCTGATCTACTGCGTGCAAAACGTAAGGAGCGCAAAGGTGAACAGTATCAAGGCGGACAGGGAGATTCAAATTCCTAACGGTGTTAAGGCTGTTATAGCTCAGTACAGAGACCACAAACTGCCAGAGTACAACGATAACCCGATGATACAAGTCCTTCCACCTATTTTTTCATATGAAGAGTTTTTGGAACATGTCACCCGACTACCCAGGTTTTCTCCTGAGGAGAGAGAGCTGGAACCTCATTACCGCTTTCACTGCATAGAGAGATTGTCCCGGTATTTTGACCCCCAAACACACTCTATTGAACTATATAAATTAGTTTGTGTCTTGCTAATGCAGGGCTATTTGGGACGAAATCTTTTAGAGCCAGGATATGCACAGCGATCGCGACAGATTTATGAGGCACTTGAGACTAAGAATGGAAAAAAGCTAGAAGATTATGTGACTGTACCCAGTTCAGCGTCCAGTTTAACGTTGATTGGTCCATCTGGAATTGGGAAAACTACAAATTTAATCAACATTCTTGAGTTGTATCCTCAAGTTATCGCTCACCCAGAGCATAGCGTTTATCAACTCGTATGGCTGAAGGTTGAGTGTCCTCATGCCGGGTCTTTGAAGGGCTTATGTATCGATATCTTTCTTGCCATTGATAGGCTATTAGGTACCAACTATTTTAAGAAGTTTGGTTCCAGAGGTAATTCAGTAGATTACATGCTGGCTCAAGTTGCTCAAATCGTTCATACTCATCATTTAGGCATTCTAGTAATTGACGAAATGCAAAACCTTTTGAGTGCTAGGACTGGACGTGATGAGCTACTGAATTTTTTAGTCAAGCTGGATAATATTATTGGTGTTCCTGTAATTCGTGTTGGAACTAATGAGGCTTTCTCAATTTTCCAGGGAAATTTCAGGAATGCTCGAAGAGCAACGGGAAAAGCAGGTGTTCTTTGGGACAGAATGCCAGAGCTTGAGACGGTGAATGGAGAAATGGTTGATGCTCAAGACTGGCTCTTATTCATTGAGGGAATATGGGAATATCAGTGGACAAAAACTTTTGTTCCTCTCACTGAAGAGATTAAAAAAGTCTTCTATCACGAGTGTCAAGGAATTATAGACATCGCCGTCAAACTGTACAAGATGGTTCAGTGGCGAGCCATTTCTTTAAGAGGAAATGAGCTGATTACGGTTGATTTAATTCGACGAGTCGCTCAGGAAGGTCTCTACATGGTGAAACCAATGCTGGATTACATTAGAGATCCGAAGAAAGAAGATTGGGCAATAAAATACAAAGATGTCGGTCCTGTAGACCTGTCAGGGCGACAGCGGGCTCAGAACGTAGACATAGCAAGCTCTATAGCCCGCTGTCCCTGCTTGTAAAAGTTGATCCAACGACGGTTAATACGCAAAAGCTCGTCCAATGTTTCCTGACACAATTGCCTTAGTGGTGCAGAAAACTCTTGAAAAGGTTGCAATGTCGTGAGTCTCAACTGAGACAGCGGTGGCTGAGAGGGGGCATTTCATGAGAGGCTGAAGTTCCCCAACTACCGGCACAGCTCATG
>Ga0081526_100767_pt1 | contig 10746 bp, 12 predicted proteins | sample HotLakmasection2_FD_70991 | JGI IMG/M metagenome (GOLD analysis project Ga0081526, IMG submission 70991) | Hypersaline microbial mat communities from Hot Lake, Washington, USA - Section #2 (SPADES assembly) (version 2) | ecosystem: Environmental > Aquatic > Non-marine Saline and Alkaline >... | reverse complement strand
ATCAGCAACTATGCCATTCAAGCCAGTTGGAATGTGGCAGCCGGGGCTTCTGCTAAGGGGACTTTGGATTGTGTCCTGTCCTGGCTCACCGATTTCCGTGACGATCTGCCCCGCATCGATGTACCCACCCTGATCATTCATGGCGATGCCGATCGCATTTTGCCGCTTGAGTCCACCGCTGCCAGACTCCCCAAGTTGATTAAAAACAGTCAACTTGAGATTATCCCTGGCGGACCGCACGCCATCAACTGGACTCACGCTGATCAGGTCAATCCCCTGTTGCTTGACTTTCTTCAGCAGGAATAATCAGTGACCTACTACATTTTTGACTTACGGGAAAACTCTGTGATTCATTCATTGAATCAGGCTCACATGAGTCTAGATGGAGTATTGCAAATCAACAAATTGAGTTCTGAGAAAAAAGATTTTGGATGTGAGATCGCATCTTTACTCTCTGAAGATAACCGCTGGGTAAATGCTCAGAGAATTGAAGTCTCTAGCGGCATGTTTCTTTAATTCACCCTCACAAAAAAAAGGAAAACTGACCATGTTGAATGTAGAAAACAAAGTAATTGTTATTACTGGAGCCAGTAGCGGTATCGGTGAAGCCACCGCGAAACTGCTCGCCCAAAATGGTGCAAAAGTCGTTTTGGGGGCACGCCGGATAGACAAGCTAGAGAAGTTAGTCAAAGAGATTCATGCATCTGGTGGGACAGCAGAATGCAAAGCGGTTGATGTCACCGATCGCGACGATGTGAAAGCATTTGTTGAGTTTGCCAAAGACAAATTTGGCCGTGTCGATGTCATCTTTAACAATGCCGGTGTGATGCCCCTATCGCCGATGAATGCCCTGAAAGTCGAGGAATGGGACAACATGATTAATGTGAATATTCGGGGCGTATTGAATGGTATCGCAGCGGGGCTACCGATTATGGAAGCGCAAGATGGCGGGCAGTTCATCAATACCGCATCGATTGGGGCTCATGTAGTCGTTCCGACGGGGGCCGTCTATTGCGCCACAAAATATGCGGTTTGGGCTATCTCTGAAGGACTGCGCCAGGAATCGCAAAATATTCGCGTCACTACGATCTCTCCGGGTGTCGTTGCCACCGAACTTGGCTCTGATATTACAGACGGGTCGGCGAAAGGTGCTTTGCAGGAATTTCGCAAAATTTCGCTCAGCCCAGATGCGATCGCGAGAGCGGTGCTGTACGCCGTATCCCAACCCGATGATGTTGACGTGAATGAAATCATAGTCCGACCAACGGCCAGTGCGTTCTGAAGGGAATCGGTTAAAGCATAGGAGCGTTATCACCAACATAAAGGACATTGTCGTAATGAAACCATTTCATTTTTTGGTTGCTATGGCGCTTATTCTCACGGTAGGCTGTAGCGCTGTCGGACAAACTTCTGTTCCTAATGAAACACCGGCACCAAGTAAAAAGGCCGTTGTCGAGGCGAGTTTTCAGCAATGGCAAGATGGTACCGGCTCTCCTTTCGAGCTTTTGTCAGAGGATATGCGCTGGACGATTAGTGGCTTTAATACATATGCCGGCACTTACACACGCGAGCCTTTTGAAGAAGAGCTGATTGCGCCTTTTAGTGAGCGCGTAGAGGAGCCTTTAAGGCCAACACAGTGGCAAGTTTATGAAGATGGTGACGTTGTTATTATTCATTTTGATGCTGAAACAATCTTGATTAATGGAGAACAGTATAGGAACAGCTATGCCTGGTTTTTCACTTTCGAGGATGAAGAAGTGACTGAAGTTACCGCATTCTTGGACATGCCAGCTTTTGAAAAAGTTTTGGAAATAGAAGTCAGGTAACCAATGAATTAAATTGTGGAATTACACCTAATAAGTTAATGGAAACTGTGTATCTCACGGACAGTTAGTCCAGCTTTCCTCGCGCTTTAATTGCGGCAGGAATTCTCAAAGAGCTGTTCCAGGAAAACGACGTTAGTTTTCCAGTAGCATCGCCGAATTAAATACTTTCAAATGTGGTCATATCCCTCTTCTGTCTAGGGCGATCGCATTTTTATCCAACTAGCACTTTGAAGAGGTACTCATCGTCCCAACGCACTAGACTCGCAGGGGCTTCCTGGGAAGCCAAACGGGTGCCACAAGTTTTGGCTCATCGCTGTGCCTACCTAACCTGGATTATTCATGAGAAGCGTTAATGGCTAGCTTGTACATTAATGCGTCAGTGATTGTCTTGGGTTCCCAACTGGTAGACGCTTTTGCTGCGCTAGAGTAAGGCTGAGAGGTGTTGTTTTGCAAATGCAAAAAATATCGGTGGAGAGAAGTTCTATGGCTAGCAACCAGCTCAACTCGCTCAAACTCAGCCAACGGTTCAATAAACCATGGATGCTCTCCAGTCGTCAAATGAACTGGAATGGCATTTTGGTTGAGCAGTGTCAAAGTCCTGCTTCAACCTATGAGGTAGAACTCCCAGCCCTCTCAGACCATTGGCTCAGCTTACACCTAGGAAATTCCACTTCTTTGATTCAGAAACGGGACGATCGCCTGCATGAATCAATCCTTCACGAAGGGGACAATCTTTTTGTCCCGGCTGGACAACCGAGCTATTGGTGTCGAGATGAGAGTGGTGTTATCTGTACTCCGCTGCACATTTGCCTAAAGCCAGAATTGGTTCAACACGTTGCTGAAGCGTCTGACATTGATTCCACACGGTTCGAGCTTGTGCATGGTTTCGGTCAGCAGGATGTGCAACTGCATCAGCTTGGTATGCTGATGCTCGCTGAGTTGCGGTCGGGCGGGATGATGGGGCAATTGTATGTCGAATCACTCACTCAAGCCCTAGTGATTCATCTACTCCGACACTATTCGACCCTAACGCAATCGATCGCATCACCCCACAGCAGTTTTAATCATACCCAGTTACAGCAGGCGATCGACTACATTCACACTTACTTGAATCGAGATTTATCCTTGGCAGAACTGGCAAGTGTAGTGAACATTAGCCCGACTTACTTTGCGAGTTTGTTTAAACAAACCATGGGAATTTCGCCCCATCAATACGTGATTCAACAGCGGGTAGAACGAGCGAAAGTGATGTTAATGAAAACGGATTTGGCGATCGCAGATATTGCTTTACAAGTCGGTTTCTCTAGCCAAAGCCATTTAACGCAACAGTTTAAGCGCCTCACTGGCATGACACCGAAACAGATTCGCTAGCTCCATAGGAATCTAATAAATCACCGTAAGAATCTGAAAGAACTTGAGTGTTAAAACTCACATACTCAAGTTAGCTAAGACAAAGACAATCTGTACAAAAAGTATATAAACACAGCACAACAATTCCGTTAATAGCGGTCGTCGACACTCGGATTGTGGTTCGAATAAGGGCAAGCGCATGTCCAACGATGCCGGATCTGGTACCACCAGATCTATCGAAGTCATCGTTAAATCCTGAAACTATCGGCAACTGTGATTAGTAACCAGATCCAAGCACTACAGAATTTACCCATAAAGGGAACGGAGATGAAGATGAAGATGCAAAATACCGAAAGAACAGAGGGAATCAGAACAGAAGCGAAAAAAGTTACCTACGTGGAGGCTGCCGGGTGGGGTAAGTATCGGTGGTGGCGGTATGTTCTGGGATTAGTCGTCATCTTCTTTGTGGGGCTGGTCGTCAACGGCATCACCGTCCCGCGCGTCGCGTTCTTGCTCGGCGGTCAGGAGGCGCTTGCGGCATTCAGTCGGCTGGATTACGCTGCGCTCGGCCTCGTGGGGGGCTTCGTTGCGTTCAGGGCGAGTTTTCCGTTCTTCCTCGCGGGAATCCTGATCGCCGTCACCCTCATTCACCAGCGTCATCCCCGGACGCTGGTCACAGCGCGGGAAAAGATTAGCTGGCGGCGTATCGGTCAGGGGTTTGTGGCGTGGTTCGTGCCAGTCTGGCTGATCGCTGGGCTGGGACAGTACTTCTTCTATCCCGACACCTTCTCTTTTAACTTTGACCTCACAACGTTCGCGCTCTTCGTGCCGATCGCACTGATTTTCGTTGCGATCCAGACCACCACAGAAGAACTTTTCTTTCGCGGCTACGTTGTGCAGGGCGCGAGTATTGTTTGGTCTAACCGCGTCTTTCTGGCGCTGGTGCCAGCCGTGACCTTCGCCCTGGCGCACCTACTCAACCCGGAGGCGAGCGCTGGCGGCTGGCTCACGGTCTTCTTCAACTACTTCCTCGTTCCGGGGCTAGTGTGGACCGTGGTTTCGTTGATTGACGGCACCATCGAACTCGCCATCGGCGCACACTTCGCGAACAACATCGGCGGCAATCTCTTGATGGGCGTAGCCGGAAGCGGCGTGACCGGAAGCGCCGTGACCGCGCCGACTCTATTCACAGTCAGCAAGTTCCACGCGACCTACACGGCTCTATCAATGCTGGTTGTCGTACCCGTGTTTCTGGCGATCGCCTACAAAGTGTTCAAACCCGATGGGGTATCCAAACCCCTTTCCCAGAGCTATCGGAGTGGTCGTTGGTAATCTCGTCAGTTCGTAAAACCATCAGCAGAGGATAAAACCATGGTTAAGGATAAAAATTCTAGGCTGCGACTGTTTGGGCTGCTGTGGTTGGCCGGCATGGCTGGGGTGATGTCCCTGGGGTTGCTGCCTTTGCCCTTGCTCCCAGAGGGTGCCCCCCCTGCCGCTGTGGTCAGACTACTGATGCTGGTGCAGCCCACGGTTTTAGTAGCGGTAGCGGTACTGATAGGCGTGATCTTGACTCCCCAGCTAGGACTAATGGCACCGGGGGCAGAGGCTTTAGCCGTTGGGCGATCGTGGCGGCAAGCCATGGTTCCTCAACTGCGGCCCGGTGTGGTGGGTGGGTTGATCAGCGGTGGACTACTAACGGCGATTACCCTGCTCTCTCGCCCGCTGCTGCCACCCGCCTATGGGGCAGCTGAACCCACGCCGTTGCTAGTGCGATTTCTCTACGGCGGTATCACCGAAGAAATTTTGATCCGCTGGGGACTGATGACGCTGCTGCTATGGCTGGGCTGGCGATTTGGGCAGCAGCGCCAGGGTAAACCCCAGGTCCAATGGGTGGTAGTTGCCATAGCCGTCTCCTCCCTATTGTTTGCCGTGGGCCACTTGCCCGCTGCGATCGCCCTAGAACTGCCGTTAACCCCAGCCCTAGTGGGGTTCTTGCTGATCCAAAATTCTTTATTTGCAGGGGTTGCGGGGTATTTGTTCTGGCGCTACGGGCTAGAGGCCGCCATGATCGCCCACCTGATAGTTCATGCCGTGCTGGCCCTCATCGGCTGAGGCATTGGTTGTGTGTACCACAACAGCCAGTGGGCGCTGGGTGGTCGCCACAGAAATGCTGCCGGATGGGCTGGACGGCAAGGAGTTCACCTCATGTCTCAAATTTCTTCTAACAGCTCACGAAATCGTGACCGACTCACGTACGCCTCAAGACCAACAGCTTCCACTCGGAGGAGAATTATGCGCGTTCCCAAGACCTACGTCAGGCGCTTATTAACAGGCACAGCAGTGATGTTGCTTGTCCTCGCTGGGGCACCTGCCGCATTGACACAGTCAGAGGCGATCGCGACTGCTGTGGTTGCCACCGCTGACAAAGCGGTCACGCACGCCGAGAACAACCGCGTTCCCCAAGGTGCGGCCTGGACGCAGCACTACTTTCCGTCCTCAGACGGCTCCGACGTTGAACTGCACGCCGACGTTCTGTTGCCCGAAGGACTGGCCGCAGGCGAGAGGGTGCCGGTGATCCTGTCGGTCGGAGCGTACTTCGGGCACTCCGGCCAAATGGCACTGGAAAACCACGCGCACACCGGCCCCTCGAACCGCTTCAACGACCTGATCGAAGGTACCGATCTATTCAACCGCGGCTACGCCCTGGTGATGGTTGACCTGCGCGGCTTCGGCGGCTCCACCGGATGTCTAGACTTCATGGGTCCCGGTGAGCAGGCCGACGTGCAGGCCGCGATCGATTGGGCTGCGAGCCAGCCCTGGTCTACGGGTGCCGTCGGCATGTATGGCAAGTCCTATGATGCCATCACCGGTCTAGTTGGCAACAACCTCGACCAGGACGCGCTCAAAGCCGTCGTCGCCCAGGAGCCGATCTGGGATCTGCACCGCAGCGCCTGGTCGAACGGCGTCCCCCGCTCGACCATCGTGGATGTGTCGCGCACCTATAACGAGATTGCTATCTTGCCGCAGCTGCCCGACGATGACGAGCGCTACCGGACCAATGCCGCCTACGAGCAGATGAACCCGCTGTGCCTGCCGTTGAACTCGCTCGGCTACCAGGACGCTGACCCGAACTCGGAGTTCTGGCAGTTCCGTAACCTAGCCGAGCGCGCCAAGGGCACCGACACTCCGCTATTGTTCACGCAGGGTTTCCTTGAATGGAAGGCCGAAGCCGAGGCGGTGGAGGAGTTTCTCGCCAACCACCGGGGACCGCAGCGCGGCTGGCTCGGCCCTTGGGAGCATTACCGGGGCAACGAGCGCACTGCCGATGGGAAACTGGAAATGGGCCGCGAGGGCTGGTTTGACGAGGTAATGTCCTTCTACGACCAGCACCTCAAGGGCATCGAACCGACCGTGGACTACCCAGCCTACGTCGTGCAGGACAGTACCGGCACCTGGCGGGCCCGGGACACCTGGCCGGTTGTGGAGTACCCCGCCACCATCCCGCTTGGCGGCGGGTCGTACCTGGACGACGGCCTGCTCGCCGACCCCGCAGCCGAGGCTCCCAACCGCTTCTTCGTCTGGTCTGAGCCACTTGGGCAGTCGGTTCGGATCACTGATACGCCGCAGGTGTCTCTGAATACCGAGGGCCACGGCAACGTCATGGTCGAGCTGTACGACGTCGCCCCAGACGGCAGCGCCGTTGCGTTCAACCGGCAAGTGGCGGTGGTGAAACCCGGCACGACCAGCTTCGACCTCAGATCGACGGACTGGACGCTGCAAGCTGGTCACGCGTTGGCTGTCGAGATTGGCACCATTCAGCCCTCGCTGGCCCCCGACAACGACTGGATTGATACACCGTCGCTTGAAACAATCACCGTCAGCGATGCCCGGCTCGAGCTGGCCCTGGACGACCCAGCCAACGACACCGTCATCCCTGGCGATCGCGCGCCGTGGCTGGACAGCTATCGGCAGGGGTACACAGAGCAGCTATCTCCCAGTAACCCGATCTTCACGCTGCCGACGGCAGACCGCTGAACCCACATCCTAGGCTGGGTCTTGCTGTATGCACGCGGAGGTTAACGATGCAGTGGTCAGGCTATATCTCCACTACATGCCCAACCACGCCCCAATTTGGACACAGATAGGCGTCGCGGTACTTGGACAGCCAACGATGCAGATTGAAATCTGCGCGACTGCAATTATTCCGTGAGTTTTGCATCAACAACAACGCTGCTCTACGCGGCGGTTCTCACTCTTAATCATCACTACATCTATCACCAAACATAGGAGCTAAAAATATGCCACGCAAAGCGATCGCCACAAAGCGCCTTATTCACCCGAATCATGAAGCAAGACACATCCGCTTGCTTCGCAAACCCTTCCAGATCATTCGCACCAATTTTCGCGCCTACCTCATCATCAACGCCATTGTGTATGGCTTGGTCATCACCGGGGTGGTAGCGGCGCTGGTCTTCCCCAACCTGGGCGCAACTCAGTTGGCCACCCTGGAAGACAACGGAACGGCAGATCTTGTCCGATCGCTAATCAACAACCCTTGGCTGTTCTCGCTGACCATCCTGGGAGTCAACGTCATGACCGGCGCGCTGCGGATCGTGCTCCCTTCGCTGCTCGTTCCCTTCACTGGCATCGCCATATTTGCGTATAAAGCATTCACTTTAGGTTTAGCCATGGCCCCGTCTACCGAGATTATGGCGGTAGCCCTGATCCCACACTCGCTGACGATACTCATCGAATTGCAAGCTTACGCCCTCTTGATGTTTGGTGCATACATCCTGGGTCGATCTTGGGTTCGCCCCGCCACCATCGGTGCTCGAAACCATCGTCAGGGTTACGTCCGGGGGCTAAAACAGCTCGGTTGGCTGAGCCTGGCCACGCTCCCACTGTTCATCATCGGCGCGATCTGGGAGGCGTTCTCGCTCCGCTACCTGGTTCCTCTGCTAACCCAATGGTTGTTGTAGCGCTAAACAAACCAAATCATGATGGTTTCTTGAATCGCTTGAATCGATTGTCAACTCTACAATTTTCAATTTTAAGATGGTGAATCAAATGATTAAGCACAAAGATTTCGCGCCTCGAATTACTGAACGAGGCCCCCTCGGCGGCCCTTCCGGGTATGAATCTTTCTCGGAGGTTATGAGTGCTGTAAATCAGTGGATCGAAAGTACAACGATACAGGTGATCAATGTTGAAACGGTTGTTTTACCCGATCGCATTGAAGGCACCGGTGATGGTGACTACGGAGTGAAGACCAGTCATGCTTTCTACCCAGTGATGATCAGTCAGGGTCTTGCAATCAATTGCTTTCAATGTGTGCGTGTTTGGTACCGAGAATAAGCTTCGCCGGAGAAGAAATAATGAAACGATCTACCTTGTTTACTTTCCTGTATCTGGCGCTGGGGGTTTGTCTAACGGCGATCGCATTTGGATACTCAAACCTGCCTTCGGGTCTTCAAACCAGCTTGTTCGTCAGTGCAGGAATATCCTACATCGTTTGTATTTTCGAGCCATCTTGGCGGGAGAGGACAATCCGCTTCTATCGCCGCCGCAATTCATCGGTCATCCTATCCTCGTTGGTGATTGGATTCACTATTATTTGGATGATTTGGGAGGTTCAAAGTCAGAACTGGGCGATGGAAGCTATTTTAGGAGCATTTTCGCGGCTAATCGTTGTTTTACTGTTTGCTGAAAATATTGTGATTATAAGGCAAGTGAATTCTGAACATTAGGGTCTAAATCGGATGATGCCGAAACAAACTCGTTTCAGCAACGCGAGTTCGTACGGGCAAGCCACCGCAGGCAACACAGGCGATGAATTCTTAGATCGACACTTCAATGAGGTTCTGGCATCGTCTCGACCTCGAAGTGCAAGGTTCTGGGTGACTCGTTGGAGACGAAGATACAGATGGTTTCAGCCGGTGGTGTTGCAGAACTTAGTTGATTTAGGTGTTTTGCAACGACAAGAGCAACGCATTCTTGGACTGTTCCCAACGCAGCGATATTTTCTAACCGATAAATCCATGCAACGCGAAATTGTCCAGCAAGTTCGTGCAGCCGTATTAGAAGGGATTGGACTGGATTCTCGGATGGCAGCATTGATTAGTTTGATGCAAGCCTCTCATCTGACCGATGCGGTGTTCAGACCTGAAGAGCGATCTCGAATTAGCGAGATCGTAGAAGGGGAGTTGGTCGGCAAAACAGTTTCAAAGGCAATTTTCACCATTCAAGCAACCACGCTTTTGGGCGCAGTCAATGTCAGATGAAATTGTTAGATCGCAGCCAATAGGGTGGGCACTGCCGACAAAATCTTACTGGACAATCGCTAGTGATTGATGGTGGATACATAGCGAACTGAAAACCATCAAGCTAGTCGTTTTTGGACAATTGCAACTCGTCGAATATTTGTTTCAAAAAACTTCTGCTATGTAGAGCAGAAGAATGCTCAAAATCTAATTAGGAGATTCAAATGATCCTAGTAACTGGCGCAACCGGAAATAACGGGCTGGAGATACTCAAACGTCTCGCCTCGCAAAACGTTCAAGCTCGCGCGATGGTGCGCGATCGCAATCGAGCCAAGGCAATTACAGATCTGGGCTTCGAAATGGTCGAGGCTGATTTCGATCGTCCTGAAACACTGCCCTCTGCCCTGGCAGGGGTTGATCGAGCCTTTCTTGTTACCAACTCGACAGAACACGCCGAAACACAACAACTGGCGTTTGTCGAAGCAGCGAAACAAAGCGGCGTCAAGCACATCGTTAAACTGTCGCAGTTCGCTGCCAACGCTGACTCACCCGTGCGTTTTTTGCGCTACCATGCGGCTGTCGAATCGGCGATCCGAGCAACCCAGATGGCGTATACGTTTCTGCGCCCCAATCTGTTTATGCAGGGCTTGTTAAACTTCCGATCGTTGATCGTCGAGCAAAACACCTTTTACGCTGCGATCGGTGATGCGAAGGTGAGCGTCGTAGATGTCCGCGACATTGCTGACGTTGCTGTAGCTGCTCTGACCGAAGCTGGGCATGAAGGCAAGATTTACGATCTCACGGGTCCGCAGGCGCTAACACATACCGAGATGGCAGAATATCTCTCTGCTGCCCTGAAGCGTCAGATTATGTTTGTCGATATCCCACCCGCCCAGATGCGGGAAGCCATGGTTGGCTTTGGGATGCCAACTTGGCAAGCCGATGGACTGATTGAGGATTACGCCCACTATCGACGCAATGAGGCAGCAGCGATCGCTTCAGGGATAGAGGATGCGACTGGCCAAGCACCGCGTCAGTTTAAGGACTTTGCTCGCGATTATGCAACAGTATTTAGCTGACTTCCAAAATTGAACGATCAACAAGTTTAGCTCTAGTCGTTCGCAACCCTAGTTCGGTAATAAACCCAGTCTATTTTGACAATACCTTCGCCAAATTAGGCGGGGATAGCCTCGCCATGAGGGGGATGAATGCGCCCTAATCTGGTGAGACGATTGAGAGCCTGCGTCCAGAAACCGGGTTGGGTATTTTGGGGAAGGAGATTGATGATTTTAGTGGCATACCGATGGCCT
>Ga0081526_100766_pt1 | contig 10753 bp, 8 predicted proteins | sample HotLakmasection2_FD_70991 | JGI IMG/M metagenome (GOLD analysis project Ga0081526, IMG submission 70991) | Hypersaline microbial mat communities from Hot Lake, Washington, USA - Section #2 (SPADES assembly) (version 2) | ecosystem: Environmental > Aquatic > Non-marine Saline and Alkaline >... | reverse complement strand
TGTCGAAGTGGCGTTCCGCGCCGACGACCCAGGTCTTCACCGCTTCCAGGCTGGGCAGATCATTGGGGCCGATGCCATAGCCGAAGTAGTACTCGGGCCGCGGATCGAGGGCGGGTAGTTCGAGCGGCTCGGGGAACGGCTGGCCGTAGGCGTCCGCCACGTCGTAAGCGAACTGCTGCGCCATGTAGACGTCGCCCTTGGCCAGATACATCTCCAGCCCCGGCAGCGGCCAGGCTGAACCGGGGTCATCATCAGGCAGCGGCATGACCGCATACGAGTCGCCGCGTGTTGTGCCATCGTCCATCTCCAGCTCACGGAAGTAGCGCAGTTCATACGGAGATCGGGCGGATTCGTCGCTTTCCGCTTCGTCGCTTGCCGCGATCGCGAACCAGTGCGCGGTCCCGCCACCGTCGATGTGTCGCACCGGTTTCTCCACCTCAGCGGTCTCGGTCACTGTTTCCATTGCCTGTTGGTTTGCCTGCTGATTGGCAAGCGACAGATCAACTCGCTCGACGATCTGCTCGACGGCGTCGCGCTCGCCGGTCGCCAGACGCACGCTGGCGATGTCGCGCCCATTCAATGCGATCAGGTAAGCCGCCACCGGATCAGCGCTGTCGGCATCGGGCGGGAAGATGGCCGTCAGCTGGACGTGCAGTACATCGTCGCTCTGAGACTTCATGCCCTCATCGCTCATGGTGTTCTTCCTTTATGACGTCCTTCTACTTTGCCGTTCAGGCTCACAGGTCGATCTCTGGATTCACATCCCGCTCCACCACCAGCGGAACACCACGCTCAGCTGACCACAGTTCGCGCTGCTGGCTGGCGAGCGCCATCGCCTCGGCCGCGTCGAAGAGCGGCTCGACCCCGCCGCGCTGCGCCACCTGAATCAGGTGATCAGCCGCCGCCTGCGTGCGCTCCCAGTCGCCGGGCAGGCACGGCGCGAGCTGCGCCGCCATCTGGCCCGTCTCGGGGTCCGGACCGAACGAGAGGACGCTGGTGATGCAGTTGTCACGGTCGGCCTCATCCGCCTGAAAGACGCCGACCCAGTAGGCCGTCTGGGAGGGTTCGTCGTAGAAGGGCGGCGGATTGGTGGTCGGATCGAATTCCTCGACCTGAACGCCGATGGCTTTCAGTGCCGCGTGCACATCGAGCGACGAATCAAGCTGAGTCCTTTCGATCTGAGAGTCGATCCCCGGTTCAATGACGCCGCCCAGCTCAAGCGCCGTCTGCAGCAGCGGATCGAGCGCTTCGTCAGGTGGCTCGTCCGCCAGCCAGCGATCGTAGGAGGTGGCGTCTGTCAGCGCGCCATAGACGGTGTACTCATCCGCCGTGGCCCCACGCCAACCGACGTCCTGTGTGTCTGTCGCCATCTCGACGGCTCGTTCTTCGGCAAAGCCGGGCAGCTGATGCGGAGCCAGACCATGTTCATCCATCTGCTGCTCGAGCGCCTGATAATAGGCGACTGCAGGTGCGTCATGGCTGAAGCTGGCGATCGGCAGATAGCTGCCGCCCAGGTCACCCGTCTTCAGGTTGGTATAGAGGTCAATCGCCCCGATCTCGAAGCGCGCATCCGCCGCATCCTCTCCGCGATCCAGGCCAATCAGCCGGGCGTCATGCCACGCCCAGTCGCCTGAAGCAGGCGCATTGAGATCTCTGCCAAAGGCGTCATCACGCCCCCTGAGGTTGAGGTCGAAGAGCGGCAGCTGCGCCTCATCATCAGGTTCAGGCGCGAAGTCGTAGAGCGCATTCATGGCGTCGCCTCGTCAGCCGTCGGTTCAGCAATGGGATGCAGCACGAGGGGTTGCGACTTTGCCTCCGAGCTCCGAGACTCTGTGATTCGCTGCGCCACCTGTGCCAGCCGCGGCTGGAATTCGTCCCAGAACGATTCGAGTAGCGCCGAGCGCGTCAGCTTGCCCGCCGCGACCTGGTCGAGCTGCGCTTCCAGCAGGGCAGTGGCGTCGCTGGCGAAGAGGCGGTCGAAGTGGGTCGTCAGGAAGTCAGCCAGGCGTTCGCCATCCGGAGTCGGACGCAGCTGCTGCCCCTCACGCAAGACGTAGCCACGTGCCTGAATCGTGGCGACCATCCCGGCGTAGGTCGCGGGCCGACCGATGCCGCGCTGTTCGAGCGCTGCGATCAGGCTGGCTTCGCTGTAGCGCTGCGGAGGTCGGCTGATGTGCTCGTCGACCCTGTGGCCCAGCCGCGTCAGCAGCTGGTTGTCCTTCAGCTGTGGTAAGAGTGCGTCGCTGTTTTCCTCAGTCTCTGTTTCGCCATACAGACGGCGGTGGCCTTCCCAGAGCTGAATGCGTCCGCGTGCGTGGAACGCCAGCGGGAAAGGTTGCCCGATGCGCTTCCCGGCGTAGATCACGGCGCGGGTATGAGCGATCAGGGCGGGCGTCATCTGCGAAGCGACGAAGCGCCGCCAGATCAGCCTGTAGAGTCGTGCCGCATCGCCTTTGTCCGAAACTTCCTCGGCATCTTCCTCAGCGTTTTCGTCAGGCAGCAGATGCTCAGGCAGCAGGTGCACATCCGTAGGCCGAATCGCTTCGTGCGCTTCCTGGGCGTTGATCACTCGGTTCACGTAACGCGGCGGTTCAGGCGGCAGATAATCCGTCCCGTAGCGCTCGACGATGAGATCGCGCGCGGCGGACTGCGCTTCGGTGGCGACCTGCACGCCGTCCGTGCGCGGGTAGGTGATCCAGCCCTGCTCGTAGAGCATCTGCGCGATCGTCATCGTCCGTTCCGGTGACAGGCCTAGGGTCGCTGATGCCGCCTGTTGTAGGCTGGCGGTCGTGAAGGGCGGCGGTGCCGATTGCGAGCGCATGACGCGCCGGGTGCTGCCGACCCAGAACTGCGCCGTTGCCAGACGTTCTGCGAGCTGGTCGAGCGGCTGGCGCTGGCTGAAGCGTCGCTTCTCGCCCTTCACCTGCACCAGTCGCGCCTCAAAGGACTGTGGCGCCTGCTGAGTCGCCAGCTGCACAGACAGCGTCCAGGCTGTCTGCGGCTGAAAGTCGGCGATCTCTCGCTCACGTTCGACCACGAGGCGCAGTGCTGCGCTCTGCACCCGCCCGGCGGAGAAGCGGCCGTCCAGCGCCTGGCTCGCCAGCGGCGAGACCAGATAGCCCACCAGCCGATCCACGACCCGGCGCGCGCTCTGCGCGGCGACGAGGTCGGCATTCAGCGGGGCGGGATAAGCCAGCGCGCTGCGGATTGCATCCCGTGTAATGGCGGTGAAGCGCGCCCGGTGGACGGGCTTGTCGTCCAGGTCACCCGCCAGTTGTAGTAGATGCCAGGCGATGGCCTCGCCCTCACGATCCGGATCGGTCGCCAGATAGATTTCCTCCGCCCGGCGCATCGCCCTGACCAGCCGCCGCACCAGATTGCCTTTACCGGGCAATACGACGTACTGCGGGCGGAAATCCTGCGCGACTTCGACGCCCAGTTCAGTCTCGGGCAGATCGCGGATGTGGCCCCGGCAGGCCTCGACGTGCCAGCTGTCGTCCAGGAATTCAGCGATCTTCTTCGCTTTGGCGGGTGATTCGACGATGACGAGTTTCATTGTGGCTTTCCTCTTATTTCATCTGTGATTTGCAACATAACCGTGAAATGAAATGCTTTTGCGGCGTAACCGCGAAAAAAGTTACGCCGCGCCAGCCCAACAATTGCCCCTCCTGACACCTCAAAGTGTCATCACCGGGCATCAACACCTCCTTTTTGCAGCCTAACTGCGGAAAAAGTCCGTGTTTTCGGGTTTCGCATTGCTTGCAATAGCCTCCATTACCGGTCGAATTGAGTCATAGAACTTCAGGCGCTGGACCGATGTATCCAGCGCTGCTGCCACAGCAACTTGGGTCACACGTTGACCTCCTGCATTCAGTTGTCGAATCATCTCCGTGACCGCTTCATGAAGCGCAGTCTCGTGGGTTTCCTGTTGTCGGGTATGGAGTTCCGCGTTGTAATCAGTAAATGTCGCCAGATAAGCCCGGAAATCGGCATGGTAGCGTAGACGTTCTGCGGATATACCCAGTATCCTGGCGACGCCTCGCTGGGTGACAGGTTGCCCCTGTTCTTGTAGATGTGCTGCCGCTCTTTCCACACTTTCATGCCATGCCGCGTGCTCCTCAGCACGTGTAGTTGCTGAACAATCTCTCAAAAAAGCGGCAATGCGTGGATAAACGCATAGCCCCGGACCCGACATGCCCATGCGGCGTGTAACTTCACGTCGAGAGTAAGGGACGCCCTCCGCCTCAATCTGCTCAACAACTATCTTGACCCGCGCCAGATACCTTTCTTCGCGCTGGTCAAACTCTGCTGACCTTTTAGGACTGGATCGTCGTGCGCTTTGACGTTTTGGCTTGCGAATTCCCAGATCACGTAGCAGGGACTGCACCCCGGAATACGGTTTCAAGGTTTTCGGCTTGCATTGCAGCAGATCGCAGATCGCTTGCTGCGTCAGTGGTTTTTCTTCTCGTTCCAGGGCAGCCACCGCCCATTTCACCCGCTCCATCCAGCGGGCTTCGGTGTCCGTTTCATCATCCTGAGCCTGAGTAAACTCATTGCGGAACGACAGACCCAAAACCGCCAGATAGTCGAGGTAGTGCTTGAAGGTTTCACCACGCCCAACAGATCGGCGTCCTTCTATGGCCTGAAAAGCCTCAGAAGACATTCCCAGGTGGTTTGCAAACCCCTGCGGCGTCCAACCCCGGTTCCGCCGTGTCTGTGCCAGGGTCGGGCCGAATGTCTGGATAGGAACAGATACCGTTTCCCAGGGTTGTGGGGTCAACAAGAATGTCAGGTCATCGCTGACTCTCCGCAGCAAAGACCGTTCGCCATGATTCACGGCCCCCGTTTCACAGTCACGCAGATCACCACCACAGGTGGGACATATGCCAATCCGCAGCGGGCTGGGCACCAGAGGTACAGGCGCATCGCAGTGTCCGCAACGATCCAGTAGATGGACATTGTGTTGCGGACATCCCATGAGATGGGTAAAGTGCCAGGACAACCGGTAGTAGTTCGTCTCGCGCAAACACAACGGGCAGTAGCGCAAATCCGTTGCGAGGACATCCGCGAGGAAAATCTTCGCAGGTCCCGGATACACGGAGCGCTGAAACTTCCTCAGCAAATGGTAGAATGTCGTCGCGTGTAACTGTGCGTCGGTACAGTTGGTTGCATCGGGCACTGCGCCATACGATATACGCGGCAGATCCGTCCAGTTGGCTTTGCGCTGCAAATGGGGAAACGCCACCGCAGACAGCGCACTTTTCGTTCGAATGGCGTTCAACTCGGCCAACCGGACAAGATAGCCCGTCAATGATTCCAGCGGCTCAGGGGGCGGGTGCAACGCCAGCGCGTCAAACCACATCATGACCGCCCTCCTTTCAACAAGCCGAGGAAATCCTCCACGCGGCTTTCCTGAACATCCAACCAGGCACGGCGCAGGCGGTCGCCGCTCAGTGCCACATCACCTGCGTCAATAGCCTGCAAACTGGCTTCTGTCACCAGCAGCATGATGTCGCGCAGGATGCCATCTGTGCAGCGTTCAATGATGTGTGCAGGGCCATCTACCGTTTTGCCATCCTGAACCACCTGGCGAAATGCCAGGAACGAGGGTTGGGTGAAAGGCAACAGCAATTCCAGAAACGCCAGTAGTTCTTCCAACCGCTTCCCCGTGTAGGGTTTCAGGCCGAAGTAGTCATTCCAGCGTCCCGCGATTTCCGGATCCCCCCGAACAAACTCCGTCGGATGACAGGAGGCACAGATAATGGGTATTCCGGTATTCTCATTGGAGATTTCCAGCAGTCGTCGTTTCATACCCTCTGTTCGCAGATGTTGAATCTCATCAACGACCAGCACCTCAACACCGCACTTCTGGAAGTACAGGATGATTTTGTCTAGCAGGTCACCTTCCCGGTCTCCTCTCAGGTAGGTTCGTCCGCATTGCAGCACAATCTGGCGCAGCAGACGGTGAGCGGACTTGTTGCTGTAGGGGGCATTGACCTTCACAACCGGAACACGGTTGCGAGCTACCTCAACGACTGGTGGATGATTCAGTACGAACCAGTCCAAGCAGGTCGTCTTGCCCATCCCCGAAGGGCCACCCAGCAGGAAGTTGCGCTGTTGACCGAAGTTGCGGTAGTGGCGTACCCGATCCACCTTGTCGTAAAGGCGGCGCAGGTCCGGGGTCATGATGAACAGCAGATTCCACAACCATGTTCGTCGCTGTGCTTTATCCAACCGTGCGAATTGGCGATCCAGATGCTCACGGACAGCCTGGTAGCCCCATTCGTCCAGCACCTGTAGCGCAATTTCCAGCGGCTCACGCAGAATTTCCAGACGGGTACGCACCCGCTCACTGGTAGCCTGCAAACCGCGCTGTTGACCAACCGTTGTCGTTTCGTCCGCATCCAGAATGATCTGTTCCAGCAGATGGTCTTTCTCCTGCCAGGCGGCATACCAGGTTTGCTGCTGCCGCAAGCGGTCTGTAACATTAAGCGCAGCACTCAAAGGCAATGTCGTTGAGGTGGGCATATCCTGAGTCATGCGTCACCCCCTTCCCGGTTGAATCGCGACAGCAATTCGGTGTAGTGAGCAGCGTAGTCAGGCATGTCAGCAGGCGGAACAGGCTCGGCATTTGACATCTCGACGCGCTCCTGCGTCTGTTGCCAGATCTGTGTGAATTGCAACCAGTCCCGTGCGGGATGATCCATGCTACGAGCGAGTTGACGCGCCATCTCTCGTTCCGCCACACTCAACCGCTGGGTGGTCCCATCTGCCAGGCGCAGTTCTTTGGCGTACACCTCAGCAATCCACTGACCCTCTCGGAAAACAGCCAACCGACTGATGTCCGTTGGCGAATAACGGATGGTGTAACGAATGGTCTGCCCCTGAAGGTCTGTCCGGGGTGCATCGTTCAGTGCTGCCGCTGTGTAGTGCAAGCCGAAGGCAGCAATGCCCTTGCTCGTCAGCGTGCGTGAACGGGGTGCCATACGCCAGAACAAGCGCTCGACATCCGGTGTCAGGTGCGGCACCAGCGGTAGTCCCAGCTGCGACCCTTCCTGCCACTTCTCATGCGGGGTCATCCCACCCAGTCCTGTATGCGGCGTGTGCTGGTAATGCAGGATGATTTCGTGCAGGAAACGGTTCAGGTCGTCGTAGCGTAAGCGTGCCGTTTTCACGGCCTGGGCGTAAGCCTGACGACGCCCCGGTTGGATAGCACCCGGTAAAAACTGACGCACCTGGTCAGAGAAGTTACCAAAAATGCGTTCAATGATGGCACCGTAACGTCCCCGGTACGGCGGGCGAAATGCCAGAGTCATGGCGTTGTACTGCCCACTCATACTGAGCGACCGCGCCAGATCTTCCAGACTGTGTGAGTGATGTGCCCAGGCATTGTCGAGCGACAGATGCTGAGGGATGCCGTAGCAAGCCCAGACACCCGTTAATCCCCACTGCTGGTGAGACTGTTTGGGCCAGATAGCGTGTAGCAAAGCCTGCTGGATGGACTCGATGCAGGGTGTTTCCGACAACAACGCCATACCCAGAACCGACCGGGAGTAGGCGTCCAACAGCAGCGTCAGCCACAGCCGAACCGGTTGTTCCTCCTCATCCAGAACCAGCACATCCATCTGCCAGTGATCTGCAAATACGAACTGCAATGGCGCGGCGGCTTGCGTGATGAAGGTGTCGTAGATCTGGTAAGCGCGTTCCCAGGCATCTTTTCCATAGCGAGCGGTCAGGAGTGCCTGCCCACCGTCGGGCTGCTGCTCGATATGTTTGATGTAGTTGTAAAACCACCGTTGTGACGGCAGCTTGATCTCGACCAACCAGCAGGCGTGATCTCCGTTGGCTTCAATATCTGTCATGGCGATGTCAGCGTTGAACAAGTCGGCGATGAGGCTCTCTGGAACAGCTGTCGTATACCGTTCCGGGTCAATCCAGCGTCCTCCAGTGCGCGCCATGACGGACTGTGCCAGACGGTAAATTCCCATCTTGTTGAGTGGATTGGGACGTAGCGCAACCGCTTGTAACAGGGTGTCGATGAAGTGCAGTTGTACGGCATTCATCCGCAGTTGGTTGAAGCTACTCCGCCGTAAGCTGGCTGCAATCTGTGCCTGATTCCCGTGATGTTGGCGGTAGATTTGCAGGTACTTGTAGTAAGTCGTCAACCCGATGAGAACATCTGCCTCCGCCAGCACCACTTTCAGGGCGGCTGTTTGTTTGACAATGCGTCCCTGCTGCTGCGCTTCCAAACGAAGCCCCTCAGCACGCTGCTGAATTTGCTCCACAATGGTGATGATGAACGCAGCTTTGTCCATGAGGGTCTGCGGTAAGCCGCTGCCGTCTACAAACGCCTGCGCCAGCGGTTGCTGGCGGGCGATTTCATCCTGTAACGCCGCTAAGGTCGGGGCGTACAGACACGGCACACCCTGCCCTGTAAACAGTGCGGCTCCGCTCGATGTCTGCACCAGACCCGTGTAGTGGTCACGCAATGTCACCGCACTACTGTTCGTGTCGATGCCTGTGACCTGGTAGATGTTGCCATGCTGGAAAACGTACCACCCGACTTGCAGTCTTTTCGGTGAGGTCTGCATGATTAACCCTCCCGCCAGATACGAGCCGCTGCCACGGGTGCGGCATCCTGAAACAACATCTGCTGCCAATCTGTCTGAAGCTGACCGTGCCACAACTGGTGCAGCAGCGTTGGCATGATCTGGGCAGGTTCCCGTCCCGTGAGGGTCTGAAGCTGGTTCACTACAGCGGTGAGGGATGTCGGTGTGTTGCCTGGCAGTACATCCGGCAGATGGGACATGATGGCAGCGTCAGCAAAACAGCCTGCTCGAAAGCCAAACAGCAGTTGCAGGTTGGCAAACTCGCTTCCCGTTGGCAGGTCTGTCTCGGTATGCACCACATACTGCCAGCCACGCTCAGCACAGATACGTTGCGCTGCCGCTTCACGCTGCTGGTTTGTCTGGCTACGGCGTGAGGCAAGTGTCACCTCATGCAGCGCGATGTCACCACTCACCGTCCAGACCTGAAAATCCGGGGTGTATGTGGCTGCTCGACCGTGTTCAGTGTGGAACGACAGCGTTTCCGGTTGGCTCAGGTAATCCTGTACCTCCGGGTCACGCTCCAACAACAGCACCAGCTTGTACTCCTGGAAGGACTCGCATTGCACCGTGCGACCGCATTTGTTGACGATGGCAAAGCGTGAATTCCCGTCGATGGCGCGAACCCGTCTCACATTTTGTGCAGGTGGTTTCCTTTTCACCTGTTGTTCCTTTCTATGTTGTGAACGATTCACGCATTATCCTTTGCCAGACAGCACCCGGCACTCGCCTGACGGATCTTTTTCGCGCTTACAATGCAACGCTGTTTGCTGGCCGTTTTTCGGGGATACATTGCAAACCCAGATATTTTTCGCGTTGGCAATGCAACGCCAATTCCGTTTAACCGCACTCACAGCCCTCATCCATGCTCATTTCGTCCGTTTCATTTCGCGGTTGGTCTGCAAAGCACACATCATTTGAGCGTTGATTCGGTTCTCTTTGAGCCAACTCGCGCTGACGCAGGACCAGCCAGAGAGGCCATTCGCGAAAGGCGTGGAAGGCCTGCTCCTCGATCTGCTGCCAGGGGTGAATGCTGTCTTTCTTCGCCATCTGCTAGCACCTTTCCTCTTGTACTTCCTCTATTTGCACTTCCTTTATGTGGTCGAGAAGCGCGCCAGTTCACCCGGCGTGGCGACGGAGCGGCAGTACCACAGCCCCTCGTCCTGGACGTCCAGCACGAAGTGGAAGCGCGGCAGGCTGGCGATGATGTCGCGGTGCTGCTGATTCAGGTGCTGGAAAGCGGCGTCCTCATGGAAGACGTTCATGCCCTGGCGCTGCGAGAAGATGACGCGGATCGGGCTGTTCTCGAAGATCATGCGCGCCTTGCTGTTGTCCAGAAAAATGCTGAGCTGCTGATCAATCGAGACGAGCTTTTTTTTGCGAGTGCGGAACGTCTTGGCGGCCTCGATCAGGAAGTCGAGCAGGGACGGATGGCGCATCAGGCGGTAGACCTCGTCGACGGCGATGATGCGCGGCTGCTCGTCGATGAGGCTGTCGCGGCGGATCGCGGACAGCACCTGTGTGTAGGCCAGCGCCTGCAGAATGGGATCGCTCTCCAGCTCGTGGAAGCTGAAGACGCGCGGGCCGATCCAGTCGCGGCCACCGCGGGTGAGGTCGACGTTGGTGGTGCCGTTGAGGAAGTCGGCCCAGGGACCGGACCCCGTGCACAATCCCGCGATCTCATCCGCCAGATCTCGGGCAATCGTCCTGGTCGCCTCCTTCTCACCCAATCCCGACAGCACATCGCAGACCAGATCACAGGTTGGTGTGACGTCAGGCGTCACCTGGCTCAGTTCACCGAAGCCGCGGTAGACGACTTCGAGCGCTTCGCCCAGCAGCCCACGTTCGAGGTTCTGCCGCTGCCCACCGGAGAGCGGTCGCCCCAGCACCGTCTCGTAGATGCGCGTGGTGTGTGACACCTGCTCGATGAGCGTGGGGAACATGACGTCCTGCGGGTTGAGCCGGGTGGCCTTGGCACTCATGACGTACCAGGGCAGCCCGAAGGCTTCGGCGATGTGCCGCCCGTGGCCCATCGGTTCCAGCAGCGTTAAGGGCACCCCCTCCTCGGCGTACTGACGTGACAGCAAGCAATTGAGTGCAAACGTGTAGGGTAGGTCGTCTGGCGAGCCACCTCGAATGGGTGCTTT
>Ga0081526_100760_pt1 | contig 10865 bp, 9 predicted proteins | sample HotLakmasection2_FD_70991 | JGI IMG/M metagenome (GOLD analysis project Ga0081526, IMG submission 70991) | Hypersaline microbial mat communities from Hot Lake, Washington, USA - Section #2 (SPADES assembly) (version 2) | ecosystem: Environmental > Aquatic > Non-marine Saline and Alkaline >... | reverse complement strand
AAAGACAAAGCTTCAGCTGCTGCACATCTCGAATATTCCCGTATGTATATGCTCAGACCATTTGCATTGGATGGGGAATGGAACTCTGATGAGCAATATATAAAAATTTATCAGGATGCCCTTGACGATAACTTTTCCAAGCGGGAAATCTTACTAGCAATGGGACGTAGCAAAAAAGATTTTTGGTTTCGTAGCCGCAAGCTAAATCTTAATCAAATGACACCTTGGATTCGTCGTGCTTTTATCTATGCCGCCTCTTGCTTGCCAGCTGATGAGTATAAGCATTGGATCCGAGGTATTGATGGTAGCTTAGATAATGTAGAGCGTGCTGTAGCAACTTGGGCTAAGAAAAAACCTATTACTGTCAAGTAATGAGACTTAACACGTTATCTACGCTGGATGATTGAGAGTATTAAAGCCGTTTCAAAGAGCCGCAGCTACTCAGCTTCAAAAGCGGATTCTAACTCGCTTCGTGCTGTTTTGACTTCCTCTACAGCCGCTTCAATTTCAAACTCGTAATCAAGCCAGTAATCGGGCTCAATGCCTGACATGCTGAGATCTTTGCGGTACTCTTCCACTTTCTTTTGGAGATTGAAAAGAGCTTTTTTCAAGGCTTCGAACAGTTCTTCATTCATGATTGTTTGCGTAAGAGGGCAACCGCTCGAACGTGATTGCTAGCTTTGCAGGTTTACTCTTTACGAAGGAATGCGATTGCTAGGCGTGTGACAGTTGAGTCAAGAAGGTAGGTCTTAGTCCAAGATCGAGTGTGCTTAAAATCTATTTCAATAGATAAGAGTGAGCATTTTGAGGGGAGAAAGTATTCATGGCTGCGACCCTTTTACGCTGGACGATCGCTGACTACCACCGCATGATTGAAGCGGGGTTGTTGGAACATCGCCGCGTCGAACTCCTCAATGGATTAGTAGTAGAGCTAGCTCCTGAAGGTCCGGAACATGCTGATCTTTCAACAGACGCTAGTGAGTTTTTTGTGACCCGATCACGGGGACGCTACCAAGTCAGAGACGCCAAGCCCATCACCATTGCCGAGACGGGCAGCGAACCCGAACCCGACATTGCCCTGGTGCGGCGGCAAGCTTATCGGCAGGGGCACCCCACGCCAGCCGATGTATTTTTGGTTATTGAGTTTGCCAACTCATCCCTGGAAAAAGACACCGACGAGAAGCGCCACGCCTATGCCGCTGCCGGGATTGCCGACTACTGGGTCGCCAACCTGAAAGGCGGTGAACTGATTGTGTATCGAGAGCCGCAGGGTGACGACTATCGGCTGGAACAAAGGCTGAGGGATGGGACGATCGCGCCCCTGGCATTTCCCGATGTGGAAATTGAAGTCCAAGCATTGCTGTAGAAAGCGGCGATCGCCGCTGTGCGAAGCAAGTACGCCGCTGGATGTAAAGGTTGACCTGCCGCGATCGCGCCCTCCCCCAGAACTCCGGGTTCTTTGGTCGCAGTTCTACCGACTGGTCAAACCTGAACCAGAACCCGGAGTTCTACCGACTGGTCAAACCTGAACCAGAACCCGGAGTTCTTATGCGCCACCCGACCCGCTAGGGCAAAGTGCGCTTGCGGGTCATGACGCTGATGTATTCACCGTTGCGCCCAGTGGGCAGCGGTTCGCTCCAGGCGAGTCGTTCGCAATAGCCCAGCAAAGCCATGCGGTTCATCGCGTCGATAATCGCGCCATAGTCACCGAGCAGAATATGACGAACGGCCTCCTGATTAAAGGAGGGTAGGTTAAAGCTGGCAGGGGCATTGCCCCCACCACCAGATGATTGAAACATACGGGCATCTCCGTTTTCACGTTAAAGAAAACGGGGAACTATCTAGCGTTTCCCAATGAGGCGCAACGAAGAAGCTAGATCATAGAATGATCCCAGATATCTCGTCTTACCCAGCTTAAGTCGGGATGTTCAGGGGATTTGAGGAGCGCCAACTCCTCTCTTCCCCGCCTAGAATCATTCCCCGTGCCAGCGATAGTACAAGATGCGCCCTTGCCGTACAACCGTATTTGTTGATTTGTTGACGAAAGGTATGGCTGCGATCGCCCCCAACCCCCTCAGAGCTGGGCAGAGCCTTCCGGTGAGGAGGGCTTAGCCGGGACGGGCGATCGCGATTTGGCCCGATTCACCTCAAAGGAAATGGACGATCGCGGCGTCCCCCGCTCGCGCCCCTGGGTTGATGGGGCCGCCGTCAAGGGGCGCGAGGGCGGCGCTGGCGCTGGGGCCGTAGCCGGGGCCGAGGCGGTCTGAGCAGGCGACGGTGAGGCCGAGGGCGAGGGCAGCGGCTTGGTAGCAGCATCGCGGTTAGCGAAGGCCCGGAGAGCCGCCCGATTTGAAGCGATCGCCAGCCCCATGCCCCCCAAAACTAACCAGGGCAACGACAATTCCGGGGCCAAAAACCAGCTTTGATGGCTGAGCCAGGCATATCCCCGCGAGGTGACAAACAGCAACACACAGCAAAGCAACCAAAGAGACATAGCAGCACCGGCCAGCAAAGCGTGACTCAAAATATCTGTAGGTTAGCTAATTCCCCCCGGCTGTCAAGGGAATTTCGCCTGCCCAATTGAGACTGACGACGCTACAGTAGAGAATAATGTCATTATCCAACCACCAACATTATTACTGTGGAACAGCAAGAGGTCATCACGCTGCTATCGCGTCGGGAAATCGAGAAAATGCGGCAGGCCGGTAGCCTAGCAGCACAACTGCTGGACTATCTAGAGCCACTGGTCAAACCCGGCATCAGCACCCTAGAACTCAACGATGCCGCCGAGGCATGGACCCAAAAACACGGGGCAAAGAGTGCGCCCCTGGGTTATCCCGGTGCCGTCGATCCGTTCCCTAAATCGATCTGCACCAGCGTCAACGAAGTGGTTTGTCACGGCATTCCCAGCGCCGACCAAATTTTGCGCGATGGCGACATCATGAATATTGACGTCACCCCCATTGTGGACGGCTACCACGGCGACACCTCACGCACCTTTTTTGTCGGCACCCCCTCACCCCTGGCGAAAAAGCTCGTAGAAGTGACCGAAGAGTGCATGTGGCGGGGCATTCGCGCCGTAAAACCCGGTGCCCGCATTGGCGACATTGGCGCAGCCATTCAAGAGTATGCCGAAGCCGAAGGCTTTTCCGTGGTGCGCGATTTCGTCGGTCATGGCGTGCATCGCATTTTTCACACCGCGCCCCAGATTCCCCACTACGGCACTGCGGGCAAGGGCAAAAAACTCCGCAAGGGCATGGTGTTCACCATCGAACCCATGATCAATATCGGCACCTACGAAGTGGAAGTGCTGGCGGATGGTTGGACCGCCGTCACCGCCGATCGCAAGCTGTCGGCCCAGTTTGAGCACACCATCGCCGTCACGGATTCTGGCGTCGAGGTGCTGACCCAGGTGGAGAGCAAAGTGCCCGCTTAGGGAGTCGCCCCCAAATCGCGTCCCCCACCTTACAAAAGGCGTTGTTATTTTAGGTGGGTTATTTCAGCGCCATTCCCTTAGGAATGAGAATTGAATAAGTTGGGATAGCCGTCTCGGCTGTCCCCAGGCAGGCAAGATGCCTACCCTAACAATTTGGATGTTATTTGCTCCTCATTCCTTAGCAGATCTAGCGATCGCAATTGGCAGGGCACCGCGATCGCGCCGGGTAGTTCGTATGTTTGCGGCTGCGTTGCTGGAGGCACGACTACCAAAAAAGCTGGTTGAGCCAGTCTTGTAGCGGTTTAGAGCCTTTGGGGTCGTGGTAGTTGGGGTCTAAAAGTTCAGCAAGGGCGAGGGCGACTTGCTCGGCGGCAGCGTCAATATCGGCGCGTTTGGGGCGGGTTTGCTGCTCGAAGGGGATGGGCTGACCGAAACGGAGCGTGAGTCGTTTGCGGAAGTAGAGCGTTTGGGTGCCCGCGATCGCCACGGGGACAATCGGTACCCCAGACCGCATGGCATAGATGACGGTGCCCCGTTTCAGCGGCAGGTGCAGTTGCCCTTCCTGATTGCCCAAGCGGCCTTCGGGAAACAGCATGATGCCGTCTCCCCGCTGCAAAATGGCTTGAATCGCCTGGTCGATTTGGCGCATTTGCTTGATGGAGCTGCCGTTGGGCACGTCGGTGTTGATGGCTTCGGCGAGATCTTTCAGATCAGGGCGATCGCGATCGGCCCGTTCCATCACCGCCATTTCCTCTTTCCACCAGCGCTCCAGGGGAATCACACCCCCGGCTTTGCCGACGACCCAGCGCTTCCAGCGTTTGTTGTAGAGGGTGCGGGCGTCGCCCAGGATGTAGTAGTAGGGGTGGGCGGGCACCGACGCCAAAATCAAAAATGGGTCCAGGTGGCTGAGGTGATTGGCCACCAACACCACGGGCTCTGGGGGAATGTTTTCGGGCTGCTCAATTGCCACGCGGAACAGCAACCGGATAAAGCGGCGCAGCAGCCACCGCCGAAAGCGACCGCTGACACGGAAGTCTGATTGCTCCCGAGCGATCGCGGCAATGTTTTCCAGTGCGGTTTGGGTGTGCTGCTGCACCTGGGGATGCCGAGCTGCCGCCAGTCCTTCCTCCACCCGCCGAATGACCGCTGGGGTCAACTCAACAGGCTCACGCTCCGATGAGGTGACATGATCCGCTTTCGGCCTGTCCATGCTGATGCGTCCGTCTCATTGTATCTGTTTAGCGAATGCTCCGGCTGATCCCCCCACCCCGCCCTTAAAAAGCTATCCCTTACACAGGAGTTGCTGTATTACTTGTCTACCAGAGGTTGGGAAGATCGGTTGTGGTCCCTTTAGGGGCTGCAGAACCTCACCTCACCTCTCCTTACCAAGGAGAGGGATCGGAGGCTCGGCTTCATTTGAGTCAAATCGTTGAGCAGACTGTGACTAAACCTCTCCTTGACAAGGAGAGGTGCCGCAGGCGGTGAGGTTTACCCGCTCAAACGGAGTCCAGAATCCTTTGCTGACAAGGTTTTGACCGACTTTTGCATAAGGATAGCCTAAAAAAGGGGGGCAAACCGATCCAGGTTGTGGATCGCCCCCTGGCATAAGGGGGCGGCGACAGCGGGGGAGCTGACGCAACGCTAAACACTTACCTCTCGCTAGCGATTCGTCGCGTTAATTTCATCCAAAATCGCCTGTGCCCCTTGGCCACGAACGGTTTTAGCCAGGGCGGTACCCATGCTTTCGGCCTCGGCGGGAGTGCCCTGAATCTGCTCTTTAATCACCGTTTGACCATCGAGGCTGGCGACCAGTCCGGTCAAAGTCAGGGTGTCGCCTGCCACTACTGTGTTGACGCCGATGGGGACCTGGCAACCGCCCTCCAGTTCCCGCAGGAAGGCCCGTTCGGCCAGACAGCGATCGGCGGTGGTGCGGTGCTCCAGGGTTTTGATCAAGTTGAGAATATCGGTGTCACCCTCGCGGCACTCGATGCCCAAGGCCCCCTGACCAACCGCGTGGAGGGAAATTTCGGCGGGAATATGCTGATGCACGCGATCGCCCATGCCCAGGCGTTCCAGCCCGGCCACTGCGAGGATGATGGCGTCGTATTCGCCCTCATCGAGCTTGCGCAGGCGGGTGTTGAGGTTGCCGCGAATGTCTTTGAACGTGAGGTGCGGGAAGTGGTGCCGTAGTTGCGCCAGTCGCCGTAGGGAAGAGGTGCCCACCACTGCGCCTGCGGGCAGGGTGTCGAGCTGCTGGTCACGATGCTTTTCATGTACCACCAGGGCATCCGCCGGGTCTTCTCGTTCGGTGATGCAGCCCAGCATCAACCCTTCGGGTAGGCGGGTGGGCAAATCTTTGAGGGAGTGCACGGCGAAGTCGATCGTGCCCTGCAACATGCCGTCTTCGAGTTCTTGGGTAAACAGGCCCTTGTCGCCAATTTTCGACAGCGAGACATCGAGAACGATGTCGCCCTGGGTGTCCATAGTGGTGACTTCAAAGGTGAGGTCAGGAAACTGCTTTTGCAATTCGTCACGCACCCAGTGGGTTTGGACCAGCGCTAGTTGGCTCTTGCGGGAGCCAATCCGGATGGTGCGGGTGGGGCTAGCAGTAGGTGTAGGAACCATTGAAGTCATGGGGAAACTTGGCTTGCTAAAGTCGTCTAGGGATTGATATCGCGCAGAAAAACTGCAAGATCTTAAGACTACCGCAATTGTTTCCCCTTTCTGGTTTGGTAACGGGGACTGTTAACGAAAGATAAAGCTGCTTGCATACTATGGCCCCACTATTTCCGCTAATCTGGCGTCGCTGGCTGTTGGCGATCGCCCTTGCTGCTACCGGCTGGGCGGCCCTGCCCGCATTGGTCTGGGCGCAACTGTCCCCCGTGCTGACGGAGCAGTTTCTCCCGGATCCCAAATTTTCTGAACCGCGCGATCCGCTGCTGCCAGACCTGCCGATCGAGCGCCCCCTGAGTCCGCTAGAAAAGTTAGCCCTGGCGGTAGAACTGGATGCCCTGGCGGCAGAGGCGGAGGCGCTTTTCTTGGCGGGACGGACAGAGGCTGCCTTTGCCACCTGGATGCGCGAAGTACGGCTGCGGCGCATTTTGGGTTACGAAGCTGAGCTAGAGGCGATTCAGCGGGTGGGCTTGCGGGTGTGGGAAAACTCGCGGGCGGAGGAGGTGCAGCTCATCACCCTGCGGTTGCGGCAAATTCAGGCGGAGTTGCTGGCCCAAGCCCCGCTGAACATCGCCCTGCTAGAGGAGGTCGTGGCGGCCTTTGAAGTCTTGCGGGATGTGGATGCGGCGGTGGCGGTGTATGAAACGCTGATTGAGCGGGCCACGCTGGCGGGCGATCGCGACGAGCGGCAACGCCTGCTGGAAAATTTAGCCAAGTTGCGAGAAACCTGGTTTCGCTTTGAGGTCGCGGCGGCAACCTACCAAACGCTGCTCGATGCCCTGGGTCAGGGCGAAGATTTGCAGGCGATCGCGTATCTCCAGGGCATCATTCGCAATTTGCAACAGGCGGGGGAGTTATCACAGGCGATCGAGTATCAGCGACGCCTGGTGCGACGCTATGAGCGGACGGCGCAGCCCCGCCCGATTCCGCCAGTGACGCTGGCGATCGCCCGCAACTATCGCGCTTTAGACAATCTAGAACAGGCGCAAAGCGTGTATTCCACCACTTACACGACGGCATTGGGGCTGGGGCAAACCGACGTGGCGAGCGAGGCCCTGGCCGATCTGGCAGAAATTTACTTGGCGCAGGAAAAACTGGCGGATGTGCTGTACCTCTATCAGCAACTGCTGGCGGTGCATCGGCTCTCCTACAACGGCTATGGCCTGATGCAAACTTTTGATAAGTTAGGCCAGCTGTACGAAGGCCAGGATTTACCCGACAACGCGATCGCCGCTTACCAGGAAGCGCTCATCATTGCGGAGCATCTGAATTATCGCGATGGCTACTTCGAGCTGCGCCTGCAACAACTCCTGTTTGAGCAGGGACGGCTGGAGGTGATGCCGCAAGCACAGCATCAGGCGAGTCAGGTTGGCCCACTGCAAGATCCTGACTTTTGGCAGGGCAACAGCGCCCCCCTGGCCGAAAGACTTCAGGAGGACTGATAAACCTCATCCAGATTCAGAAGTGGAGTTTTGGCATGTGGGAAACCTCACCGCCTGCGGCACCTCTCCTTCTCAAGGAGAGGTTTGACAAGACTCTGATTCCTCTCCTTTCAAAGGAGAGGTTAGGTGAGGTTCTGCCCGATCAAACAAAACTCCAGTTCTCAACTTAGACGTGGTTTAGTTGCTAACTCGCGTTGATTTAGTCTGCTGTGTCGAGTTCAGCCAGGGCATAACGGGCGATCGCGAGACTCAAGCGCGCCTGCTCCATATCAGACAACGCCTCCCAATCAGCGGGGGGAATGGAGGCCACCACCGCCTCAAGATCGGCAGCGCCACTGCGCATTGCCAGCGCCATCGGGCGGGCCATGACTTGCAAATCCCCGGCATCCCAATCGGACAGGGCAGCCTGCGCCGAGGCCACCAACTGATCGATGAGAGATTGACCACTGTTCGCTGCGCTGCGCGCCTGGTGGGCGATTTGCGTCAACAACGGTGGTGGCATGCGGCGGCCAAACTTTTGCGTCAGGGTTGCGACCAAACTGTCTGCCGAGGCGGTCCACAACGCAGCTGCCAGTGTCGATACCTGTGACCATTGAGAGTCGATGGCGTCGTCATCCAGCAGATCAGCGGTGGCTTGCTCAAGCCGGTCAACATACTCAGCCGTGGCCGGGCTGTAGGGATTCCACGGATGGTTGGAGGCCGGGCTCAAAACCGAGTGCAGTAGCTCCAGTTCGGCTTGCTGCTGGGCATTGACGGGCGGGGTCGGGTTCGTTGACTCATTCATAGCTCTGTCTCTCAGTAGGGGATGCACCGGTGTAAATGAGGGTGGCGCGAGGGGTCAGCTGCCAGTTTTTGCATTGGCTGAGAATAGCTACAAATGCTTTCTCAGCCGTTCCGCATAAAACAAAATAAAGTTGCCGTTAAAGAAAACGCCAAGGCTGATTGCAGGTTTAACCCTATCAAACTTTCCGGAGGGGCCGCAGGGACCATCGACGGGCGATCGCTCAAGCTGAAACTAACGCGAAATTGAGGATTGCGCTTGACATCAATTTCATCCCAAAGAGTGAGTTTTCTGCAAACGACGGTTCGGTGATGGGCTAATCCCGTGGTGGATTGAGCGAACAGGTTAATTTTGCGACCGCTAACGGCTTATTTCCGTAGCATTGCTAATCTTCGACGATAAATTCCATCAGGCGTCCTTGAGGGCTGCCAAAGCGCAAGCGGGTGCCCGATCGCAGATCAATTTCCTGGTGGTGAATGTGTTGCCACTCGTCGGTTTGCTGACAAAACGTGCCATAGCGCGAATCATCTCTGAGAGAGTAAACCACGGGGGCGGCGGCGGCCAGGTCTTTGGACTGGCGGCAAAAAATCTCGGCATGGTTGCCCGACACCCACGGTTCGGGAATCACGACATCGTTGTCGGGGCGGCGACCCACCCGCAGGGTGCCGCCATAGAGGTACCAGGCGAGGTGAGGGGCATCCACGGCGCGAATGCTGGCGATCGGACTGTTAGGACAGGCTTCCCCAGGGAGCCGGGTGATGTCGGCAGTGTGGTCAGCTAAGACCTGCCCATCAAAATCGGGATGCCGATACAACACCGGCAGCGTCCAGGCGGGTTGGTTAAATTTGTACAGCGTCAGGAGATGTTGCCGGGCGATCGCCACCGCCCGATCCACGGGGTTGCGTTCGGCGAGGGCTTGGGCAAACACCTGGATAAAGCTCAGGGCTTCTTCGTCCGCGATCGCATCCCGCATGGCAATGACGGCGGGCACACCGTGGTGCAGCAGCACTTCGGCCAAACTGCTGCGGGCCATGGTGCGCTGATTTTGCTGATCGGGGCGAGCCCCCCAACAGGTGTTAAAAACCGCCAGTTTCACCTGATTTTGCAGCAATAACTGAGCCAGTTCCGTGCCATTGAGGGTGGACTCAGCCTGGAGATAAATCAGGCCGCCATCGGGAGCGGGAATGCCGTGTCCCGCATAGAAAAAGAGGTTGTACTGGCCCTTGTCAACGGCTTTGATGAGTTCTCCGGCGCGGGGGCGCACTAACACATCCACCTGGCAGTGAGCCGCAGTGCGGGCTCCTAACCCCGAAGTGCCCTCGCCGGTCAAAACCCGCTTCAAAAGGTTGGCTTCGGCTTCGAGTTGCAGCGTATCCGTCGAGTCGCGATCGCCGGGCACATCGGGTTCCCCCAGCACCAGCAAAACTTTCAGGGCTGGATCCAGGCTGATATCGGCCAGGGGGTCGACATCGCTGGTGGTGCGACTAAAGCGAATGTGATCGTTGAGCGACATGGCCTGCCGTCCCGATTGGGGCTGCATGATTTCCCAAGGGAGGCCAATCAAGTCAGGGTCTCGAATATCCAGACAGAGACTGAGGGGATTGCCTTGCCCCATGGCGATGCCTAAGCTTTGGTCTAAGCTGCCCTTGATCGCACCGTCAAATAACCACTGCCACAGCTGTACGCCCAGGGTTTGCATCAATCGACCGGAAAATCCCTGCTGGGAGCCAGCGGGGGATTTGATCAGCTCGGGGGTGAGCGGTTGCGGCACGTAGGAGGCGGGCACGTGGGGCACCGGCGGCAGCCCCCGCAGCGAAAAGAGCTCTAGCCACGATTGCCAGAGCTGGTTGAGTTCACTCGTCCAGGGGCGATCGTGATGCACATAGCCACCGGGATAGGGGGCTTCGACCACCCAGATCGCATAGTGCGGGGTCGCAGCATTGGAGAGGCGCTCGATGGCAATACGCAGGCGAGTAGGCTCTGACATCGAAAGTCGCTGTGGTCACAAAACAAGGAAAACGGGTAGACGCTACCTCAAGTTTGAAATTTGGATTCGGCACCTGGGGGCAATCGAATCAACCAGTCAAGAAGGTTAGTCAATACACAATCCCTGTTGACTGCTGGATGTGTCAAGTAATTGTTCGGCAAAGGTGGGAATCTCAGACTGCAACAACCAGCCTTGATCACCGGGGAGCGCAAGGGGAATTAAGCGATCGCGACCTTCATTAGGGGACGACTCTGGGGGCGATGAGACGGCGGGCTCACGCGGGGAAGGGGCGGGCGGGGTGGCGGCGGAGCAGACTTGTAGACGCACCCAGAGCTGCCCATCGGGGGTTTGCTGGCGGCTATTGACCTTGACCACACTGCCTACAGCTAAGACCCGGCGGGGGGAGTCGACGGCGGCGGCGGGCAAAGCCCCTGGGGGCGAGGTCGTCGTGATGAGCGTTGCCGCGGAGGAAGGATCGGGGAGTGGCTGGATTTGGAGATAGTCGCCAACGGCAAGGCTGCCGTCCCGAAGATTTTGCGAGGTGGG
>Ga0081526_100754_pt1 | contig 10992 bp, 9 predicted proteins | sample HotLakmasection2_FD_70991 | JGI IMG/M metagenome (GOLD analysis project Ga0081526, IMG submission 70991) | Hypersaline microbial mat communities from Hot Lake, Washington, USA - Section #2 (SPADES assembly) (version 2) | ecosystem: Environmental > Aquatic > Non-marine Saline and Alkaline >... | reverse complement strand
GGGGGCGCGCCCCCCTCCCCCGGGGGGGGGGGGGGGGGGGGGGGGGGGGGTCTTCAGGCCGGGGATCCCCCTCATCCCCTAGCCCCTTCTCCCAGGTTGGGAGAAGGGGGATCGGAAACTCCGGCTCCCCTCTCCCGTTCTGGGAGAGGGGCTGGGGGTGAGGGGCTGATAGTGCCGCGCTTTAGCCGCATCGCTCGCTCGTACCTGCTGCATGTGGGCAATCTGGACTGGACGAAGATCAACCCCGACATCTTCGGCTCGATGATTCAGGCGGTGGCGGATGACGAGGAACGCGGTGCCCTGGGGATGCACTACACCAGCGTGCCGAACATTCTGAAGGTGCTGAACCCGCTGTTTTTGGATGACCTGCGCACCCAGCTAGAGTTGGCCGGGGACAACCCCCGCAAGCTGCTGAATTTGCGGAAACGGCTGGCGCGGATTCGAGTGTTTGACCCGGCCTGTGGGTCGGGCAATTTTTTGGTGATTGCCTATAAGGAGATGAGGGCGATCGAGGCGGCCATCAACCAGTACCGGGGCGAACCGGATCGCAAGTCGGAGATCCCGCTGACGAACTTTCGGGGCATCGAAATTCGGCATTTTTCTTGTGAGGTGGCGCGGCTGGCGCTGATTATTGCGGAGTATCAGTGCAATGTCATTTACCGGGGGCAACGGGAAGCGTTGCTGGAGTTTTTGCCGCTGAAGGATGACAACTGGATTACCTGTGGGAATGCCCTGCGGTTGGATTGGTTGAGTATTTGCCCGCCGACAGGGACAGATGTGAAGGTGCAGCGCGACGATTTGGATTTGTTTAACACGCTGGAAGATGTAGCGGAGGTCGATTTTGAGAATGAGGGAGGGGAGACATATATCTGTGGCAACCCCCCTTACGTCGGTTCAAACTGGCAGAGTAAGTCGCAGAAAGCTGATTTAGCACATGTCTTTTCACACAGGACAAAGACATGGAAATCCCTTGATTACGTATCCGCTTGGTTCATGCTTGGCGCTGATTTCTGTTCAAGTAACGTAGCGGAAGCAGCATTTGTGGCGACAAATTCTCTTTGCCAAGGACAACAGGTCGCTTATTTTTGGCCTTTAGTCTTTAGTCAGGGCTTATCGATTAGCTTTGCCCATAGTTCATTCAAGTGGTCGAACCTTGCCAGCCACAACGCGGGTGTAACAGTTGTGATTGTTGGTATCTCTCAAACACCAGCTCCTCTACGTCGTCTTTTTGGAGTGGATGAAGATGGGCAACTAACCGAGAAGAAGACAGCCTCCATCAATGCCTATTTGGTAGAAGGCAAGAATCTGATCGTTGAGAAAAAGCGAAATCCATTGACTGAAGTGAGTTGTATGGATTTTGGCAACAAGGCTGATGACGGTGGTCATTTAACGTTATCGCCAGAGCAAATGGCTGAACTAAATCTTCCTAAGACGACATTCGCCAAATTTATCAAAAGATTTTATGGCTCTAAGGAGTTCATCAATAGCGATGTTAGATACTGCATCTGGATTCAAGACGAAGAAGTCGATGAAGCACTTCAATGTCCTGGATTAGCAAGGCAGGTTGAGCTAGTGAAAGCAGCTCGTCTCAGTAGTAAAGACGCTTATGCAAGGAGCTTAGCGTCACGTCCTCATCAATTTAAGTCACCACGGGTAGCCGAAAAGCAAGTCATTGTCACACCAAGGGTCAGTTCCGAAAATCGACCCTATTTACCTGTCGGGGCAATTCCGGCTTCTGCGGTTATTGGCGATCGCAACTTTGCGCTTTACGATGCCCCACTTTGGAACATGGCGTTAATCGCTTCCCGCCTCCATTGGGTCTGGATTGGTGCTGTTTGCGTCCGGCTTGAAATGCGCTTCTCCTACTCCAACACCCTCGGCTGGAACACCTTCCCCGTCCCCACCCTCACCGAGCAAAACAAAACCGACCTCACCCGCTGCGCTGAAGAGATCCTGCTGGCACGGGAACACTACTTCCCAGCCACCATTGCCGATATGTACGACCCAGGCCGTATGGATACCGAGTTCCCCCTCGTCCGCCAGGCCCACGATCGCAACGACGAAGTGCTAGAGCGCATCTACATCGGTCGCCGCTTCAAAAACGACACCGAGCGCCTGGAAAAGCTGTTTGAGCTGTATACAAAGATGACCAGTAAGTAAGGAGGAGGAAGAAAAAGTGATGTATCCCAGGGTTGGCCCTCATCCCCCAGCCCCTTCTCCCAAATCTGGGCGAAGGGGGGCCGGAAGTCCCTCGCCCATTCTAGGAGAGGGCTTAAAACCTTCGGCATACAAGAAAAGGGTGAGGGCAGACCAATGATCAACCCCACCATTGAGCTACCCATGGAACCAATCGCGGCCTTCTGTCACAAATGGCAAGTGACAGAGCTGGCCTTATTTGGCTCCGTATTGCGCGAAGATTTCCATCCCGATAGCGACATCGACGTGATGGTGCAATTTCACCCCGAGGCTCGCCCCCGCTTTAGCACCCTCGACCAGATGGAAGCTGAACTGAAAAGCCTGTTTCACCGAGAGGTTGACCTGATTACCCGGCAGGGCATTGAAGCCAGCCGTAATTATCTCCGCCGTCACGAAATCCTATCCTCTGCCCAGGTGATTTATGCAACGGGATCTCCAATTTCTGCTTGATATGCAGCAATCTGCCGAACTGGTCATGACCTACACCGCTGGCTACTCCAAAGCTGAATTTGTTGACAACATCCAGCTTCAAGATGCCGTCATTCGGCGGCTGTTGATTGTTGCCGAAGCCGCTCGCCGGGTCTCAGCCACCACTCGTCAGACTTTACCGACCGTGGCTTGGCAAGAAATTAATGGCATGCGCAATCGGCTCGTGCACGAATATGACGCGATCAACCTCAACATCGTTTGGGATGTCATCCAGGTCGAGATCCCCCAGTTAATCGAGTCTCTGAAAGCCGAAATTCCGCCAGAACCGTAAACCGTCAGCCCGCCCCCTTGTTAGCATCAGACCAGTTTCTGAGAGGAACCCCCGCCCATGCTGTCCCTAGAGCAACTCATCGCCGAGGCCACCGCCTTACCCGCTGCCGACAAGACCATTCTGATGGAAAAACTCGTCGAGAGCATGGCCGGACAATTGGATCAGGATGTGTTGCGCGAGGGCATTCAGACAGCCCAAGCCCGTCTGGCCGAAATTGAGAGCGGCGCAGTCCAAACTATTCCTCCCGGTACCTTGACCGGGCTGCGCGGTATCGCCCAGCGGGCTGACGCCATTCAGAAGATGCGAGGGTTACTCAAAACCGACCAGCCCGCCCCTACCGATGAAGAGGTAGAGGCCATGTTAGAAGAGCGGCGGGTCGAGAAATATCTTTCATGAACATTCTGATTGATACCAACGTCGTTCTGGATTTCTTATTGCAGCGAGAGCCCTTCTTTCAAAATGCGGAACGCTTATTTCAAGCCATTAGCAATGGTCAAGTAGTGGGCTACGTCACCGCCACCACCCTGACCGATATTTTCTACATTGCTCGCAGACAAACCCAAAGCCTCGACAAAGCCAAGCAAGCTGTTTCAGAAATGCTGACAGCGATGGTCATTTGTCCAGTTGACATCTTCAGTGCCGTCGCTCAAGGACTCGATGCTATTGTCACGCGCAATGCCAAAGACTTCAGCGGCAGCACGCTACCGATCTACTCCCCCACCGACCTCTTAGACCAGCTCACTGCCTCAAATCCATGAGTAACCCCTCCGTTTCCGTCACCTACGCCCAACAAGGCACCTCCACCCAAGCCAATGAGCTGGGGATGCGCCCCATGCAGGAACGCGCCTACCAAAAGCGCGGCGAGCAATACCTGCTGATCAAATCGCCCCCCGCCTCCGGTAAGAGTCGGGCACTCATGTTCATCGCCCTCGACAAGCTCGAAAACCAGGGTCTCCAGCAGGCGATCGTCGTCGTCCCCGAAAAAGCGATCGGCTCCAGCTTTCACAATGAGCCGCTGAGCCAGTTCGGCTTTTGGGCCGATTGGCAGGTCGAACCCCGGTGGAACCTGTGCGACGCCCCCGGCACCGACGGCGGCAAAGTTGATGCGGTGAAGAAGTTTCTCGACAGCGAGGCCAAAGCCCTGGTCTGCACCCACGCCACCTTTCGCTTCGCCGTCGAACGGTTCGGCATTGAAGTTTTCGACGATCGCCTGATTGCCGTCGATGAGTTTCACCACGTTTCCGCCAACCCCGACAACAGGCTGGGCGACCACATCCGCCAGCTCATGACCCGCGACAAAACCCACATCGTCGCCATGACCGGCTCCTACTTTCGCGGCGATGCCGAAGCCGTGCTGCACCCCGAAGACGAAGCCAAATTCGACACCGTTACCTACACCTATTACGAACAGCTCAACGGCTACCAATACCTGAAGCAGCTCGACATTAGCTACTACTTCTACGCCGGCAGCTATGCCGACCAAATCATGGAGGTGCTCAACTCCCAGGAAAAGACCATCCTGCACATTCCCAACGTCAACTCCCGCGAGAGCACTAAAGACAAAATCAAAGAAGTTGAGCACATTATCGAAGAACTGGGGGAATGGCAGGGCACCGACCCGGCCACCGGGTTTCAACTCGTGAAAACTGCCGACGGCACCGTACTCAAGATTGCTGACCTGGTAGACGACGACCCCAACAAGCGAGACAAAGTCGCCGCTGCCCTCAAAGACCCCACCCAGAAGAACAACCGCGACCACGTCGATATCATCATCGCCCTCGGCATGGCTAAAGAAGGCTTTGACTGGATCTGGTGCGAACACGCCCTCACCGTGGGTTACCGTTCCAGCCTGACGGAGATTGTGCAGATCATCGGTCGCGCCACCCGTGACGCCCCCGGCAAAACCCGCGCCCGCTTCACCAATCTGATTGCCGAACCCGATGCCGCCAGCGAAGTGGTGACGGAGGCTGTAAACGATACCTTGAAGGCGATCGCCGCCAGCCTGCTAATGGAGCAGGTGCTGGCCCCCCGCTTTGAGTTTCGCCCCAAGCGTCAGGAGAATGAACCGACCGAAGGCTTCGACTACGGCGAGGCGGGTTATATTCCCGGTGACTGCAACGTCGGCGTCAACACCGAGACGGGGCAAATTCAGATCGAAATCAAGGGCCTGACGGCACCCCAGAGTCCCGAGGCCCAGCGCATCTGTCGCGACGACCTGAACGAACTGGTGACCGCTTTTGTGCAAGACACCCCCACCCTGGAGCAGGGTCTATTCAACGAAGAAGTAGTGCCGGAAGAACTGACCCAGGTGCGCATGGGCAAAATCGTCCAAGAGAAATTCCCCGAGTTAGAGCAGGAAGACCAAGAGGCGGTGCGGCAACATGCGATCGCCGCCCTCAACCTGGTGCAAGAAGGGAAGCGGTTGATGGGCGAAGCCACGGGGACGTATACCACCACCGACGGCTCCGGCGCAGAGCAACTGGGCCTCGATGGGGAACCCACCAAAAATACCGCCCTCATCGATGGCGTGAAGCAATTTGCCCTCTCTGTCACAGAATTGGATATGGATCTGATCGATCGCATCAACCCTTTTGGCGAAGCCTACGCTATCCTCGCTAAGACCATGAGCGAAGAACGGCTGAAGCAGGTAGCAGCGGTCATCGCCGCCAAGCGGGTGAACTTGAACGTGGAGGAAGCACGAGACCTTGCCAGGCGAGCACAACGCTTTCAACAAGAGAAAGGGCGTCTGCCCTCCATCACCGCCGTCGATCCGTGGGAAAAGAAAATGGCAGAAGGCCTCGCCTTTCTGACTCGTTTAGCTAGAGAGAGACGCAATGCCTGAGCAGATTACAGATGCTGACCTAGAGTTACTGGCTGAGCTGGGAATAGATACGGCACCAGCTCCTGCTGTGAAACGCTCTCCCCGCGAAGAACGCATCATCGCCGGGTTCGAGGAAATTGAGCGCTTCGTGGAAGAACAGGGCCACCTGCCCCAGCATGGTGAAGACTGCGACATCTTCGAGCGGCTTTACGCGGTGCGCCTGGACCGCCTGCGGGAGTCTGCCGAATGCCGCGAACTGCTACAGCCCCTCGACACCCAGGGTCTCTTGGACGCGGCTACCAACCCCACCCCCGCCGCCGAACCGGACACCGAGTTGGATGATGAAGCGCTGCTGGCCTCCTTAGGGATTGATCTTGATACCGGTGACGATATCACCCAACTCACCCATGTGCGATCGCGCCAGGAAATCAAAGCCGCCGAGGAAATCGCCCAACGCACTCCCTGCAAAGACTTCAAGCAGTTCCAGCCCGTCTTCCAGCAGGTGCAGCAGGACCTCGACACCGGCGTCCGGCAGACGGTGAAGTACCAGGATGACGCCGCCATCAATCAGGGCGACCTGTTCGTCCTCGATGGGCAAAAGGTGCTGGTGGCCGACCTGGGGGCAGAGTTCATCGCTGACTATGGCCGCCCGAACCGCGAGCTGCGGGTCATCTACGACAACGGCACCGAAAGTGACTTGCTGCTGCGATCGCTCCAGCGCGCCCTGAACAAAGACAAGACCAGCCGCCGCATCACCCGCCCCGAAAGCGAATACGGTCCCCTATTTGGCTCAACAGCGGCAGAAGACGACGTCCAGACCGGCACCATCTACGTGCTGCGGAGCCAGTCCGACGATCCCTTCATTGCCCAGCACCGCACCATCATTCATAAGATCGGCGTCACCGGCAGCGACGTCAAAAAGCGGGTCGCCAACGCTAAGAAGGATCCTACTTATCTGCTGGCAGACGTAGACATCGTCGCCGAGTTCAAGCTGATGAACATCAACCGCACCAAGCTAGAGCACCTGCTCCACAAGTTTTTTGACCCGGCCCGCTTGGACGTGGAGTTGCAAGACCGCTTCGGCATCCCGGTAAAGCCCAAGGAGTGGTTCTTTGTGCCATTAGGCGCGATCAAAGAAGCTGTTGCCAAAATCCAGGACGGCACGCTCGACCAGTTTCGCTATGACCCAGGCAAGGCAGAGGTGGTGCGATCGTGATGCCACCTCTAAATGAGCCCAGGCAGACAATGTCCGCAAAGGTTGAACCCAGCAGCAAACAGCTAATCTTTACCCAGAGGCATAGTGGGGACTGGTAATGCTATCAGGATACTCAAACCCTTGAAACCCTGATGGCTGGCCAGTGACATTGATGCGATCGGCAATTTTTCGGCACCGTTCAAGGAAATTTAGCGGTGGTTTTGAGGGGTGTGTACCGCGTGAAACCCTTACTGAATCGACTGGTACACACCTTTGCCGTTGATCAACTGTGGGGGGGGCAGGTTGCTGGTTTTCGCGCTTCAGATGACGCCATAGAGGCTTCAGTTTTTCCAGTGTCTGAATGCTGAAACCAATTCCGAATAGTTCTTTGCTCTTTAAAATCAAAAATTCCCGGGCCGCTCTTAGTGTGGCGAATTCTTGACTCCCAGCGTTTTTTACCGCTTCTTTGAGGCGTTTTACGGCATCTTGGTGCCGGGCTTCATTGAGATCAGCTCGTTCGCTGAGGATGATTTTCCCGCCGCGCCTGATTCGAGATTTCGCCCAGCGTTCACACCAGTTGCTCTGCTCAATATCGCGTTTGGTGTCATTGCTCGTGAATTGGTTATAGCCTTCAAGGGTTGGTACCGTGGCTTGCATCCACGTATTTAGCTCGGGTACCGTAGCCAGTCCTAAGCGTTCATATCCCCAATTGGCGAGCTGCCGCAGGATGGTGTTGCTCTGACCGGGTGCCGTCCAGCGGATCGGCGGTCGCTCATTGATGTGAGTGCCTGGTTTTTGTGTTTCTTTTTTGATGGGTCTGGGAGCTGTCGATCGCTGATAAAGCTCAAAGTCATTGGCTGTCCCGGCTAACTCCCATGCCCGGATGAAGTCTGCTGGTTGGTCGCTGAACGGCTCCAGGTCGCTACTCAGCAGGCATGAGCCATGCTGTAAGGGCAGGCGATGGCCATGGTAACGACTGCCGTTGGCTTTGGGGTTGGGAAATAGCTCGAGCTGGCCCGTTGCCATCTCAAAGCCATGTTGGGTCAGATGATCTTGTAAGCGCTTAGCCGCTTTCCAGGTGGGTAACTGCTCACCTAAGGGAAAGATGTGTAAGCCATTTGAGTTGCTTGAACGTATCAGCAGGGGCCGTACCAGGCCGATATCCTCACAAGTGCCGATGAGGTCTGAGAACTGTTCAGCACTGTGGCTGGGGTGATACTGGCTGTCTCTATCGATGTCGAGCATCAGGTAACTGGTGTGGCCATTGAAGCGCTTACCGACCACGTACCAAGGGTCGGTATAGTATTCCTCCAGCTTTCGCTGGCTTAACTTCCAGTGACCTTGTAGACTTTCCCACTTCACCTTGCCAGTGGCCAGGATCGGGCCGTGAACTGCGCCGTAGAGTGGGCCGTCGCTAGTGAATAGCTTGAGAAGCTGGCCCGTTGCGGTTTGATGGGCATGTACTGCCTGGATGCAGCAATTCTCAATATGGCAATTCAGCAGGTATTTGGCGGAATTTCGAGTTCTAGCCCCTCTAGCATGAAGGTAAGCAGATGCTCCCAACTGTCGAAATACATATACCGGGTTAACGCCCGCAAATCATCGAAGAAGGTCTTGCGGGTGGGCAAGTGAGATCGCAGCAGCTTGTACTTCTGGTCGAGCAGCCCCAGCACCGTGTGGAACAGCAGAGACAAGATGTTCAGAGTTGCCAGTAACGATGAGAGATGCTGCTTCCCGTGCCCGAAATTGTGTTCCAGGTTGTAGCCCTTGGTCTTAAGGGTATTGTTATTCTCGTTTTCGACCTTCCAACGGGTGCGGCCTGCGAGGACAACCTCTGCCACGTTATCGGCGCTCAGCGTGTGATTCGTGGCGAACGCATTTTTGTAGGTCACCTTACCGTCAGCCCGGGTGACGGTGAGTTCACACCAGTTGACCAACAGGGCCTCATCGCCATCTTTTAGGGGCACGCCGTTCAGATAGCGGTAGGTATAGGTTTCCTCGACTTTCCCTGTCCACCGTTTCGTGGTGAGGGTCGGCAGGTCAATACCATCAAGATGCTCGTAAAGGGTGATGTGGGACTCCGGACGACACACCAGGATGAAGTTCAAGTGCTGCTCCAAGAGCTGCTGACACCAGGGTTGGTGGCAATAGAGGTCATCCCCTAAAATCGTGACCTTCAACGGGCTAAAGCGTTGTCCATGCTGAGACAGCCACCGTTTGGCGGCAGCTGTCTCACAGTCCTGTTTGTCATGTCCATCTTGCGGCACGATAAACTCCGGCACCAAGGGAATCACCTAAGACTGCCCGGGGCAAACGATGACTGGCGTCACGACGCTGTGGAAGTCGTGCGTCTCTCCGGTCTTTAGCGTTCGAGTGGAGCAGGATGCGCAGTGGATTTGGCGCGACCTGAAATACTCAGTGCCATCCATCGCCACCAACAGGGTGCCTGCAAGGGAGCGAAAGCCCTCTAACTGACCCTGCTGTTCCAACACCTGCAAGATGTCCTCAAACACAGGAAAAACCTGCTCAGGGGGCACCGGATCCAACAGGTTGCGGATTTGGTTGTCGCTGGGAATCTGATGGACGCCAAACAGGCTTTGGGCGTTGTTTTTCCCTTTGCGGCCTGCCATCATGCGTTGATACGCCAGAAATGAAGGAGTTTGGGTGAAGAACACGCTAAACGCGCTCAAAGCGGCAGCCTCCATCCCATAGCGATGGTTCTTGCCCGTGCGTTTGTCCGGTAGCGACGTCAATCGCTGGCGAAACAACTCGACAATGCTGTTAAACAACCCTCGTGCTGGCAACGGCTCTGGCTCTCTTGGCTCTTTAAGATGTCATCACAATACTGCCTTTCCCAAGACCTGAACAGCGTTTCACCATATTGAGAATTGCTGTCACCAGGGTGGTCTTCGGCTGCGTTGACTTGGGCTTTGCTGGCGTCGGATTGGTCGGGGTAATTCCATCGTGCAACCTCAAAATCAGCGGCACGGCAAAGCAAGCGGTGCCCGCTCCCAGCAGCACACCCAGGGCATTGAAGTAATGCCCCCGAATCCACTCCGGCTTGTTGACATCCTCCGATTCTTGATGGAGGCGCTTCACGCCTGGCATCTGACGCCCTTCTTTCGCCACTTTGATACCATCGCCCACATACACCCGTTGCCCCTTCAGGCGATAGACGTGGGGATGTTGGCTCAACCACTGAGCCCAGTGCGCACAAAGTATCGTCACGCTAAACGCACTCGATTCAAACCAATGCAGCGCCTGCTGATAATACCCTTCACTGAGGCCGATGGCATTGACATAGCTCGTCACCGCCGGGGGGTGCGTATTCAGCAGGATGCCACACACGAGTAGAACGAACCACCGGAACGTGGCTTCGCGGCTGAAGACCGGGCGTAATTCCCCTAGAATGTGCTCAAGACGTTGGTAAAGCTCCATAATAGTCCTGGCTGAAGTGGTTTATATCAGCCAGTTTCGGACATCTCGGGCCGTTTTGGTCACGGCATGTCCGTTTTCCTGCTCTTCATCCCCTTAGACCACCGAGAATTTCCCACTGTCCAGTCATCTTCCTTAAATGCTTTTTGTAAACCTTTCTTTTGCTCTTTGTTGAGGAAGTTGCTTACAGGCATGGCAACAAATCATAATGCTCCTGAGCTTCCTATAATACGCAATCTAGGTGGGTTTTAGCTTAGGCGGTAGCCAGATCACCGCTTGTTCGTTTGACGCCCAGGCCAACAAAGCCCGCGAGACTGAGGCCGAAAACTACATGGGAGCTATCTTGCGGAGCCAGCAGGCCCATTTTCTCGAAGCCGAGCAATTTACCGACGATCTAGTCAGCCTGGGCGTGAATATTCCGCCCGAAACGGAAAACTACCGTTACGACATTGAGCTGAGTCCGCAGGGGCAAGCGGCACTGGTGACGGCGATCGCCAAGATCCCCGAGTTGCGCAGCTTTACCGGCGTGGCCTATGCGATCGCCGATGCCCAGGGCGAGTTTGCTGGCCTCGACAAGGCGCTGTG
>Ga0081526_100745_pt1 | contig 11079 bp, 8 predicted proteins | sample HotLakmasection2_FD_70991 | JGI IMG/M metagenome (GOLD analysis project Ga0081526, IMG submission 70991) | Hypersaline microbial mat communities from Hot Lake, Washington, USA - Section #2 (SPADES assembly) (version 2) | ecosystem: Environmental > Aquatic > Non-marine Saline and Alkaline >... | reverse complement strand
GTCTCCAGCCGCCGAAGCAGCGGCTCCGACGGCGGACGACCGCGCCGCCCCGTCTCGATCGCGGACAGGTACCCCTTCGTGCACCCCGCACGCTCCGCGAGCGCCTCGAGGGTCAGCCCAAGCGCGTGCCGTCGTGCGCGGATGTGGAGCCCAAGCGATCGCATCTTCGCCCCCTGTGCGCCGGTTCGGTGTTATACCAGACAAAAACCTTGCACGATGGCCGTCAGGATATAAAACAAACGCGAGAAAGGTTAACTCCAAGGTAAACCCAAATCCGTGTCGTGCTACTACAAACTGGTATAGGAGTGTGCTTTATGTTCAGCACCAAATCCCAGACCGCCCGTCACGCCACCCGGATCGATATCCAAACAGCGTCCGATCTCAGAAGACGCATCCCGCGCGACCTCGCCGATCTCCTCGTTCTCCGCGCCGAGCACCTCCTCCCCGAGGACCGCGCCCTCATCGCCGCCGTCTACCCCAATCAGCGCCGCCGCTCGCCGCAGATGCTTGTCCACCGCCCGCGTCGTCAGATGCCCGGACGCCCCCGCCGACGGAAACAAATAGCCGGATCGCGGCAAATCCGCTGCTGCCAAGATTGTGGCCAGCTGGGTGGGCACCACCGCTTCCTTAGTGGTCCGGGTTTTCGTCATGCTGGCCCGATAGACAATCCGCTCGCCCCGCAGATCCGCCGCCGACAAACTCACCACCTCGCCAATGCGCGCCGCCGTGAAATAGGCAATTTCCGTGATCAGCCGGTACGGCTCATCCAACTCCGTCCAGAGGTCCGTTAATTGCGCCGGCGACAACACTGTTGCCTGGCCCGACCGATTACTCTTCGCCATCCCGCCCCCATTCCCCAAGTGTTCCTATTTAGACAAAACCGGAACGACGATAAAAGACTAGGGCGATTGGGGGGGGAGCCCGCCGCTGAGATGATGGGTCTTATTGAGAATTGATGGCGGTTAATGCGAAAGTGGCTTGGGGTTAGCCGCAGACAAATGATGGTCGCTAAGGTGTGAGTGGTTGCGTACCGCGCAGCTATTCCTTTATAAGTCTCGGCTATCTCATTGCAAACGATACCTTTTTGAGGGGTTGTGAAAAAAAAACAACCACAACGCGGAACGGGTATGAAAGGACTCTAAGGCACTAACGCTTCTTTCGTAGCTGCTAATGGTTGCCCTGTGCGCTCGTGTAGGTTTGCTTGCCAAACTTTCCAATATTTCGCTTTTTCATTCCTTGTATGAGAGGACAAATCTCTAGTGCTTTGGAGTAACTTGATTGCTACGGCGGAGGATAAGTTATGCATCAAAACTAGAGGATCGAGGCTAATTCAGTAGCTCACCACACCTGTTTATAGCTCTGCGACATGATAAAGATCACAATTTTTCGCCTATTAGGTCACTTTTGAAAAGTAGGTAAATCACAGAAAAAATAAATATCCTATTTCCTTACTTGTTTTTCCGAAAACAGGATATTGAACCTGTATTAGTGTCTAGGTTCACATTCAATTCAAGTTTCACAACCTTAAAAAATTGCAGCCACTTGCATTACTGCATTTAACAAATCATGAAACTTGGGCTAGCAAATCAATGTGAATTTCAAAATCCAGTGTTATTCAGTAGAGGAAACTATGATTGTTCAAGATATGTCTACCCTTGGCCCAGGCAAGCTTCAGAAGAAGGATAAAAATGATCCATTCATTCTTGCAAAGAGCAACTATATTGATCTGCAAGTTTACATCTTGAAAGGGAAAACCCTGCCGACTACCTTGAAAGCCCTTCAAGAGAGTTGGAATATCAGCTCAAGCGTTGATGTGTCTGAGTTTGCTCAACTCATCAAGGACTACCAAGATATCGTAAATCACACCACGAATTGGGAAACGAACTCATTGCCGAAGCTAAGAAATTTGGCTGATCAAATTTATGAGTATGGTCTGCAAGCACCAGACTTTTATGGTGTATTACTAGAGTCGCTTACTACATTGGCTGATCCAAATGCGACTCTGAAAGCTAAACAGCAGGCTATCCAAGACTTTAAGCAAGTTGCTGCTGCGCTTTCTGATCAAATTAAGGGCTATGAGCATAGTTGTGTTGAAGTGCAAAACGATATCAATACATTTCGCTCACAAACTCAGCAAGATCATCAAAATCTGCAGCATCGCTTTAACGAGTACAACACAAAATTCAACTCAACAAATGGTGATATTGAGCAATTGAAACAGCAAATGACAGAATGGCAACATACTTTACATGATGCAGAAGTAGAGTACAAGCACGATGTCATTGTTGCATCAACTTCTCCTTCCTATGCTTGGGTTTTCCCACCTCTTGGCTTGATAGCTGCAGCTGTTGTCTCAGGTGTCTACGGTGACAAGGCAACCAAAGCTAAAAACCAGATGAAAGCAGCCCGTCAGCAAATCGATTCAATTGGCGGAGAAATTACTCGTGACCAAAATATGCTTATTCAGCTTCAAGATGCTAAGGACCAAATTAGCGACATTGATGGAAAACTTGAGAAAGCGTTAGCAGTCATTGACGAAGTCAAAGATAGCTGGGATTCTATTAGTTCCGATTTGGATGGCTTATCAACCCGGATCGATAAGATTTCGAGTGATGAGTCTGCAGAGATCATCAAGAAGCTCAACGTTAAATCTTCGATTACAGCTTGGGCAGAACTGAAGAATGAGGCTAATAACTTCCGCCACCATTTTACTGTGGATGTCAAAGGGAGTGTGAATCAGCCTGCTGCAAATCTCACAAACCTTGTTGTGATGCATGCTGTTTTTGCCGCTTAAGTGATTGGCCTCTCGATCCCTAAAAAAGCTTAGGGATCGAGAGGTTTTACAGAATTTGTTTTGTTTTACTCTCTCTCCCCAAGGCGAATATGTTACTACTTTCCACACAACCACAAACTTATCCTGATTGGACTACTCAATTTGAGGAAGTTAGGCAGAAAGTTGGTCTTCCCAACACTGCTATATATTCTTATGGCAGTGCAACCTGGGTAATTCGTGATATGTATGTTGATCTCTCTACAATTGATCAAAAGCTCATCGAGAACTCACGCTCACTGCCTGAAGTCATTGAAATCTACGCTGACGTCTTGCGGATTCCAAAGAACTATGTCGGTCTAATTGAGGATATGACATGGATTATTGCTGCAAGACGGATTGAGGTGATCGAAACAGCAGATTTCATTGTTGATTATCGAAAAACAACACAAGCCGCTTTAGTTGTTTATACTCAGGAAGTTTTTGGATCGCTCAGCGTCACGCCTGTGGTAAGCGATCGCCTTCCTGATAACTCACCGACTTACTCGATTGGTGGCTTTGAGCGAGGGACTGATGGCATTGAGATTTCCTGTGATAGCTTTTCAGTTCAACCCAATACTGTCATACGGCCCAAGTTTCTCAAGCAGTTCGATCCGGCCATGTTATCAGAGCAGGCAAGTTTTCGGGTGATGCTAACTGATATTTTTCAGTACGCCACACTGATTGCTGAGCATGATCCAACGTTGGCGATTGCCCAGTTGACTTGGATCGAACTGGCTGTGTCTCAGGCACCAGATCAAATTGAACTCTTTTTACAAAGTAGCTCTTTGCGTACTACGCTTCAGGCAAGTGTTGGTCAAGCTACATTTGTACCGGATCTAAGTAAAAATCTTTATGAAAGTCTCAGTGACAAATTTGTTCAGGCAGCAGCAGCTTATGAAGAGCAGTATCAGCGTTTTGTTGATAAGAGTGAAGCTGTAAGAGATCGTAAGCAAGATGCACATCTGATGCTAGAGCATAATGCCGATACTGCTGACTTTGAGGAAAAACTGATTCAGCAGTGTCAAGAGAATCTAGATCAAGCAACGGCTGCTGTAGACCAGGCAGGCCACGATCTTCACACTCAGCAAGTAGTGGTAGAGGAAGCTCGTATCAACTTTGAGAGTGGATTAAAGCAATGGCAGTATGATCAAAAGCTGAAAGCTGCTGTCGAAATTATTGAGGGAATTGTTGAGCTTGGTTCAAGCATTGCTCTAATGTTTGTCGGGGATGAAGCGGCTGCGCTTCAAGCAGGTACAGCGCTCGCTAAAGTGGGTACAGAAGCTGCTAAACTAGCCAAAATTATTGAGACAATTGCTAAGCTTACGAAAGAGCTTCACGAAGTCTATGGTTTGGCTAAAAAGATTTCAGACACTTCTGAAAACATTTCAGACAGTGAAAATTTGGTGCATGAAATGTACCAAATTCAGTCAGACAAGGTTGACATTAATGACGAAGAGCTTTCAACCTCAATTTTCTGGCAGAAACTTAAGCTAGAAGTAGACAGCGCCCTTCAAGTAGCTGTAGACAACAATATTGCTGGTAGTCGTGAATATCAATTGCAGCTTGATATTTTAGTGGTTTATGGTCAAGCGCTTGCTGCAAATCAGCAATCAGTAGTGCAACTGAGTCAAGAACTCGTCCGCTTAAGCTTACAAAAACAAGTTAGTGAAAAGCAAGCTCAGCGCTTGAGCGATTACGTCAAGCAACTCGGGATTGATCAAGAAGCAGATATACGAGCGAGTCAACTTTTCTATCAGCGATATGTTGATCTGAAGCGATCGCTATTCGTGTCTCTAGACAATTACAATCGAGCCTATAAATACTGGGCGCTACAGGAATCCAAGTTTCGACCTTCCCTTTCTAAGTCTATTGCTGAACAAAAGACGTTTTTAGCTGATATTCGGCAAGACTATGCTAATGCTTTAGAGCGTTTTAGCCCACGGGTCCCTCAACCCTTCTACGAAACTTGCGTAATTACTGAAGCAGAAATCCTCAATGAGTTACGAGCGAAGCGGATGACTTCCTGGGTTATTGCCTTAGACCACCCTAACTTCAAGAGTAGCGATCGAGTTCGCGTTGACACTATCCGCATTTGGTTAGAAGGGGTAGAGTCGCCGGGGGATCATCCATGCTATATCGTGATGTCTAATGCAGGCCATTATCTTGACCGCTATCAAGACGATGTCTACTCATTCAGTACCAGTCCCTTAAAGCGAGAATTCAAATACCGTATTCCCCGCTATTGGAATCAGTGGGCAGAGGAAAATTGGGAAGATCGACAGCAATATGTCAGAATTGACGGCCAGGTTGCTGATGAATTTAAGTATGCTTACTTCCAGCCAACTATTTTTTCAACCTGGACAATCCAATTGCCTCACTCAGAAAATCCGGATTTAGACCTGTCTGGGCTAAGTAAAATCTTCATGGAGGTTCGAGGAAGTCAAATTCCCAATCCAGATTTTAGGTAGTACAAACTGATTACTATCACTGCTGATCTAGCCTTTTTCCTGATGAGCTTTGCTGTTTGCTCATCAGGAAATTAGGTTGTCATAGAAGATAGAGGTAAAGTGCACCCCTGGATTCGGACAGTAGTGGATCGACACAGCTAAAATGAGTCATTAGATTTGACTATGCCGCTTCCTCAAACACCGGGTAGAGATGCTTCAATTTCACTCTGGCATTGTCAGTGGTGAACTTCCAAATCACTTTAGACTGGGTTTGGTTGCGTTCTTGCTGCCAAGCTTCGAGTTCGCGCTTGAGTTCTGCTGGTGAGGCCATGCGACGGTCTAAGCACTGCCGGGACAACACACTGAGTTCCGTTTCAGCGACATTGAGCCAACTGCCGTTGCGTGGGGTGTGGTAGAAGATCAAGCGTCTCGCGAGGCGATGGGCGTCTTCTGCCGGAAAGGCTTTGTAGAGCGAGGCAATATTGTGAGTGTTGAGATTGTCTGAGAGGAGTTTGACGACGGGTGCATCCGGGTAATCCACCTCGAGCAACTGTCGCACTTCCTCCGCCCAGTCAATGCTGGTGCGACTCTCTCGTTGACTGACTCGCCGCCAACCGCGATTGGGGTCGAAAAACATGAATCACGATTGCATCCCCTCGCGTTCGTAGTGGTAGTCCTCCTTCTGGTCGTGCCCGGGTTCCATCTCAATGGGAGGATAAAGGTCAGACTGCAACTGGTAAGCCGCCTCGTCCATACAAACCAACGGTGCGTCGGCGGTGTGTTCGCTGCTGTAGAGGTCTAACACCACTTCCATCTCAGCCACAAAGCGGGGTAAGTCCCGTTCTGGGATGCAGAAGCGTTTTACTTTCCAAGGGCGTAACTCGTTTTTTTTAACGTCCGTCGCACCGTCTCTCGTGAGATCTGCAGCACAATCTGTCGGGCTTTCAACTGTTGGGTGAGCAGTTCGAGCGTCCAACGGGTGTGTCCTTCAGGTGCTTCAGAACAACACAGGGCAATAATTTGAGCTTCCAAATGCCCGTCTACTATCGGGGCCACAGGCGGCGTTGCCCGCACTTGTCGATTGAGCGCAGGTTGTTCCCCCTGCCTTAAGAAGCGGTAGCGAATCCGTCCCACGGTATTGCGGTGCAAATTGAGGGCGGTTGCGATCTCCTCATCCGTCCAGTGTCTCGTCGCCCCTTCTCCCTCATCTGCCATCAGGAGAACTTGGGCGTGGAGGATTTTCTTGACCGGAGCGTGACCATGACGACTGATGTCTTCCAATCGATGGCGTTGTTCAGCAGTTAAACAGATTTTGTTTTCATCTTTTTTCCCCCGTCCCATTGTAAAACTCCCTGCATTGGCACTTGCTATTACACTATTTTAGCTGTGTCATACCACTACAAATAATTAAGCCCATCTACTTATTGCGTCTGTAGTGGATATTTTGTCAGGCTTGGGCAAAGCCCAGCGGCTGCCAGAACGACATAACTCCTTTCGAAATCTTCTCCGTTGAATAGGCTCCAGCCAGTTCATTCTGTAGGGGATGATAAAGTTGCTGAGCGGCTTTGGGCAGGGATTGCCTGTCACTTTGCGGGGCCTCGGCAATTGGCCTGACAAATTCCTTAACTGCTTTTTGTAAGCATTCTGTCTATAAGTACGGGGCCAATGAGATGATAGTCTCTAGTAAATTGTTGTGTTGAGTCTTCCTACGAGGGGATTGAGTAGATGAAACGTTTGTTGTTGGGCCTGGTGTTGGCGCTAGGAATGCTGCTGGGTAGTTGGTCAGGGGTGCATGTACAGCCAGTGGCAGCAGCTCCTTTGGCGCAAGCATGGCAGTCGCCACTCTTGGCCGAGGAAATTCGCAATGCTGTCGACGACAAGCTCAGTACAGAATACGGTTCTAAACTGGACTTAAATAACGCCAACGTGCAGGCTTTCGTAAAATATAAGGGCATGTACCCTACGATCGCGGGCAAGATTTTGAAGAATGCTCCTTACGATACCGTTGATGATGTTTTGAACATTCCGGGGTTAAGCGATCGCGAGCGCGACATTATCGAATCCCATCTGGGCGAGTTTGCGGTAACGCCACCCGACCCGGCGCTGGTGGAAGGTGCTGATCGTTATAACAACGGCGTTTATCGATAACCTGCTGAGGGCGGCCATCCCTCTAAGGTCAATCCAGTTGCTCGATAACCTGGTCGATGGAGATGTCAATATCTCCATCGACCGTTGCGTTTAAAGGCTCTCCATTGGACCGTGGGGCAGTAATTTTTGCCGCTGCTATTGAGGGGGCAACTCGCTGTTCATAGATTCGACTAAAATGCTCAAAATTACACTCAGCTTTGGTCGAGGAGAGAGCTTTGCCAATTCAACCGTTTGATGTGCTGGTGATTGGCAGTGGCGCAGCCGGTCTCTATGCTGCGCTGTGCCTTCCTCAACAGTATCGAGTGGGGCTGGTGACTAAAGACGTGCTCAGCCAGTCAGCTAGCGACTGGGCTCAGGGGGGCATTGCCGCTGCGATCGCTCCTGAAGATTCCCCCCTGTTGCATCTCGACGACACGTTGCAGGCCGGGGCGGGACTCTGTGAACCCGACGCGGTAGAACTGTTGGTGGCGCAAGGGGCCGACTGCATCCGTTCCCTGGTGGAGTTAGGGGTGCCCTTTGACCGTAGTCAGGGCCAACTGGCCCTCACCCTTGAAGCGGCCCACTCTCGTAAACGGGTCTTACACGCGGCTGACGCTACTGGCCGAGCCGTTATCGGCGCGCTGGCCGAGGCGGTGCGCCAGCGGGCCAATATCACCGTGTTTGAACATACTCTGGTATTGGATTTGTGGCGACAGGGCGATCGCTGCCGGGGCGCGATCGTCGCCCATCAGCAAACCCTGGCCTGGTGGCCTGCCAAAGCGATCGTGCTGGCGACTGGTGGGGGCGGGCAAGTCTTTTCCGAAACCACCAATCCCCCTGCGAGTACCGGCGACGGCGTCGCCATGGCCTGGCGGGTCGGAGCCGAGTTGCGCGATCTCGAATTTTTTCAATTTCATCCCACCGCGCTGAAAGTCGCCGAAGCCCCCCGATTTTTGATCAGTGAGGCGGTCCGTGGCGAGGGAGCCCATCTGATTGATGCTCGCGCTCGGCGGTTTGCCTTTGACTATCACCCCCAAGGAGAATTGGCTCCTCGGGATGTGGTGAGTCGAGCCATTTATCAGCACTTGCTGACCCAAGTGGATGCAACCTCCGACTGCGTCTGGCTCGATCTCCGAAAAATCCCTCGGGAACGCCTGCAATATCGGTTTCCTAACATCATTGCGGTCTGTCAGCGGTGGGGCGTCGATCCGTTTGAGCAACCGATTCCTGTATCCCCGGCGGCCCACTATTGGATGGGTGGCGTGGTGACCGATCGCGATAGCCGCTCGACCTTGCCACAGCTCTATGCGGTGGGCGAAACCGCTAGCACTGGGGTGCATGGGGCTAATCGGCTAGCCAGTAATTCGCTGTTGGAATGTCTGGTGTACGGACGGCAGTTACAAGATTTGTCCCTGGAGAACGCGCCGATCGCCCCGTTGCCCTCGCCGTCTTCCCATGATTGCCCGGTCCGCATCACCCCTGCCGAAGTTGAGGTCTTGCAGCAAATTCGGATAGAGTTGCCTGCTCTCGTTTGGCAAGGGGCCGGTATCTGTCGTCACGCTCAGACGATGGCTGAGAGCATCCAAGCCATTGCGCGGTTGCACGATCGCTTTGAGGCGCTTCCGGTGACTCAAGCGCTACTCGATTTTCTGGAACAGGGGAGCGAGGGCCAGTCTGAAATTTCGCAAGACCACCTCCGATTATGGAGCGAAACTCGGAATCTTTTAGATTTGGCTTACCTGATTCTCAAAAGTGCTGCGTTTCGGGAAGAGAGTCGGGGCGGTCATTATCGAGAAGATTTCCCGACCCCTGATCCCGCTTGGCAGGTCCACACGCTGGTGTTACGCGATCGCTGGTGGCGATCGCTCCCGGTCAATTCCCCTGCGTCATCCTCGCAGTAGCGCGATCGCCGCCAGGGCAGAGGTTAGTCGATGTCGTCAAGGGCAAAGACCCTCTCGACTATGGAAATTGATCTGGCAAGCAGACTAAATTTGGGTTCCCCTCAGGTGAGGACTTGCCGCTAATGGTTAACTGTTGCGAAACACCGGCAACGTGAAGTAAAACTGGCTGCCCTCACCAAGGGCAGACTCGGCCCAGATCTGGCCATAATGGGCGCGAATGATGCGGCGGCACAGGGCGAGGCCAATGCCATAACCGTCTTTGGCTTCATCGCGATCGAGGCGAAACCGGTCTTCAAAAATTTCTTCTCGTTTTTCCGACGGAATGCCCGGTCCGGTATCGCTAACACACACCTGAATTTTTTGGGTCGTGCGATGGAGGGCGGAAATGGACAACTCACCCCCGGCAGGCGTGTATTTAATCGCATTGTCGAGCAAATTAGACAACACCCGTTGAATCTGACCGGAGTCCACATAGACCATTGGTAAATCCTGGGGAATATCTATTTCGATCGCTTGGGATTTGGCTTCAAACTTATTGCGCATGGAGGCCAGAGTGGCCGCAAACAGGCTATTAAATGAGGCCGCTTGGGGTTGAATATGCAGATCGGCTGCGGCTCCTTTGGCGGTTTGGAGAATATCGGAAATCATCCGATCCATTGACCAGATTTGAGTCTTCGCATGACGCAAGAGCTGGGCGGTGAGTTGGGGAGAGAGCGATCGCTTGTGGTCAGTATTGGATTCGCCATATCCCAACTCCAGCGTTTCAACCGCGATCGAGGCGGCTGTCAGCGGATTTCTCAAATCGTGGGCCAGCATGGCGACAATGCGGTTCTTGAACTGCAATTGCGCCTCCAAATCCTCATTCTCTTGCTTGAGGCGAAAGATTTCATCCGAAAGCTTCATGACTTCGATCGAATGCGCTAGTTCATCTCGATCAGCGGCGACTTCATCATCGGATTCGGATGTAGACGCCGACAACTCCTGGTCAGGCTCTGATGCGATCACCGCTTCTCTTTGCCAATGAGGCCACCACTGATCTAATTGAGCAAGAATATTGCTGCCGGAAAGCACATGTTGTCTGCCGGGGGAAAACTTCACCAAAGCGGGGGTAGCAATCAGGCGAAAGTGCTCAACGAGGTAAGGCTGCTCGCTAACGTCCACCACATCCAAAGAAAATGCTTCCTCAAGATCCAGATCTTTGAGATGCTTGCGAAGCTGATGCACATACTCTCCAGAGCTGGGTCGCTTGTCGATAAAAAGCAGCAACTTAATTGGAACTCGATCAGTCTCGAATTCGTCGTTGAGATTCTTCATCTCGTCTTCTAAAACCAATTTGATGGTACGGTCTCCTCTTATAGGATATCTCGAAAACGCTGAAGTATCAGCACTTTCAGGGATTTACAAAGAAAAGCTTAAGCGGCTTGAGTATATCTCATTGGGCAATTCTATCAGCAGGACACGCAAACACTTGCCCATGAAATCTTGTGCATGTTTTTACAGAAGTAAAATTTTGCATGGCTGTAGATGTTGCGAAGTGTAACGACTGACGACCTTGCATTTGCTAGGGTTGACGGCGATCGCGATGTTGCTTTCCCCACCTGATTTAAGGTGGGCGATGGTTGAACCTCGTAATTGCGCCCACAACAAGAGCGAAAGGGGGCTATCTGAACAGGGTAATCGCATCTTAATCGAGTGCTCGTAGTGATGGGCTGAGGGATAAAAAACAGCGGTTTATAGCGAGTTGAATCAGGCCCACGGCCTTATCATTGTCGGATCTTCGGGTTAGTTGCCT
>Ga0081526_100740_pt1 | contig 11124 bp, 8 predicted proteins | sample HotLakmasection2_FD_70991 | JGI IMG/M metagenome (GOLD analysis project Ga0081526, IMG submission 70991) | Hypersaline microbial mat communities from Hot Lake, Washington, USA - Section #2 (SPADES assembly) (version 2) | ecosystem: Environmental > Aquatic > Non-marine Saline and Alkaline >... | reverse complement strand
CAAACTCGTGAATCTCGGCAAATGGTTTGTCGATATTTTGTATTGCCCTCAGCCAGCATTGGCATGATTATTTATTTGGAAGTCCCTTAGTAAGACTTCTGTCGTTTTGCCATCGACGTAAACTTCATGCCGCAGCGCTTACACGCACCTTCCACCCACTCAACTGGCAACGCAAACTTCTCATCACAGGCTGGACATCGCGAAATCAGCCGCAACCGATGTTTCTCACACCCCTCAGTTGATTCATATAGGACTTACGCATTGACAGAATAGCTAAAACGTGTAGTGATACGAATAGTCAGCGTGCTTTAGCCCTCTCTTAGTGATGCGACAGCTATCCAAACCTTCTACCGCCCAATGTAACTGCAGTCTTTACACCTTATTCAGGGTAAGCGCAAGAAAAACGTGGCTGTGAGATGCTATGGGGGATCTGTAGACAAGTTGCGACCCCTACGATGACTCAAGGATTCGGAGCGCCTACCTCCCCCAAGACTGTCGCCCCTCAGCCAGCGCCGACGCTGCTGGAAACCGAGCCCCTGCCACACCAGTGGCTCGACCAATTTGCCGATTTAGAGGACCCGCGCGGCAAACAGGGCGTCGAACATCCCTTACTGAGCATTGTCATGATCGCCATCTTGGCGGTCATTGGCGGAGCTACAGGTTGGGAAGATATTCAAACCTACGGCGAGAGCCATGCCGCGTGGTTAAGTACCTTCCTATCCCTGCCAGCGGGGATCCCCACTGCCGATACCTATCGTCGAGTGTTTCAACGACTTGACCCACAAGCGTTGGAACAGTGTTTTCTGGGCTGGGTCGACCAGATCGTCGCGGCTACCGGAGCCCAAGTCATCCCCATTGATGGCAAAACCGTGAAAGGCTCCTATGACCGTAACAGTGGGCGCAAAGCGCTGCACGTCGTCAGTGCCTGGGCCAGTGAGCATCGCCTCTTGCTCGGTCAAGTCAAGGTCGAGAGTAAGACGAACGAGATCACGGCGATTCCGTCGCTCCTAGCGCTGTTAGACATTCGCGGCAGTATCATCACGCTGGATGCGATGGGCACGCAGGTCGAGATTGCCCGTCAAATTCAGGCGCAGGGCGGCGACTATCTGCTGTGCTTGAAGGCCAATCATCCGACCCTCCATGGGCAAGTGAAGGTCTGGTTTGAGCAGGTTCACGCCACCCAGTTTGAGGGGCTTGAACATGGCTATCACCAGCGGGTCGAAGCGGCTCACCATCGGCGGGAACATCGTCAAGTCTGGGTTGTGCCTGTGAGCGCGATGGGTGACTTGCACCAGATTCACCAGTGGGCCGGGGTGCAAACGGTGGTCATGGTCAAGCGGGTGCGGCAGTTAGGGAATAAAACGACGGTCGAAACGGTGTTTTATCTCAGTTCACTGCCCTGTGACGCCGCCCGCATTGCCCACGCCATTCGCACTCATTGGGGCGTTGAGAATCAACTGCATTGGGTTTTGGATGTGACCTTTGGGGAAGATGCCTGTCGAATTCGCAACGGCCATGGACCGGATAACTTTGCTCTGTTGCGACGCCTCGCGATTAGCGTCTTGAACCAGGAAACCTCGAAAAAACGAAGTCTCAGGCAGAAGGCGAAACGAGCTGCAATGAATCCGGACTACATGCTCACGGTATTAACAGCAGCCTTGCCTTAATAGCACAAATTTGTAGGAATTTTCTTGCGTTTACCCTGCCAATCAAACCTGGAATGGGAGTTGAAGCGACTGTTCCAACATTTTCTGAAGCCTATGGTCGAAGCCAGAGGCAAAACGTCCAGACGATCTCCAGGAAGGTTGAAATAAGTCCATAGTGTAGATTTGCGGAGCGTTAACCTACAAGAAAATTAGAAATACCACAGCCAAAAAGGCAAACGTCAAAATTGTCGAATCGCGGAACAAGTTTCTAACGAGTGGGTACATCGTCAGGGGATAGGGTAGAGCAGAAGTCCGTTTCATAATGCCTCCTCTCCGTGAATCAAAGACCAGGGAGTGACTATATAGATTTCCCTCGAAATAACCTGCGCCACCGCATTAACAGCTGGGGGCTGGTAAGAAAGCAAGATAACTAGAAGATTTCGGTGTGAAACTTGCGACTAGCTTCCTGACCAGGGCGATTTATGTCGATGTCCTGATCTTAAGGGGGGGATCAAAAGGATTTACCTACCTTGAAAGAGTATTCACCAGGCTTTGTAGATATCAATAATTTGTGGCAAAGCTTTACGTAATCTGGCGTTTTCTCATATTTTTTTGACGGGTAAATCCTCATTAAAAAGCGTTGAGGGATGGTCGCTCCTTAGGTTAGGCAAATTCCTGGGTTGGTGGCGATCGCCGCCCCCTTGAATCAGGGGGCTATTCATAACCTGGATCGGTCTGTCCCCCCTTATCAAGCTATCCCTGACACAAAAGTTGCTGTATCGACCGTTGGGCAGGGCTTTCATCAATTGGTTGCGACTCGCTGATCGGTCTAGAACCTCACCTAACCTCTCCTTAGCAAGGAGAGGAACCGGAACTTCTGTCAAATTTGGGGCCAACTGTTGAGCAGAGTGTGCATCAACCTCTCCTTGCTCAGGCTGCCGCTTATACATAAGTTTCTGACTGACTGCTTCCAGTGGTTTAGCCCCCTTTTCTGGTATGCCCGGAGGGCTTTAAGCCCCCAATTCTGGGGGACTAAGGGGGGCAAGTGCGCCTGTTGAGGTGGCAATCGAGATGTGTATAAGCGGCAGCCTTGCTCAGGAGAGGTGCCGCAGGCGGTGAGGTTTTAGTCGCCCAAACGGAGTCTAGAATCCTCTAATGGCTTAGCTTTGAGCGATTTATGCCTAATGGATAGCTGATTCAAGGGGATTGGCGGAATCAGCCGGAGCATTCGCCAAACACTGACATCGCTGCCAACCCTAGAAAACAGCCGATGAGCGCTCGGCTCGGCGCAAATTTTTCGCCCCAAGGCCAAAGCGATCGCCGCCAACTATTCGTCACTATCGGCTTTTTGATCGCGGCTAGCCACCCCTGCCGGTAGGCGAGTGGCTTCCACGGGGTCGGACGACTTGGCGGCAGGAGACAGTTCGTCAGGGGTCGGCTCTAAATGACCGTTAGTCTCGGCCCCATCGGCACTATCGGCTGCTTCAGGTTGATGAGTTTTCTGAGAAAAGCCCCAGGCAAAAATGCCCGCAATGATGCCGACCATTAACCACTGCGGGGGCACCCAGTTTTCGTTAGCGACCCGCAGCAGCAGCCGAATGCCGACAAAAGCCACCGTGATGAAACCGGCATCTTCTAAATGTTCATATTCATCCAGCCAGCGAATAAATAGCTGCGCCATAAAGCGCAAGGTGATGATGCCGATGGTGCCCCCTAGCAGCACGACCCACACGTCGCTAGACAGGGCGATCGCGGTGGTGACACTATCCAACGAAAACGCGAGGTCCGTGAGGGCGATCGTCGGAATCGCCTGCCAGACGAAATCAAATCGCGGACCGTGGTGATGGTGGCTGGCATCTTCGTCGGCGGAGAAATGCTGAAATACCAGCCACAACAGATAAGCGGCCCCAGCCACTTCAAACTGCCAGTATTGCAACACCCAAGAGGCGGTCAAGATGAGCAACATGCGCAGCAAAAACGCCGCCACTAATCCGACGTTTAACGCCCGCTGCTGTTGCTTTTCGGACTCGAGGCCCTGGGCGATCGCGGCGAGGGCGATCGCATTATCGGCAGAGAGCACGGCCTCCAGTGCAATCAAAACCGGTAATAACAAGAGGGTGTCAACACCAAAGTTGTTAGAGATATCGAGTAAGCGATCCAGCATGCTTGGAAATATTAGTAGAGGCAGCAAAAAGACCAAATTTTCTGCCTGGGCAATCCAGTGTCGGCCTGACACTTCCCAGCAACGACTCTAAGGTTGGGGATCATGCTTAGCCACAGTCTTTATCAGCATAAAACATCTACTGATCTGCCGTAGGCATCCATGAAAAGTCAAGAGGGCTAACCTGGATACAGCGTTTTTGAAGTTAGTGGGAGGTAAAAAGTGGCCTTAATCCCTGGCTCTCTGGGAAAATGCCGGACCTCATCCGGCAAGAAAACGCTGTAAACCCAGCGCTGAATGAAAAAATGAGGAAGTCAAGCGTGCGATCGGCTCAGCCCTCGACTGAGCGCTTGCCATCATGGGTAAAAGACGGGTGACCATTCCCGCCATTGCATCTAAAAGAAAGGTATTTGAATCGGGCGTTTTTTAACCTGCCGCTGTGATGACCGAGATCTGGCTAAACCAGCGTTATCAGCTTCTGCAACCCTTGGGCCAAGGCGGATTCGCGCAAACGTATCTGGCGGCTGATCATGGACAGTCAAAATCGCCGTGTGTGATCAAGCAACTGCTGCCTGCCAATCCGTCGCCGCAGTTTTTAGCGACGGCGCGCCGCTTCTTTCAGGCTGAGGTTGAGGTCTTGCGTCGGCTCGGTCAGCACCCCTGCATTCCCGAGTTGCTGGATGCCTTTGAGGTGGATGGCGAATTTTATCTCGTGCAGGAATTCATTGATGGCGACGCCGTAAGTGACCTGTTTCAACAAAAGTCACGGCTCAGTGAAGCCGAAATTATCCATTTGCTGCAGGAAGTGCTGCCCATTTTGGCGTTTATTCATCAGGCGCAGGTGATCCATCGCGACATCAAGCCGAGTAACCTGATGCGCCGACGGGTGGATGGTCAGTACATGCTCATTGATTTTGGGGCGGTGAAAGAAATCACCACAGACGTTTACACCGCTGGCAGTGAGCAGTTCACCGTGAGTATTGGCACCCAGGGATATGCGGCCCCAGAGCAAATGGCGGGTCGCCCCCGCTACAGCAGCGACCTGTATGGGTTGGGGATGACGGTCATTCGTGGCCTGACGGGGCGATCGCCCACCGAACTCCCGGAGAATCCCGAGACGGGCGATGTCGAGTGGGAATCTGCCGCTCCTGATGTGAGTCCGGGGCTACAAATCTTTTTGCAGCGATTGACCAAAGCCTCGATTTACCAACGATATCCCTCAGCGGCAGCAGCGCTGGCTGATTTGGCGCGATATGACCAGCTGGAGCCAGCGGCATCGACGGATCTGCCCGAAACCACGATCAATCCCCTGGAGCAGGCACCTCAACGGCAAGAACCGCCCTGGCGATCGGCGATCGCGGCCCTGCTGGTCACGACGGTAGTGCTCACGATTCGCCAGGTCGGGGGCTGGGTGCCTCTGGAAGTCTGGATTCGCGATCGCTGGATGCAGGCTCAGCCGCCGCGATCGCTCGATGAACGGTTGCTGGTGGTCGAGGTAACAGAGGCCGATTTGATGGCCCTCCAACAAACCACCCCCAGCGATGCCGTGCTCTCCCAGGTCATCGACACCCTGCAGGCCCACGGTCCCGAGGTGATTGGGCTCGATTTGTATCGGGATATTCCGCAAGGGGCCGGTCAGGGGGCCTTGCGGGAGTCTTTGTCAGCGGCGAACGTGGTGGCCATTCGGCAGTTGGCCAGTGGTGCCCCTGATAACATTCCCGCGCCCCAGGGCGTCCCCCCCGAGCGGGTGGGGTTCAATGACTTTCCCGTCGATGCGGATGGGGTGGTGCGCCGCAATTTACTCATGGCCTCTGGGGATGAAAGTCCGGAAGCGGCAGTGCTTTATTCGTTTGCGCTGCGCTTGGCGCTGGTCTATCTCCAAGCCCGCGACACCGTGCCGCTGGCCAGTGCTGAAAACGCCGACTATATGGCGCTCAACGGCACCCCGTTTGTCCCGCTGGATGCTCACTTCGGCGGCTACCGAGGCATCGATGCGGCGGGCTATCAGGTCATGCTGCAATATCGGGGAGCGGCGGACACCATTCCCTCGGTGAGTCTGAGTGAGGTACTGGAGGGGCGGTTGCAGGGGTATCAGGTGCGCGATCGCATTGTCTTGATCGGCACCACCGCCGCGTCCGCCAAAGACTTCTTTTTAACCCCTTACAGCGCTGCGGCTGAGCAAGATTTTTTGATGGCGGGGGTCATGCTGCACGCCCAAGCCACGAGCCAAATTTTGTCAGTCGCCCTGGATGGGCAACCGTTGCCTTGGGCCTTGCCCGAAGCGGTCGAAGTGGTGTGGATCGTGCTGGGGGCTACGGGGGGCACCTGGCTCGCTATGCGGGTTAAGCGCTTGTGGATACTGGTTTGCGGTTTCGTAGGGGGGGGCGTCATGCTGATTGGACTGCCGGTGGGGATCCTGAGCGCTGGCGGTTGGATGCCGATGGTGCCCGCGCTGGTCGCGTTTGTGGGTAGCGCGATCGCCGCCGCCCTGCTTCGAAACGCTGCCGTCGCCCCGCCACCGAGACTGGAGCCGACCCAGTTCCCTAGGGTGAAATAGCGGGCGCGATGAGAATCGGCTGCTGTCCTTACCGCCCCCGTAACAACAAAAATTCTTGTCTAAGTAGCTTCCAGGCTTGCAAATAAGTCTTCAGTAATCTGGCTATCTGATTCTTGATGGCGATCGCGGCGTCTCCAGTCACCACTGCCAGCGAAGCACTCTTCAAACAGTAGATCTGGCTTTATTCAGGAATCTTGGCGGCCTTCACAATTGCGATTCCATTGTGATAATCCACTCCAAATCTAAAAGCTAATTGAAAATCTCCCTCGAATATTTTCCCGATAAGCTTGATCTTTATGAGATTTAATGTCAATAGTGTAAAGTCAACAAATACCTGTCCGTAACTTGAATAGACGCTTGACGTCGGGCAGACGCTTTTGGAGAGAAGGTTGTGAACAAGAAGCTCAAACTCTGGACTGGAATTGGCACCTATGCCTTGATGAACATGGGAGCGATCGCCCCCGCGTTATCGGAGTCCGCAACGGCAGCAGAACGCCTCGCTCTTCCCAGCGCAGAGGTTTCAACCTTGTTGAGTCAAAATGAGGCCTGCGTGGCGGTGCCCGTAGAAGGCGGCGGCGAAGGCGGCGGTGAGGAAAGCGGGGAAGGTGGCGAAGGTGGCGAAGGCGGGGAAGGCGGGGAAGGCGGGGAAGGCGGGGAAGGCGGCACAAGCAGCGAGGCTGTTTTCACCATTCGGACTTTTCTGCCGCCATCCCAGCACTTCCAAGATCGCCAGATTCTTACCGACTTTGTGGATGAGTTGATCATCCCTAACTACGAAGCGTTGACCGATCACACCGGCGAGTTGGCAACCGCGATCGCGACTTTCACCGATAATCCCACCGAGGCCAATCTGGAAGTTGCCCAGGCCGCCTGGTTAGCCACCCGTACCCCATGGGAGCAAAGCGAAGCCTTTGCGTTTGGTCCTGCTGCGTTTCTCGGGTTGGATGCGGAACTGGATGACTGGCCCTTGAATGAGGCCGACGTGATCGCGGTGCTCGAAAGTGGCGATACGCTGACACCGACCTATGTCGAAGGATTGCAGACCAGCCAAAAGGGCTTCCATGCGATCGGCTATTTGCTGTTTGGCATGGATAGCGAGAAGTCTTTGACCACATTCACCGATCGCGATTTGGCATACCTGGCGGCGATCGCCCCCGTGTTTGACCAAACCGCCAATGATCTCCTACTGAGTTGGACTGAGGGGATTCAAGGCTATCCTGCCTTTCGGAGCGAATTTGTGACCGCCGGGGAAGGGAGCGAAATTTATCCCACGCTGCAGGCGGCGGGCGAGGAAATTGCCCAGGGCATCATCGGCATTTTAGATGAGTTGGGCAACGTCAAAATTGGCGAGGCGATGGCCGCCCAAAATCCCTTCCTGTTAGAAAGTCGGTTTTCCCAAAGTTCGCTGGCGGACTTCGAAGCGAACCTCATCAGTGCGCGAAATGCCTATCTGGGTGATTATGCGGCGGCGGGCACCGACGGGCGGGGGCTAAGTGATTTTGTCGCGGCGATTAACCCCGCACTGGATGCGCAGATTCGTACCCAGCTTGATGGGGCGATGGCTGATATCGAGGCCATTCCCGGTCCGTTGGAGAAAACCCTGTGCGATCGCAGTGCCCAACCCGCCATTGCCGCAGCGCAAGAGAGCGTTGTGGCCCTGTTTGACCTGTTTTCACAGCGCGTTCTTCCCCTGGTACAGCAATGATGACGGTGGGAAACCTCTGGCAACGCTGGCTGAGGCGATGGGGGCATCGCCTCAGTTTGGGATTCGGAGCGGCGATCGCGGGGCTGCTAGTGTCGCTGGCGCTGCATCCTGCCGTTGAGGCCCAGTCTGCGCCCCCGGCGGGCGGCGCAACCACCATTCAAAATCGCTCTTCCCAAGCCTATGCCCAACCCGCCCCCAATTTAGATGCGTTTTGGAATGAGCGCCACGCGGCAGGCGACTTGGCGTTTGAGGCGGCATTTGTGACCCCGCCCGCCGAGGTCAACCCCGGATTGGGACCACTGTTTAACAGCAATTCCTGTGTGGGGTGCCATATCAATAACGGGCGGGGGTTGCAGACCAAGGGGCAGCGGTTGATTCGCGTGAGCCAGCGACCCGATCCGGAGTCGGTGATTCTGCCGCCCGAGCACATCTACACCCCAGAATCGGAAGCCCCCAACGCCAATACCCCTCCGGTACCGGGCCTGGGCACTCAAATTCAGGAGCAGGGGGTCTATGGCTATCCGCCCGAGGCGACGGTGGAGGTGACGTGGCAGGAGCAGACGGGGCAGTATGGCGATGGCACGGAATATGAGCTGAGATCGCCCCAACTGCAAATTACCCGCTCGGATGGCACCTCTCTAACGGACAAAATTGCCGCCTCCAATCGGATTCCGCCGCCGGTATTCGGCCTGGGACTGTTAGAAGCGGTGCCCGAGGCGACGATTCGACAACTGGCAGACCCGGATGATCGCGATCGCAATGGCATCTCTGGACGGCCCAACTATGTGTGGGATGTAGTCAAGCAAGCGCCGGCCTTGGGGCGTTTTGGTTGGAAGGCCAATACCCCCACCCTGCTACAACAGTCTGCCGCCGCCTACGTTGATGACATGGGGGTGACCAATCCCCTCTTTCCCGATGCTGAGGGTGTTCAAGACATTACCCAGGAAATTTTGGAGCTTGCCACGATTTACGTGCAAACCTTAGGGGTGCCGGGCCGCACAGCACTAAATGATCCCCAGGTGCAGCGAGGCGAGCGGCTGTTTGCGGAGGCGAACTGCGCAGCCTGCCATGTGAGTGAACTGCGCACGGGCAGCCATGAAATTCCGGCCTTGGTGAATCAGACGATTCACCCCTATACCGATTTGCTACTGCACGATATGGGGCCAAGCTTGGCGGATCATCGTCCCGATTTTCAGGCCAATGGCAACGAGTGGCGCACGATGCCGCTGTGGGGGGTGGGCCTGGTGCAAACGGTGCTGCCCTACTCCGGCTATTTGCACGATGGTCGCGCCCGCAGTCTCGAAGAGGCAATTCTGTGGCACGGGGGCGAAGCGGAAGCGGCCCAAGTCGCTTTTCAACAAATGAGTGCTGATGACCGAGCCGCTCTGGTGGCGTTTTTGAAGTCGCTGTAAGGGGATCAGCGGGAAAATCACATACTTCTAAACAGTGAATGGGTGGATAGGTTAGGAATCGGGACTATATTGTGAGCCCGTCGCTAGCCCATTGTGCCCATTCATCGACTGGCTCACTCCAGCAGAGCCAACCGGTCTATGCTGCTGGCTCAAGCGGTAGTCGGTAGGGTGTTCTCAGATTCGTTTAAACCTCGTCCAGATTCAAAAGTGGAGTTTTGGCATGTGGGACAACCTCACCGCCTGCGGCACCTCTCCTTCTCGAAGAAAGGTTTAACAAGACTCTGATTCCTCTCCTTTGAAAGGAGAGGTTAGGTGAGGTTCTGCCCGATCGCACAAAACTCCAGTTCTCAACTTAGATGTGGTTTAGCTTTTCCTACTCATGATTGTTTGCATTGGCAACGTGCTCACGGACGAAGACCTGAAGCTGATCAGCAGTCAGCTAGAATCTGCCAATTTTGTCGATGGCAAAGTCACCGCCGGGTGGCACGCGCGACTGGTGAAACACAATACGCAGTTGCCCAAAGATGCGCCGGTACTAAAGGAGGTGCGATCGCACATTACCGCAGCGATTCAGCGCCACCCGGTGTTTCAAATGGCGGCGCGTCCGAAGCGCATTCATCCAATGTTGATTAGTCGCTACGAAGCGGGGATGGCCTATGGGACGCACACCGATGACGCACTGATGCGGAGTCAAAATCAGGTCATGCGATCGGACGTTTCCTTCACTCTATTCCTCAATTCACCGGCGGACTATGAGGGGGGCGAATTGGTCATCGACAGTACCCAAGGCGAGCAGGATTACAAACTCCCCGCTGGGTCCATGATTGTGTATCCTTCGTCGACGCTGCATCGCGTGGAAACGGTGACGGCGGGGCAGCGGTTGGCGGCGGTCAGTTGGGTGCAAAGCCTGGTGCGCGACCCCAGCGATCGCGAGATTTTGTTTGACTTAGATACCGTACGGCAGGCCATTTTTGCAACTTCCGGCAAAACGCGAGAATTTGATTTGTTGTCAAAAACCTCCGCTAATCTGCTACGCAAATGGAGCGAGTGTTAAATTTTACATTACCTTGTGACCGAACCCTTAGAGACTCCCTGGCAAGCTAGAAATCTAGGGATATCTTGATATGAGGGTGGCATTATTGACCGGGCTAAGGCATGCTTAAAAACAATTTAGCGGTGAGTCGAAAGATGGCCTCCGGAATTTACGCCGTCGCCAATTTTGGCAGTATGCGAATGTATGTCGGGGAAGTCAAGCACCTCAAGACTCGCTGGCCTAAAATGCTGATGCAGCTAGAGCAAGGCACGTTTCCGGATGCGGCAATTCTAGCCGAATGGCAAGCTCATCGGGGCGATCGCCGGTTCACCTTTCATACGCCAGCGGAAATTCAGGCAGACGCTCAGCTTCGGGGTCGCAAACTGTTTTTGAAGGATGTCGAGAAAGCTCAAAACCAGTCAGCGCAATAGACTTGAAGGGCGATCACTCCGCCGACTATGGGCTTCCCCTCTCGGGGAAGAGGTTTATAAGTTCTCAAATAAAGTTAAGTTTTGCTGATGTCCAGCGACCTAGAAGTTCCTTGGCAACTTCCAGCGGGACGGATTGTCTAAACCTCATCCAGATTCAGAAGTGGAGTTTTGGCATGTGG
>Ga0081526_100732_pt1 | contig 11342 bp, 7 predicted proteins | sample HotLakmasection2_FD_70991 | JGI IMG/M metagenome (GOLD analysis project Ga0081526, IMG submission 70991) | Hypersaline microbial mat communities from Hot Lake, Washington, USA - Section #2 (SPADES assembly) (version 2) | ecosystem: Environmental > Aquatic > Non-marine Saline and Alkaline >... | reverse complement strand
AGTACAAATCCAGGTCGGCACCGGGTTCAGCACTGCGAATGTCGTCGATGAACTGGCTGAGAGGAATCAGGGCCGGGTCAGTCTCTTCCCAAATGCCGGCCAGGGTAACGGAACCGTCGGCATTTTCGGTTACGGTCAAATCGTCGGCATCCTGCCCACCCGCCTCGGGAGCGACCAAGTCAAACAGGCCAAAGGCCACCGGGCCATTTTCGCCCCGCGCCCCGCTGTGAATGTGGATGCGGGTCACGTCGTCGCCGGGGTCGGGAGTGGTGGGGTCAGTGCCCAGCAGTGCCCCAAAATCTAACCCACTCAGGGTCAGGCGATAGCTCAGAGCATCGCCCGCCTCGTTCAGCGTCAGTGACGAAACCCCGGTGGCGGCGGTGCCGTTGAACAGGGGCAGTTCCTGGCTACCGCTGAGGATGGCGTTGAGGGGCACAGGCGCGGGCTCCTCAACCCGGTCATCCAAAAATACGCGAATGCGGGCTACCTGAAAGTCAGCGGCGGTGAAGTCGGCGTTGTTGAACATCGGGTCGCTGAGAATGGGGCCGTTGGGAATGAAGCCCTCGGCTAGCTGCACCACGCCGTTCTCGTCTACCCCGGTATTGGGGGCCATCTGGCCAAAAAAGGCAGTATTTTCAGGGATCTCGTCATTCACCTCGGACCCAGCATCGAGCACCTGACTGCCCAGGACGATGAAGTCAGCCCCGAGGAAGATCCCGTCTTCGTCATAGATTGCGTGGGCGCGCTCGTTGCCGTTGGCGATAAAAAAGTCATTGCTGGGTATCACCATTGAGGCGTAGTTGAAGAAGCGGCTGGTGGGGTCGCTGGGGTCTAGCTCGACGGTGAAGCTAGCGGTTTCGCCGGGGTCGATGGGGCCGGGGGTGTCGTCGAGGCCGAGAATGGTGCCCTGCACGGTGCCAAAGCCCGCCAGGTCAAATTCCTGGGAAATCAGCTCAGTCGCGCCGTCTTCGGCCAGGGATTCTAGACCGGGAGAAACGGGCCGACCGCGATCGTAGGTGTCGAAGGTGCCATCGTGGAAGCCAAACCACAGGGGGGTTAGAAATGCGCCATTGTCGGGGGACAGGTTTTCGATGGAAACGGTCACGGTTTGGGTAGTCATGGGGAAACTCTCAATCAGGGTCAGTGCAGCCGATGCGTTTGCGGTATCGACGGTGTAGTTCGCTCCCGGCAGTAGCGAGAGCGAAATCACCTCGGGGTCTTCAGCCAAGTCATCTGGGAAAGGGGTAACGACCAGCCGGGCCTCGGTGGCTCCCTCGCTGACGGTGACGGTGGAGGTAAAGCCAGGGATAGGCCGAATGGTGAAGTCGTCAAGGTTGGTGGTGCCGGGGTCGCCGATGGTGACATCCCGCGAGTCGGGGTCGGGATCGGTGTCGCTTGCCTGAAAGCCAATCACCAGGCCGCCCGCCGGGGCCGGAGCGCTGAGGCGAAAGATAAACGCGCCGGGGGTTTGCTCAGCCTCAGACAGGGGCGAATCCGGTTCGGCAAACACGCTGACCTGAATGGGGTCGGAGGGCTGGACTGGGTCTGCGATCGCGATCGCCAGCCCGGTTGGGTTATCCCCAGTGTCGATGGGCAGTACTTCTGGATTGCTGCCATCCAAATTCGCTCGTAGAATCACATCCCCCGCGCCGCCATCGGCGATGTAGAGCTGCCCCGCTGCCCCATCCACAGCAATGCCATTGGGGTTTTCGAGCAGGCTGGTGTCGAGAATGGTCTCAATGTTGGAGCCATCCAAATTAGCCCGCCGTACCTCGTCCGTCGCGCCAGGAATAGTCCAGTAGATCTGACCATTTTCCAGATCCAGCGCCAGGTCAGCGGGGTTGTCGCCCGCGTCGGGGATAATGACCTGCCCATTCGAGCCGTCGAGGTTGGCGCGGAGAATGCGATCGCCCGCCCCGCCATCGGCAATATAAATGTGACCATTGGCGACATCCAGGGCAATGCCGTTGGGGTTATTCAGCCAGGCCGAATCCAGCACGGTTTCTACGTTGGAGCCGTCTAGATTCGCTCGCCGCACCTGGTCGGTGAGACCGGGAATCGTCCAGTAGATCTGGCCATTTTCTAAGTCCAACGCCAGATCGGCAGGGTTGTCGCCTGCGTCGGCCACGATGACTTGCAGATCAGAGCCGTCGAGGTTGACGCGGAGGATGCGATCGCCCGCCCCGCCATCGGCAATATAAACGTGACCATTCTCTAAATCCAGGGCAATGCCGTTGGGGTTGTTGAGCTGAGTGCTGTCGAGCAGGGTGGTCTGCTCAGTGCCGTCGGCATTGGCGCTAGCCAGGATGTCGATCAGGCCGGGTAGGGTCCAGAAGAGTAGGGGATTCATAAGCTAAACACAGTCATAAAAACAGAGAAGCTGGGAGCTTTTAGATCAGGAAAAAACGCTATTTCATAACACCAATGACGAACAAATATTTCATTCCATCAAAGTGCCATAAGTACATTCAGTAGACAAATAATTGATTACAGAAAAAATAAACCTCTAAAATGAGAGTTGCCTGAGTAAAGACTGAGGCAAAAGGTGTAATTTTGATTAGTAGATGCTCAGCTTATGAAAATGAATAGATGCGTAAAATAATAAACATAAAAAACTCCAGATTATACAGCTCCCTAAAATAAAAGGTTAACCTCCTGAGTAAGGAGGTTAACCTTTTTACCTTCTAGAATTGATACTAAATAGGGGTTTTAAAGCCTTGAACTTGATTGGCTAAGGAAAGTTTTGTGCGTTTTTTATGATCCTAATTACCAGCAGCGAGCTGAATTATTGCGGTCATTGAGATGAAATTTCTGTTTTTTTAGATTTTTTAGAGTTTATTTTGAATTCAGCTAAAAGCTATAGGAATAAAACTCAGATTGTTTTGATAAAGTTCAATGAAGTGAGTACATCCCATTTTTGCCAGGTTGTCTCCCTCATTCCCCGACCCCTGCTCCCAAGGGGAGAAGGAGAGCCGGATTTCAAAGTCCCTCTGCCTCAGGGAGCGGGATTTAGGGTGAGGGTTACATAACGGGGATGCACCCCCTGAAGTGTCGTAGTGAGTGTTTTTTATAGGTGTCATCGATCGCTCTTTTGATAGCTTGATTTAGGAACTCCTAAGGTGTTGACAGCGGGCCACAGCAGGTTTGCCGCTCGGCTGAGCCGATTTGCGCCCTAGACGGTGATCGAAGGATTGGCCTGAGCGCCGATCGCCCACCCTGATCCGGAGCCTTGCATGGCCAGGGGGTGGGGCGGGTTGCAGGCTCGCTGCGATCGCCCAGGCTGGAAACGCTAATCGCGGAGTCCCCCCAGAGCGGGTGTAATCCCATTCCCAATGGCCGTGGCGATCGCGGGGGGTCGGTAGGGTAGCGCAGGCGGCGATCGCCGCCCCCGTTACGTGATGCAAAAGGTCGAGCAGTTGCCTGCCCGCCTCGTTACTGGCAAGGCGATGGCCATAGAGCACCATCTCCGCCGAGGGGCTGAGCAGCGATCGCCAGGCCCACAGAGCCGGGGCATGCTCAGCCAAATTTTTGTGGGTGAGGGGGGTTTGGCCCAGAACCAACTGCCCCGGTTGCCCTGGGGTGACCAAGTGCAAACGCCGTATCGGTTGCCACTGCTGCAAAGCGGCTGTAACCGCCGCCAGCCCTGCCCCCGGCTGACCTAAAATCACCACCTGCACCCCCGGATAAGCCTGCCGCGCTAAAAACTGATGATGCGCCAGGGCACCGCTGATGATGGCTAACTCGCAACCCTCAAGGGCAGGGGTGAGCGTCGTAAAGGGCGGATTGGACGAGTCCATAGTAAGCTCCTCAACGCTGACTACCGCAGTGTGGCTCACCCGAGCTGGGATCGAAAGATCAGTGTTGCGATGTGTAAGATCAGTTCCTCCTGATCCTCACTGATCCAGCGCTGATCTTGACGGTCGCCGGGGCCAGAGCGCAACCTGGGGCAATGTCAAGCTGGAATTTGTCGGTTGGGTTAAGCGTTAGCGAAACCTAACCAAACGCTTGCGATTGTTGGGTTACATTGCATTGCATTGCATTGCACTTAACCTACAAGCACTTGGTTGCGGGGCGATCGCCGGTGACGCCTCGCGCCGGAGCGGCGATCGTCCGGGATCTGCTGTGTCCTCAGACTCCGGTGGCGATCGCCCGCAGCTTTGCCCCCATCCATGGAGCTATCGGCCATGCCCAAAGTGATTTCAGTGCATTCCTACCGGGGTGGCACCGGTAAGTCAAATTTGACGGCCAACCTGGCGACCACTATTGCCCAGCAGGGATATCGGGTCGGCGTCGTCGATACCGATCTGCCCTCCCCCGGCATTCACACGATTTTGGGACTAGAGCCAGCCGCCATGACCCACACCCTCAATACGTATTTGTGGGACGAGGCCGCGATGGCGACGGGGGCTTATGAGGTGGGTCAAGGGCTGGGCCTCACCGGCTCCGGCAAGCTGTTTTTAGTGCCGTCGAGCTGTCAGGCCGACGACATTGCCCGCATCTTAAAGGATGGCTATGACGTGCGGCGCTTAAATGATGGCTTTCGGCAATTAGTCAAAGCCCTCGCACTCGATTATCTCTTGATTGACACCCACCCCGGCCTGTCAAAAGAGACCTTTCTCACGATTGCGATTTCCCACTGTTTGCTGTTGATTTTGCGCCCCGATAAGCAAGATTATCAGGGCACCGCCGTCACCTTAGATGTCGCACGGCAGCTCAATGTGCGCCACGTTCAATTGGTGATCAATAAAGTCTTCTCAACTTTAGAACCCATCGTCCTGCGGCAAAAGGTGGAGGAAACCTATGGCATCCCCGTCGCCGGGTTATTGCCTTTGTCGGAGGATATTGTGCAACTGGCAAGTGAGGGGGTGTTTTGCCTGCGCTACCCCCAACATCCTATCAGTCAAGAGTTTCAGGCGGTTGCCCGCCGCCTTATGAAGTGAGGCCCCATGAGCAGTATTGGCGATTTAAAGGCATTGGCGGATTCGATTACCGCCGTCACCTCCCCCTTTCGCAATTATCTCAGCGATTTGTATGAGCAATATTTGCCACTCACTGAGGGGGCGGTGGCGGATTATATTCCTGAGCTGGCGCTGGCGGATCCTGACTGGTTTGGCATTGCGGTGGCGACGATCGCGGGGTCAGTGTTTGAGGTGGGCAACTGTGAGCAAACCTTCACCATTCAATCCATCTCCAAGGCGTTTGTGTATGGGTTAGCGCTGGAGGATAACGGACGCGACTATGTGTATAGCAAAGTCGGCGTCGAGCCCACGGGGGAAGCTTTTAACGCCATTGTGTTGGATGAGGCGACCAATCGCCCCTATAACCCCATGGTAAATGCCGGAGCGATCGCCACCGCTGACCTCATCCACGGGCGCGACGGCACCGAACGCCTCAAGCGGGTGTTAGAGATGTTTCGCCGCTACACCGGACGCCAGCACGATGTGAACGTGCCTGTGTTTTTGTCAGAAAAGGCCACGGGCGATCGCAATCGGGCGATCGCCTACCTGATGCGCAACTTTGGCATGATCAGCGATCGCATTGACGAAACCCTCGATCTGTACTTTCAGCAATGCTCGATTTTGGTCAATGCCCGCGACCTCAGCCTGATGGCCGCCACCCTCGCCAACGGCGGCGTTAACCCCGTCACCGGGGAGCGCGCCCTGGATGAACGCTACGTGCAGGATGTCATCAGCGTGATGCTCACCTGCGGCATGTATGACGCCTCTGGCGACTGGGCCTATCGCGTGGGCATGCCCGCCAAAAGTGGCGTCGGCGGGGGCATTGTGGCGGTGGCACCAGGCAAATTAGGCATCGGCACCTTCTCCCCCCCGTTAGATGCCAAGGGCAACAGTGTGCGGGGCCTGCAAGTCTGCCAAACCCTATCCCAAACCTTTGGCCTGCACCCCTTTAACGTGGCCCCGCCCCCCCATGACCTCACCACCTGGATTGCAGGCAGCCCAGACCTCGATCGCTGGTAGCTCAAGTCAAGTTTAGATTTTGAACTACCCATCACCCCATCACCCCATCACCCCATCACCCCATCACCCCATCACCCTACCCCCCTTCTTCTCCCATGCAGTCCCTCAAAGCCCCCCTTCGACTCTTTCGATCGCCCCTCTCCCAGCGCATTATTTTGGGCATGTTTGTCAGTCTGGTCGCGATCGAGGCGATTTTGCTAGTGCCCTCGGTGCAGCGCCGCCGGGTCGAACTGCTCGACCAAATGGAAGAGGTCTCCACCGGCAAGGTGCGCTGGATTGTCACCACCTATCCCGCTGCCGAGGGCGAAGAACTAGTCCAGCACCTCCAGCAATTGCAGAGCGACCCCATGCTGCAAAATATTTTGGGCGGTGCCGTGTATGACGCCCAGGGGCGGCGAGTCGGTGAGTTTGGCGAAGCCCCAGCCATGACGCTGATAGACGCCCAGCAGCAACGGCGGCAACTCGTCACTACAGCGGTGGGGCGGCGCTATGACATCGCCTGGAGCACCACCGCCATCGGCGAAGGGATGCTGCCCGACTTGGCGGGCAATCACTGGCTAGTGCTACGCCACGATGCCGATGGCACCCAACGCGCCTTGCTGTTCTATATCTTGCGCATTGCGGGGTTGGTGCTGCTGATTGCGGCGTTTATCACGTTGGTGATGATGGTGCTGCTAGGGCGGCAATTGATTACGCCCATTCTGACCCTGCGCCGTGACCTGGCCCTCGCGGGGGAAAGCGTGACCAGCGACCAAGCGCCGCCGGAGTTTGCCTCGTTGCATCATTCCCGACAGGATGAGCTGGGGGAGGTGATTGCGACCTTTCAGCAGATGTATGGGCAGATTAACCAGGCGATTGGCGATCGCAAACAAGCCGAAGCCGAACTGCGCCACCATAACCAGGCGATGCAGCAATACATCGAGCAGGTGAACAAAATTACCGCCGCTGCCGCCGCTGTGGATGAGGGCAGCTTTCAGCCAGCCAGCCTGGATGTGGTGGCGGCGCGCACTGACCAGCTCGGCCAACTGGCGCGCATGTTTCAACTCATGGCGGCCAGTGTGGCCCAGCGCGAAAACCAGTTAAAGCAGCAGTTGCTAGAACTCACCATTGAGATTGACCAGGCTAAGCTCGCACAGCAGGTGGCGCAAATTACGGAAAGCAGCTATTTCCAAGAAATTCAGGCAGAGGTTGCGAAGTATCAAGCGGATGAGTTTTGGCGATCGTGAGGCTGGGGCCAGGAGCGATCGCCCAAAAGATCGGCTAAGGGGCTGGCTTTGATTTAGGAACATGCCCACAATCAAAGCACTTACACCCAACACCCAACTAACCCATCCACTGCCATCAATCGGGATGTGATTTCCCGCCAATTCCTAAGTGTTGTGAGTCTTACTGACGTGTAATGACAGAAGTACGAGCAATTTTTACCGCTGCCAAGGTCGAGGGCGCACCCGCCCCCTATGACACCCTGCACCTCAAGGTGTTTTATCCGGCCCAGCCGACGGGGAGCGAGTTAGAGCGCAATTTAGGACTGGTGTCGGCGGCGGTGGCGCGATCGCCCTTTCCCGTCGTGATCCTATTTAACGGCGTCAACTGTGGGCCAGAACTGTATCAATGGCTGGCGGTGGCGCTGGCGGAGCGCGACTGGGTCGTAGTCACCTTTGCCTGGGTCGCAGAAAACCTCCCTGGCCTGGTAGCCCTCACGCCGGGGGTTGACATTGACCGCCTTGCGCCCCATCACTATGGTCATGGCCCCACGGCCTCGGCCCTGCCAGCGCTGCTAAACGAGCTAGAACGCTTAAATGCCAATGGCGTGCTGGCGGGGCAGCTAGACCTGGCACATGTGGCCATCGGCGGCCATTCGGCGGGGGGGCGGGTCGCGATCGAAAGCGCCAGCCCAGCGTTTTTTCCGCCGGTGCGGGCGGCCTTTGCCTACGGTGCCCACACCGGGGCGATCGTGCAGATGGGGTATGCACCGGGGACGATTTTGCCCCTACCCGATGCGCTACCCCTGTTGCTGATGGGGGGCACCCAAGACGGGGTCATTGCCCACAGCAGCGATCGCTATGGGGTGACTTGGGAGCGGGCCACCACCCCGGTAGAACGCACCTTTCACGAGGGGCTGGCAGGCGGTCGGGGGGATAGCTACCTGGTGTTGCTGGCGGGGGCAAACCACTTTGTCATGGCGCATCCCTTTGATGCCACCACGGGACGCGCCTTTCTGGATGGGCCGGCAACGCAGCCCGCAGAGCGCCAGCGGCAGCTCATGGTGGAGGCGATCGCCCTCTTTCTAGCCGCCCACGTTAACGCTGAGGCAGCGGCCCGCGAGCAGCTCCGGCATCTACTCACCACGGCTCCTGAGCTGATTGCTACAGCCACCTGGAAATAGTTGTTGGGAAGTAGTTGTTAGGCTGCACTGCGTGGCCCCCAAACTGTCACACACTCCAAGGGGCCGGATCGCACGATCTGGCTCCTTTCTCATTCACCCCGCTCAAACCCAGTTTAATCAAGGGTTTCAGCCCACAACAAAACCCCGGCTTCTTAAAGAAGCCGGGGTTTTGAGTATCCGTCAAGTCACCAACGATCGCCTAAAAGAACTGCCCGTAATTCACCTCAGCCCAGCTCCGTGCATCACTCTGCCGGTCAAACGGGCCATAGCCCCGCAGGCCATTCGGCACCCGCACAAAAAAGCCATTATCCCCCTGTGGCCTCGTGATCTGCAGCGTCCCCTCCGGCGAGATGTAATTTGCCACCACCGGAATCTCATCCGCGCAGTCCTCCAAAAAGCGGTCAAAATCCCCCGACTCATAAGCCAGGCTCCCCACCGCCGCATCCGACCGCTGCTCCGCACAAGCCCACAGCCCCGGCATCTCCAGCGAAGTCACATCAAAGACATACTCGTCCGTCCCCAGCGTCGCCGCCTGTGGCCCCACCTCCGGCAACGCCGCAGGCCCACCGCCACTCATCCCACACATATACGTCAGGTTAATCGGCCCTGCACCAAAATCCCCATAGCAAGGCATATCCCCCGCCAACTGAGCCACCAATAACAAATCAAACATAATTAATATCCGTGAAACTCAATAACTACTACAAGTATTCCCGCTGATTCCCCATCCCCCCATCCACCGCCGTCAACTGGGATGTTATTTTTCCGCTCATCCCTAAGCTGACCCGATCGCGCCCAGCATTTGCAGGGTTGTCCGCGTTGCCGGAGTCAGGCCCGTGGCCCCGGTCAGGTTCATGCCTTCGTAGAGCCGTTTGGCAATCAGCACTTGCAAACAGTCCCCCGTTTGGGCGTCCCAAAGCCGCACGGTTTGGTCTTGGGAGCCCGTAGCGATCGCCTTGCCATCGGGGCTAAAGGCCAGGGAGGAGACTAAATGCTGGTGACCCGTGCAGACATGGAGGCAGTCGCCCGTGGCGGCATCCCACAGGCGGAGGGTGTGGTCGTGGGCGGCGCTGGCGAGGCGAGGGTCCTGATCGGCGGCGGGGCTAAAGGCGACGGCAAACACCCAGTTGGTGTGGCCCTGGAGGACCCGCAGGCACCGCCCCGTGGCCACCTCCCACAGGCGCACAGATTGATCGGTGCTGGCGCTGGCGAGGGTGCTGCCGTCGGGGCTAAAGGCCACTGACCACACCCGGCTGGCGTGCCCAGTGAGGGTGGCCAGGGGTTGCCCCGTGGCCACCGACCAGAGTTGGATGGTTTGGTCAGCGCTGCAACTGGCGAGGGTGTGCCCATCGGGGCTAAAGGCCACGCCTAAAATCTTGGCGGTGTGGTGGCGAAGGGTGTGCCGACATTGCCCGGTGGAGGTGTCCCACACTTTCACGGTGCTGTCGGCGCTGCCCGTGGCAATGAGTGGGGCCTGGGGATGAAAGGCGATCGCGTTGAGCCAGTCGCCATGCCCTTGCAGCACTTGCAGACAGCGCCCGGTCGCTACGTCCCACAGGCGGGCGGTGCAGTCGGTGCTGGCGCTGGCGAGGGTGCTGCCGTCGGGGCTAAAGGCCACCCCATAAACAAAATCATGATGCCCCGTCAGGGTGGTGAGCGGTTGCCCGGTGGGCCAGTGCCAGAGCACGATGGTTTGATCGTTGCTGCCGCTGGCGAGGGTCTGCCCATCGGGGCTAAAGGCGACGGGCAAAGCCCAGTCGGTGTGGCCTTCCCAGGTGCGCAGGCACTGCCCGGTGGCGCTGTCCCACAGTTTGACTGTTTGGTCGAGGCTGACCCCCACGAGGTGGCGACCGTCGGGATGCACCGCCACGGCGCACACTTCATTCTGGTGGCCGTGGAGGGTTTGCCAGCAGGTATCGGTGTGCCAGTGCCACAGTTTGAGGGTGCGATCGCCGCTGCTGCTGATCAGCCAGTCCGCCGTGGGGCTAAAGGCCACTCCATAGACGCTGCCGCTGTGCCCGGTATAGGTGGCGAGGCACTCCCAGGTGCGGCAATCCCATAGTTTCACGGTGCCGTCGCCGCTGGCGCTGGCCAGCAGTTGGCCGTCGGCGCTAAAGGCCAGGTCATGTACCCAGCCCTGGTGGCCCGTCAGGGTGTGCAGACAAGTGCCCGTGGTGGCATCCCACAGTTTGATTTGGTGGTCAGCGCCGCCGCTGGCGAGCAGGCCCGTCGGGGTGGGGGCGATCGCGCGGGGGGCAAAGGCCACTGCCCGCACCCAGTCGGTATGGCCGCTGAGGGTTTGCCGACATTCCCCGGTGGCGATATCCCACAATTTCACCGTGCGATCGCCGCCCGCACTGGCGAGACAACGGCTATCGGGGCTGATGGCGATGGCAAATACCTCGTGGTCGTGTCCGGCCAGGGTTTTAACCGCGACGCCATCGATCGCCGTCCACAGGCGCACGGTGCGATCGGCGCTGCAACTGGCAATGAGCTGCCCATCGGGACTATAGGCCACGGCCCGCACCCAATTTTCATGGCCGCGACAGATCAGCAACAGCTGGCCGGTTTGGCTATCCCACACGCGCACCTGGCAGTCGGTATCTCCGGTGACTAGCCATTGGCCGTTGGGGCTAAAGGCGGCCGCCAAAACGTTGCCTAAGGATTCGGTAAAGACACAGTGAGTGAGGTCGGCCCCGGTAAAGTTGACATCGTGCAGCTTGACATCTTGCAGATAAGCCTGCCACACCGTCAGGTGCGAAAAGTCAAAGCCGCTGATGTCGAGGGGCAGTTGGAGCAGCAGGTTGAGGCTGTTGCCCCCGGCGTAGCCCGTGACCTGGGGGGTGCCCCCCCGCAAGGTTGAGAGCATCTGCTGGAGGGTCGCGGCCAGGTGGGCGGCGCTGCCCAGGCGGTTGATTAGTTGGTCGGCAATGGGGCGCAAAATCAGGTTGATTTGCGTTTCGCGCACGTAGTCTTTG
>Ga0081526_100709_pt1 | contig 11651 bp, 9 predicted proteins | sample HotLakmasection2_FD_70991 | JGI IMG/M metagenome (GOLD analysis project Ga0081526, IMG submission 70991) | Hypersaline microbial mat communities from Hot Lake, Washington, USA - Section #2 (SPADES assembly) (version 2) | ecosystem: Environmental > Aquatic > Non-marine Saline and Alkaline >... | reverse complement strand
GGTTAAGCCGCCTCCGTGTCCTCTCCTTGTTAAGGCTACCGCTTATACACATCTCGATTGCCACCTCAACAGGCGCATTCGCCCCCCTTAGTCCCCCCAATTCTGGGGGGAGACCGGAGTTTGAAGTCCCCCAGAATTGGGGGCTTAATGCCCTCCGGGCATACCAGAAAAGGGGGCTAAACCACTGGAAGCAGTCAGCCAGCAACTTATGTACAAGCGGCAGCCTTGTTAAGGAGAGGTTAGGTGAGGTTTTTTGACCATGCAAAACCCAGTTCTCGGTTGACCGATGAAAAGCCCGTTTGCGCGAGGGACTGCCGTAGGATGAAAGAAGACTGAACCTTCGTGACAAACATGGAAAAGGCTGAGCAGCTTATCCGCATGGCGGAAGATGAATTGACGGAGTACAGCACCGAAGCCCGCAAAATCGAAAAGCTCCGGCGCAAATTTAGCTTTGCGGTCCCTTACCCCGAGCAAAAAGCTATTCGCGATCAGATTGAGGCGGAGATGCCTAAAAATTTCTTTGCCAAGCTGGTGGAAAACAATCGTCAGACCGTGGCCTTGCCGTTTTGGGGCATCGGTGGCCTGGGCCTGCTCATTGGCATCTCGTTTCGCCAACCGTTGGACATCATCGCGACCGGCATTGGCTTTTACGTGGCCTTTCAACTGCAAAAATGGGGGTGGGAGCTGCAGGCCCAACGGCTGGTGGTGAAAACGTTGGACGATATCGAGGCGGGCATTCAGGCGGCGCGGGCAGACTCGACCCCGACAGAGGCTTGACTCGGTTCAGGCGCTCTACGATCCTGATAACTGGAACCGCTGAAAACCTCTGCTGGCAAGGGACTCAATAGTCCATGTTGAATTTTGCTACCCGTTGCTGCCCTCGCGGGTGAGGAAATTTTGGGTTTGAGCAATGGCGGCGGTAACGGTGGGGGCGATCGCGATCGGGGCACTTGACAGGTGAACGAGGGCGGCTTCGAGGTCAGCCGGTAAGCCCATCAGAATCAGGGGTTTGCCAAATTTCAGCGCCAGGGCGATTTCTGATAGCGTGCCGGGACCTATGCCGCAGGCAATGACCACGTGACTCGACAACACGTTAATCGCATTGCGCCCTTGCCCCATGCCCGTGCAGATGGCGATGTCAACGGCTGGTGACATCTGGGCCGTGTCTTCGCTGGGCAAAATGCCCACCACCAGACCATTGGCAGCATGGGCTCCCTGGCTGGCGGCGGCCATCACTCCAGCATCTCGTCCACCGGTCAGCAACCCCCAGCCCTGCTGGGCGATCGCCGCGCCGAGCGCAAACGCGGTGCGGGTGTTGGTTGTGGTTGCCGTTTCGCCGGGGCCGATGACGCCGATTAAGATCCGTGACATGAGCACCGCTCTCGCCCTTGGCTGGGCACGCTAGAAGCCAACCAATCGCTCGCGATCGGGACTGAGGTTGGCACTAAACTGCCGAAGGAAGGCACATTCGAATTTTGCTTGGCAACAAAATTTGACATTTTGCCCCCTCACAAACCCGGTCGAAATCTTTTACATTAAGTTAGCGCTTTGTTGCGATTGGCGTCGTGCTCACTGGTTTCGTTAGTTTAATGCGCCAAGGTTTACTTTCTGTTTTTAACCCATTCACTCGCACTGGGCTCTGGCATTTGAGTATGGGCTTGCTGAGTGGTGGCGCGATCGCCATTCAGGCTGCGCCCGGACTCGCCACCAGCGCAATTGCCGTCAAATTTGGTCCCACCCAAACGCACCTGCAAGTTGATGATTTAGCCGCCTTTGCGCAAACGGGAGAAGTCCCCGCTCGCCTGCAGTTGTACCGTCCTGTCTTGACGCCAGCGGTGCGCCAATCGCTGCAACGGCATCTCAACGTTGAGCCGACCGTGCGCGATCGCTTCCTGCAAGATTTGATTGGCACTTCTAAGGGACGTCCTTTTGTCCATGCGTTAGCCCAAGTGGCCCCAGACCTGACGCCGCAGATGATTCAGTCCGCCCTGCAAGAGGCCGAAGCGAGTCCCCACGGCGTCACGGCGCTGACCCTGTTGCGAGCGCTGCCCCAAGAGACCCTGACCCTGGATGGCATGGCGTTAATGCGCTTATTGTCGCAATTGGGATTATCGCGGCTGGAACAGACGGCGCTCAGTCAAGTTCTCTATCAGGAACTGAACACGCTCACGCCCGTGTCGCTGTCGACCCAATTTGAGCCTTCAGTGCCGGGGCCATACGTTGCAGAGCGATGGTCAGTTTCCTTTCGTGATCATCAGCGCGATCGGGTGATTCCGATTGATCTGTATTGGTCTGACCGCCACCAGGGGCCAATGGTGGTGCTCTCTCACGGCTTTGGGGCCGATCGCCGCTTCTTAAATTATCTGGCGGAGCACCTGGCTTCCCATGGCCTCACCGTCGTCGCCTTAGAGCATCCCGGCAGCAATGTGGATGCGTTGATTCGGGAAGACGGGGCGATCCTGCCGGGGAGTGAGTTCGTCGAGCGGCCCCAAGATGTTAGTTTCATTTTGGATCGCTTAGAAGATCTGAACCAACATTCCTTTTTTCTGCGGGGTCGCCTACCAATGGATTCGGTGACGTTGATCGGTCATTCCCTGGGCGGCTTTACCGGATTGGTGTTGGCTGGGGGGACGGTGGATCCCATTGGGTTGGCGACCTTTTGTGCCACTTTGGAAGTGGGGGCTTCCTCGCCAGCGGACTGGTTTCAGTGTGCGGCGACGGAAGCGGAAATGCCGCCAGAAAGCTTAGCGGATCCCCGCATTACTCAGCTAGTGCTGATGAATCCCCTGGCGGGACATATTTTTGGTGATACTGGCCTGCGGGCGGTTAAAATGCCCACTCTGGTCGTAACCAGCACTAGCGATGGCATCGCTTCCGTCTCCGATCAACAGTTGCGACCGTTTAACCAGCTGGCGGGACCGCGATCGCTGGTGGCGATTATCGGTGGCACCCATCTCAGTGTGGGTGATCCCAAAAATATCAATCCGGCGCTGACCCAAGTGCCATTTATGCCAGAGCATGCCGCTGACGATACCGCCGCACTGCGGCAATATCTCAACGGGACGGTGCTCAGTTTTGTGATGCAGCAGACCCCGCAGGCGACTGATTATCGGCCTTTTCTCAGTTCGGAATATGCTGAGCAGTTTTCGACTTCAGCACTGCCGCTGCGATTTAGCGATCGCCTACCCTCCAGTATCAACCGTTGGCTAGCGACCCGCGATCGCCTCGCCCACAGCTTAACGCCGACGCTTAAGGGCATTGCCTCGCTGATGCATTTAGAGTTTATTGATGCTCAGCACCGCTTGGCTAACCTCCATCGAGACACCGTCGCCCACTCGCCCATTCAACCGATTGATTTGGCACGGCGAATTGCCCCCCGAGCGCGCAATCCGTATCCCATGGCGACGCGATCGCTTAATCGTGAGTTCGACCGTCCGGCAGAATCGCCCCCGTCAGCACCGCGTTCCGCAGATTAACGTAATCCATGCTGGCGTTGATCATCACAGCTTCGTTGAGAGTCGCGCCGCTGAGATTGGACCAACTGAGCTTCGCCCGATAAAACGTGGCACCCCGCAGCTCAGCGCCCCGCAGCGAACTCCAGCTGAGATTTGCCCCCCGCAGATTGGCCTGCACTAAATGCGCATTAACCAGCGTACTGCCCTGCAGCTTGGCACGGCTCAAATCAGCGCCACCCAAATCAGCGTTGTCCAGATTAGCGCCACTGAGCAGGGCGGTGGAGAGGTTGGCCCCCGTCAAAATCGCTCCCGTCAACATCGCATTGGCGAAACTGGCCCCCTCTAACTTTGCCAGCGTCAGGTCCGCTTCGATGAGATGGCAACGATTGAGGGCCGAGTGGGATAAATCTGCTTCCCGTAAGCGGGCTTTATCAAGCACTGCCTCATTCAGGTTGGCATCTTTAATACTGGCATGCTCTAAAGTCGCATCGGTCAGATTGGTGCCGCGGATACCGGCTTCGTCCAGATTGGCATGGCTGAGATTGGCATGGGCAATATCGGCCCCGATCAAGTTCGCGAGTTCAAGATGTGCCCCCTGCAAAAGGCACTTTTCGAGCATCGCCTCGCGCAGGTTGGCCCCTTTCAGATCGCAACCTGACAGGTCGGCTCCATGCAAATTAGCCTGTCGTAAATTAATTTCTCGAAGGTTTTCGTTCGCCAGATTCACGCCCTTCAAATCTGCTCCGCGAAAATCGCGCTCTCCTGAGGCGTATCGCGCTATGACTTCGTTGGCATCCATGTAAACGATCCTTGATTCAGGAATTCAGGAACTCTTTGATGATGTTCGCACAGTGAAATTTTTCATCCAGATACACCTCAAAACCGGGGGCTGCGATCGCACCCTCAAGGGAAAAAAGTTTCCGCTGAGAGGCAGGTTAAATGGATGGGGGCAAAACTCACAGTTGGCTAATCTTAACGCGATTTCTCATAGAAGCTCCAATGGTGTGGGCAAATCACCGGCCTGAGCCGCTAGCAGGATTGACGTTTACTTAGGATGGGGATTGATGGATTCAAGCAGGTGTCGATCGCATGAGGTCGGGGGCCGCCAGCCATCGTGGACCGCCTGTTTTGATGTCATATTTTGAGTCATCCCTTTACAGAAATTGGAATGCGGCATCAGGGTATCGACCCTTTACCCAACTGCCTAAAATCAGCATTTTTATGGTGGGTCAATGATTGAGTCTATGCCGGGAGCGGAGGCGAATTCGGTAGGATTAGGTGAGCATTTTTCAGTACAGGCGGACAAGATAGTCATGTCAGAAAACCGTAGAAGTCAGGTCGTCACCCAAGGGGTCCAGCGCACTCCCAACCGCGCCATGTTGCGGGCCGTTGGGTTTGGTGACAATGACTTTACTAAGCCGATTGTGGGCGTTGCGAACGGCTTTAGCACCATCACCCCCTGCAACATGGGCATCAATGACCTCGCCAAGCGGGCAGAGGCGGGCATTCGTCAGGCCGGGGGCATGCCCCAACTGTTTGGCACCATCACCATCAGCGACGGCATTTCCATGGGCACTGAGGGCATGAAGTATTCCCTGGTATCGCGGGAGGTGATTGCCGACTCCATTGAGACGGTGTGCAACGGCCAGAGCATGGATGGCGTGATTGCGATCGGCGGCTGTGATAAGAACATGCCCGGTGCCATGATCGCCATGTGTCGGCTGAATATTCCCTCGATTTTTGTCTACGGCGGCACAATTAAGCCAGGGCACCACGACGGCGAAGATTTAACCGTGGTGAGCGCTTTTGAAGCGGTGGGGCAATACAGCGCTGGCAAAATTGATGATGAAAAATTGCTGGCAGTGGAGCGCAATGCCTGTCCCGGAGCGGGTTCCTGCGGGGGCATGTATACGGCCAACACCATGTCTTCGGCCTTTGAGGCTATGGGCATGAGCCTGATGTATTCTTCCACCATGGCGGCGGAAGACGCGGAGAAAGCGGACAGCACGGAAAAGTCGGCGCAGGTGTTGGTGGAAGCCATTCGCCAGCAGATTTTGCCCCGGCAGATCCTCACCCGCAAAGCGTTTGAAAATGCGATCGCGGTGATCATGGCAGTGGGCGGTTCCACTAACTCGGTGCTGCACCTGCTGGCGATCGCCAATGCGATCGGTGTGGAGCTTTCCATCGACGACTTTGAGACCATTCGCCGCCAGGTGCCCGTGCTCTGCGATCTAAAACCCTCGGGTCGCTATGTCGCCACCAACTTCCACCAGGCGGGGGGCGTGCCCCAGGTGATGAAAATGCTGCTCAGCAAAGGGCTGCTCCATGGCGATGCCCTCACCATCACCGGCCAAACCATCGAGGAACTGCTGGCGGACATTCCCGAGACGCCCCGTGCGGATCAGGACGTGATCCGCACCTTTGACAACCCCATGTATCCCCAGGGCCACCTCGGCATCCTCAAGGGCAATCTGGCCACTGAGGGCGCTGTCGCCAAACTCACCGGCATTAAGAACCGCCAAATCACCGGTCCGGCTCGCGTCTTTGAGTCGGAAGAGGAATGTTTGCGGGCCATTTTGGCTAAGCAAATCAACGCGGGTGATGTGGTGGTCGTGCGGTACGAAGGCCCGAAAGGTGGCCCCGGTATGCGGGAAATGTTGGCTCCCACTTCGGCCATCATCGGGGCTGGACTCGGCGATTCTGTCGGGCTGATTACCGATGGGCGCTTCTCCGGCGGCACCTACGGCATGGTGGTCGGCCACGTCGCCCCCGAGGCGGCAGTGGGGGGCGCGATCGCCCTCGTGCAAGAAGGCGATGCCATCACCATTGACGCGGACCAAAACCGGCTACAGCTCAACATTTCCGATGAAGAACTGGAAAAGCGGCGGGCGGCCTGGCAGCCTCGCCAGCCCAACTACACGCGCGGCATTTTGGGCAAATACGCCAAGCTGGTTTCCACCAGCAGTCGCGGGGCCGTCACCGACCTCGACCTGTTCGAGTAACCCCGCACCGCAGCCATTCTTAGGAATGAGGATCAAATAACATCCAAATTGTTAGGGCAGGCAGCTTGCCTGCCTTGGGACAGCCGAGACGGCTATCCCAACTTATTCAATTCTCATTCCTAAGTGAGGATTATGGGTGCGATCGCGCCTTCATCAAAACGGCGCTTGAGTATGAAAGAATAGCAACCTCATTGGGCTGTTAGAGATCTAGGGCGATCGCCCCAACATCCTTGCGAAAGCCTAAGGAACTGTAATAACTACCGGGCATCAGGGGGCATCTCGGCATACTTGAGGTTAGGAAAATATCTCTATTGCGATCTTGCATACCCACGCTTAACCTAAAGTCTACGCATAAGCCTGTCAGGGCATATTACTCCGCGCTAAACCGGATAATTTTTAACTGACACGAGAAAATAGAAGAACTCAAAAATAGATATGCTTTTCCAAGAAGAAGACATAGAGAAATATTCAAATTGGTTGACTAATGCCTCAATCATTAGCTTGGGGTTTATTATCAATACAACTCTACAAATAAAACTGAGATCCCAAACCTCAGGAAACATAGAGCAATTAGAATTCATATTATTTTATATTAACCAATCTGTCATTCTGGGGATTTTTCTTAAGGCTATACTATTTTTCAACAAAAGAATATCAGCACCTGTTATTGGAGAACTACAAGAAATAAGAAGAGTTCTTCGATCCGGTCGATCAAAAGAAGCAACCTCAAGGATGGATGGAGAATCACAAGAGGAAAAATATACTCAAACAGAGAAAATAGACTTTTCGAGAGAAAATTATCCAGAAATTGGAAAATCTCACAGAGAAAGCCTAGAAAATGCGGATGAAGAAGCCAAGGCTTTGGATGAAGAAAACAATAAAATCAATGAGGAACTTGAAGAGCTTTATACAGATTTCTACGTCAGATTGATCAATCTGCTATCTGAGATTACAAATGACAAAGAAGGAGGTGGATTTGCATTTTCCCTCATGATTGCTCAAGCCTTGAGCCTTAGCATCGGAATAATAGTATTCATGGAATACGTAATCGATTTTCTGGATGGTGAAATCGATAACCGAACATCTCATTTTAGTAAATATTTAATCCCCTGTATGGCTGTAATTGTTGGCTTGGTAGCTTCAAGAATATTTCTAGGGAATTCAAGGAATTCAGTGAAAAACATTTTCTTTTGGCTTGGCAGGCAAATACGGAAAAATATGGGAAAAGAGTAGATTTATGAGAGTATCCTGACAGTAAATGCTTATAGAATCTGATAGTTATCTCAAAGGTGTTTGAGTGTCATGCGAAGGGAATGCTGACGGCAGTTTGGGGCACCATTCCCTTATTGCAAACTGCGATGAACCTCAAGAGTGTCAAAGCCTAAATAAATGGCCTTCATTAGCCCCCCCGGTCATGATGACTAGGGGGCATTTGTTATTCCATAGCCTCATTACTGTTGGTCTGACAATATGATTCGCTTTGTCAGTATCCGCATCACCTCACCGGGATTCACTGTTGGCAAGGGCTGAGACCATTCCTCAGAACGGGCATATCCCAAGCGATACAGCGTCAACACGCAAGAATGCACCACTGGCGGACTGCCGATCGCCAACACCCGCAAGACCTCCGGCGATGGCTGCTCTCTCAGGTCAATCAGTGGCTGAGCTGCCGCTTTAGGCGCGATCGCCCAGGTATCAGCAACCAATTCAGGATAAAGGGCATACCTCATCAAGTAAAGTAGATGGGCTTAATTATTTGTAGGATGTGTAAAGCCCTTCGGGCATGGCTGCGCTAGAGCGCCAGCGTAACGCATCAAAGCCTTGTGGAATGGTGCGTTACGGCTTCGCCTAACAGCACCCTACAACATTGTTTGTTTATGTCCACCTACTTAATGCTCGACTAAGACTGCTGACAACTTGAAGCCCTTGTCATAAGAAAGGTTCATTATTTTTTCAGGCCAATGGCTATTCGCAGTTAGCTCTTTAACTCAGATAGAGGGTCAAAATTGCCTATTCGCAATTATCAATTTAATAGTACCTGGAGAAGATAAGAGAGCGTTAGATTACTGGCATACTTGCCTGATAAGGCTTCCAAGCTATATGAAGGCTATGTCACTAAGTCTTAAAATTTTTCAAATAGTGATTTGATGGACATTTAGAAAGTGGTCGGTAGTCCGACGGCACAATTGGCGGCTTGAAACGCCGCGATCGCATCTGGATACCACTCGCTTAAAGCTTCTAAGGGAGTTGATAGAGGACGTGGGTTAGCATATTCATAAATTCCAGGCTGATTGTCATAAACAAAAGTACTGCCTAAATAACCGCTGTCTAGCAGCAACACCAGATTAGCGTCGGTATAAATGTTGCCGTCGTGAACTTGACCGGTGTAAAAATCTCCTTGATCCAAATAAATATCGAGAATGCACACTTCTCCCGGTGTCATAGAGGGATAGATGTAGAGCGATTCTTCGATCGCGACCCACTCTCCCAAATAGGGCGCGATCGCGGGATCACCCTCTGCCCAAATGTTAGAAAATTCGGCGGCCACCCATTGTTCTGCCAGCGTGCGGCGATCGGTATAAATTCCACTGGCCTCTAATTCGGGCAGTTTCTGCCGCATTTGTTGCATGAGTTGTTGCTGTTCAGCATCCGTAGGAAATCGCTCCGATTGGGCGATCGCGGGGAGCACCAAACCCAGCACTACACTCACACCAATACTGACAATTCGTAGCAAAGACATATCACTTTTCATCATTCTTTATGCTGATTTGGAAATTAGTTTTTTAAGATCGGTGTGCTCAGAATTATTCAGCGAGGTGGGGAATGATTCCGGACAGTCATGGGCTGAGCCTTTCACCTCATCAGCAGTCTGACGAGCAGGAGCAAACAGGCGATCGCGAGTAATGGCGTAGAAATATTAATCACTTGCCGCGACAACCAGGCAGGCAAATAGATATCAGAAACGGGTTTACCTGGTGGACTTAGCCGGGCGGCAAGGATATTTAATGGGCACTTAAAGCCATTGCTGATGTAGATGATAACTTCTACGGAAATTAAGATAAAAGCAATAGTAGTCCAGCGAGTGATGGCATTGACAATGCCGCTATACAGCAAAAAGAGAATCGCGCCAAACATCACAACAAACACCAGTGTATGCAGTGCTTTTATCAAAGTCAGCATCGTGCTCTCCATTGATGAATGGGAATTAGAGATGGGTGCATTCCAGTCTTGCAGCCCTGGCCCTAAATCCCTCTCCTAATGTTGCCATTCCCCCAATGTGAGGCTCAGATGGAATTGGCAGCGGTAGCTTCGGCATAGCGCAAAAAATGCAGACCGCTGTAGAGGTGAAAGGCGGGATCCCAGTTGCTTTCCTTCACCCGAGCCAGATCGATTTGAGGATTGAGGGGCGGCAGCAAATCCATAAACTCCATGGCGTGGTCGCCGAACGGGGTGAACCCATCATGGATGGGGCCTGGAACGCGATCGCGCAAGTACTGCACTAGCGCTTGCCACTGGGGCCGCATCGCCAACCCCTTATCGGGAATGGCGTCGGCATTGGGCAGAGGATTGCCCTTGCGAAAATCGTAGGTGCGATCGCAGAGTCGCAAGATGCAGCGCCGCCCATGACAATGTAAATCCACCATTTCGGCGTAGTCTTGGGTTTTCTCCGCCCGCTTCAGTTTGCCCCAGGCCCCCACGTCAACCACCGACTCAAACAGCGGAATCTGCCCCAGGATTACTTGCGTCACCTCCGACCAGTCAAAGGCGATCGCTCCGGCTTGCCCCTCCGCATTCGTACAGATCACTTCGGGTTGTGGTTGCACCCGCCGAAAATTTTGCACCCGAAAGACTTGCAGCCCCTTGATATCAGCATGTTTGACCCCAAAAGCGGGCGTTTGCGCTGCCGTTAATTTTTGGCTGTAGTATTGCAACTCGCCCACCGGCCCCAATCGATAGAGCCGCCACCCCCGACTGGGAATCTGCAGCCGCGCCATATAAGGATCAATCCCCATGACTTGAGCGAGGCCCTGGGCGGCGGCTTGCCGCTGCTCTCCTTGCACGGGCTCCAGACACATCAGACCGGGCGCTTGGCCGTTAGGCTGGGCTAATGCCGTGGCCAACGCCTGCTCTTTGACTTGGGCGATGTGGGCCTCTACCCGCTGAATGCCCTGTCGCGCTTGGGACATCAGCTTAGGGTTAGTGACCTGCTGCAAAATCTTGAGATAGGTTTTCTCTGCCTGCTCCCAGTGGTCCGTAGCTTCCTGATACTGCCCCACCATCAGCAAAAACTTGGGATTTTTAGCGTCTTGCTGTTGCCACTGCTTGAGCAACTGGGCCGCGGTGCGAAAATCTTTTTTCTCAAGCGCTGCGGCGATCGCATCCTGCATCACGGCCTTCCTCTCGCTGTGCAATCTCTATTTTACGCCGTGACAAAGCCAATGAGTTCTGGGCGGCTTTGCCCTACCTACCAGCCCTTTGCCATCCCTAGACAACCCCTGAAAGTCACGGGTAGATCGTACTCGTAATGCGGTATCGCTGGCTCAATGTAAGTAGGTGGACATAAACAAACAATGTTGTAGGGTGCTGTTAGGCGAAGCCGTAACGCACCATTCCACAGGGATTTGATGCGTTACGCTGGCGCTCTAGCGCAGCCATGCCCGAAGGGCTTTACACATCCTACAAATAATTAAGCCCATCTACTTAGTCCCTGTCGGCGATCGCGATGGGCTAACACTAAAATTTGGCTATGCCCTAGCGTGGGTTAAACGCAGTGGGCCTCATGGGAGCCGATGAAAGCATGGATCTCGCACACTCGACACCCCGCTACTAACCGTTCAACTCAAGCTAGTTGCTGCCCTAAGGAATGAGGATCATTTAACATCCAATTTCCGCCAAGAATATATCTACTACCGCTCGGCGTAAATATGCTCACTATTCGCGAGGATGGAGGTGCAGGGTGCAAGGTTTAGGGTCTCAGGTGGAATCCTTCACCAGGGTAGGGAGACTTCCGCCACGGAGTCCTCCCTTACTGGACGAGGGACAGCCGAGAGGGCTAAACCTCATCCAGATTCAGAAGTGGAGTTTTGGCATGTGGGAAACCTCACCGCCTGCGGCACCTCTCCTTCTCAAGGAGAGGTTTGACAAGACTCTGGTTCCTCTCCTTCTCAAGGAGAGGTGAGGGGAGGTTCTGCCC
>Ga0081526_100706_pt1 | contig 11724 bp, 10 predicted proteins | sample HotLakmasection2_FD_70991 | JGI IMG/M metagenome (GOLD analysis project Ga0081526, IMG submission 70991) | Hypersaline microbial mat communities from Hot Lake, Washington, USA - Section #2 (SPADES assembly) (version 2) | ecosystem: Environmental > Aquatic > Non-marine Saline and Alkaline >... | reverse complement strand
TTATGATTTTGGCCGGCCTCGCTTTGATTCCCCCCCAGTTGGGCGACCTGATTCGCCGCATTTTGAAGGTATCCAATTCGGTGCAGATACCCTGTCATCGCTGTGGCTGGTCGATCCACGATCCTGATGCGCTATTTTGCAAACACTGTGGGACATCGCTGATGATCACGCCGCTGTCTAAGCAAATTACTGAGAGCGATCGCGGCACTGTGGCCTGGGGCCGTAAATCGTCTCAGCCGCCCGACACCGAACCTAGTACATTACCCTTGCCGTCCCCCAGCACCGCCCCCTCCGAGTCCCCATCCAATCTCTCGTGAGTGCTGCACCACCTCCGTGCGACCCTACAAATCCAAATTTGGCATTAAAATTCACCCTCGATCCCCAAACTGATTCCTACCCATTCACCCACCCACGCTTCACCCCACCCACACTTCACCAATTTCCTGTCCCGCCGATCGCACTGAGCGATACAATATGCCTTTTGCACTGGCGCATGAGTGTACGGGCATTGTCACCGCTAGATTTGCTATGGGCCTTGATCGGGTTGGTGCTGACCATTGCCGCCACCTGGTCGGAGGCATTTATCACCAACGCCCCGTGGGACTGGAACGCGACCGGGGTGCAGGTGTATTCGTTGGGGGTGAGTTTTCAGGTGGGGGCGGTGTTGCTCACAGCCTGCGTCGGGGGCAAAAATGCGGCGGTGCTGGCGCAGATTGCCTACGTCACGCTGGGGCTGCTGCTGTTTCAATTTTTTGGGTTGCCGATTTTTACCCAGGGGGGCGGTCTGGGCTACGTGCGCGAACCGAGTTTTGGCTATTTAATTGGGTTTATTCCAGCGGCGTGGGTCTGCGGCTATCTGGCCTTTCGCGATCGCCCTAAGTTAGAATCACTGGCGTTTAGCAGTGTGTGTGGCTTGGGGGTCATTCATGGATGCGGGCTGGCCTATCTGGCGATCGCCTCCCTGGGGGGGTGGCTCCAGCAAGTCACGTTTCCCGCTTGGGAGGCAATTTTGATCTATTCCTTGGCACCGCTGCCAGGACAGCTCATTATGGTATGTGCCGTCTCTGTGTTGTCGTACTTGCTGCGGCAACTCCTGTTTTATTGAGGCTTATGAGGCTTAAAAACCGCTATTTTTGGGTCGCGGCGATAATTGGGTTAGCCATTGACCAGCTCACCAAGCTGTGGGTGGTCAATACCTTTGAACTCACAGTGCCCCCTGAAACGATTCCCCTCTGGCCGGGGGTGTTTCATTTTACCTATGTCACCAACACCGGGGCTGCCTTTAGTCTCTTTAGCGATAACGGCGAGTGGTTACGCTGGCTGTCTCTGATTGTCAGCCTGGCGCTGGTTGTGTTGGGGTTGGCGGTGCGGCTGACCAATCGATGGGAAGAGGTGGGCTACGGTTTGATTCTCAGTGGCGCATTAGGCAACGGGATTGACCGCTTTTTGAATGGCGAAGTCGTGGACTTTTTTGACTTTCGCCTGATTCGCTTTCCCATTTTTAATGTGGCGGATGTCTGCATCAACATTGGTATCGTTTGTCTGATCATTGCGGCGTTTCGGGTTGCCAACGACGACCCCCCGCAGGGCAACGGCGGCAAACGCCATGGGAATGGTGGGAAAAAGCTGAATTTGTAGGGACAGTCTAGCGATCGCCCTCGATCGCGGCAGCCCCCCTTGTGAGGGTGAGTAGAATATTCATCAGTTCCTTTTCTGTGCGTATGAGTTCTTCGCCACCGCCGCCCCCCCCTCGCACCCTCTTAGGCAACGTCACCCAGGCGTTTAAGGCGGTGCAGCAAAAAATTGATTTCTCCCAAATTGAGCTGAAGTCGGGAGCCCGTCCGGCGCAGCTCGAAGTGGAGTATCAAGGCAAGGTCGAAACCTTTCCCCTGCTGGGCGATCGCTACCTCTTGGGCCGGAGTTCGCAAAGCAGCGACATTGTGGTGGGTAGCCCCATTGTCAGCCAGGTGCACGCCTCCATTACCCGCGATCCCCACCGTCCGGGTCGCCCCTTTGTCATTAAAGATAAAAAATCGACCAACGGCCTCTATCGCAGCAAAAAGCGCCTCAACTACTGGGTGTTGCAGCACGGCGATGAGCTCACCTTAGGACCGGCGGATCTGGCGGACGGTGTCACCCTGCGCTATCTCGATCCGCCGCCGTGGTACGTGCAGGGGGCGAAATATGGACTGTATGGATTCACGGGCATCACGGCAATTTTGGGCGTCTGGATTGTTGGTCTAGAGTGGCCCAAAGTGCCGATGCGGCCGTTTCCCGAGTCCGTGCAGGGGCCGGTGGTGATCTATGCCGAAGAGGGTGGCGGCGTGGTGCCCCTGCGGCCCGAACCGACCCAGGCTCACCAGGAAATGCAGCGCCTGGCGGACTATGGCTCTTACTTACCAAGCGCCGTCGTGGCGTCGGAAGACACCCGCTACTACTGGCATCTGGGCATCGACCCCCTCGGCATTGCCCGCGCCCTGGTGACCAATATTCGCGGCGGCGAAATTCGCGAGGGGGGCAGCACCCTCACCCAGCAACTCGCCCGCAGCGTCTATCGGGAATATGTGGGCACCGACGATTCTGCTGGTCGCAAAGTTCGCGAGGCGATCGTGGCCCTGAAGCTGGAAAGCTTTTACAGCAAGGACGACTTGCTGCTGTTTTACCTGAATCGGGTGTTTTTAGGCGGCAACCTGTACGGCTTTGAAGACGCCGCGCAGTTTTACTTTGGCAAGAGCGCCAGCGACCTCAACCTGTCGGAAGCAGCCACCCTGGTGGGCATTTTGCCCGCGCCGAATGCCTTCAACCCCGTGCAGAACTACGAGGCGGCGGTAGATTATCGCGATCGCGTCCTCGATCGCATGACGGCCCTGGGCATGGTGAGCGCGGAGGAAGCCCGCCGCGCCCGGCGATCGCGCATCGAAATCAGTCCCAAAGCCCGCGAAGAATTGCAAAGCATCCGCGCTCCCTACTTCTACAGCTACATTTTTCGCGAATTGGAAACCGTGCTGGGGTCAGGACTGGCGCGAGAAGGTAACTTTATCGTCGAAGCGACCCTCGATTTGGACATGCAGGCGGATGCCGAAGCGGCCTTGCAAAGCAACGTCACCACCGCCGGCGCCAACCTGAACTATAGCCAGGGGGCGATCGTCACCCTCGATAGTCCTACCGCTGAGATTTTGGCCTATGTGGGCGGCGTCGATTACCAGTCCAGCCAGTTCGATCGCGCCTCCCAAGCCCTACGGCAGCCGGGGTCAACCTTCAAAATCTTCGCCTACGCCGCTGCCCTGGAAGACGACATTCCCCCTGGTCAAACCTTTGACTGTAGTGGCCTGAACTGGAGTGGGCAGTTTTTTGAGGGCTGTCGCTCCGGGGCGGGGGCCATGGATATGTACAGTGGTCTCGCCCTGTCGGAAAACGTGGTGGCCCTGCGCATCGCTCAAGAGGTCGGCCTCAACTCGGTCATTCAAACCGCTCAAAGATTGGGCATTGATAGCGAGCTGAATCCGGCACCGGGGCTGGTATTGGGGGAAAGTGAAGTGACCCCGCTAGAATTGACGGGTGCCTTTGGGGCGATCGCCAGCGACGGCATCTGGAATCCCCCCCACGGCATTCGGCGGGTGCTTGACAGCAGCGACTGCACTGATCCCAACGATGCCAATAGCTGCCGCGTCATCTACGAATTTGGGCAGACCGGCGACACTAACCAGCAAGCCATTTCGCCGCAAATCGCCCAAACTTTGACGGGCCTGATGCAGGGCGTGATCCAGAGCGGCACCGGGCGCAGCGCTTACCTGGGCCTGGGGGAAGCGGGCAAAACTGGCACCACCAACGACAACCGCGACCTCTGGTTTGTCGGCTTTGTGCCCGGTCGCGACCTGGTGACGGGCATCTGGCTCGGCAACGACGACAACACCCCCACCGATGGCAGCAGTGGTCAGGCCGCTGAGCTGTGGGGCACCTACATGAATGACGTCACCCGCTAGGATGCCGGTGCAGAACCCCGGTTTCTGCTGGCATCGGCTCCATCTCCGACGCGCGCCCATGGAGAAACCGGGGTTTTAGCCACACTGCACCGCCGCCCGAATGGGGACTGCTCTCGCTGAGGGGGGATGAACGGTGGGGCAAAATCTGACTGCAGCCGGAAGCCAGCACATCGCGTAGCTGTTGGAATAGAACCGTTCCCTGGCTCGCTAATGACTAAAGGTTAGCCCTGGTTGCTGTCCGAGTTCTCGGGAGCCCGATCGCCCTCACCCTAGGCCTGATGCAGTTTGACCATTATCATCCCCAAGATTATTCCCCCGCGAGTTACGACGAATATTTTGCCTCTGATGGGGTGCCTCGTCCGGCGGTGCAGCCCATTTTGCAGTGGTTTAGACAACAGTCGTCGCAGAATTTAGCGCAAATTGATGCCGCGACTCAAAATGCCCTACAGGAGTTGGGGGCGACCTTTAGGGTGGGAGACGAAGACCGGGTCTTGCCCTTTGATCCCATTCCTCGGGTCATTGCCGCCGAGGAGTGGCAGCAGGTCGCCGCTGGGCTCAAGCAGCGGGTGCGGGCGCTCAACCAATTTTGTGTGGATATCTACGGTGAGCAGCAGATTTTGCAAGCTGACGTCGTGCCCAGGGAAGTGGTGACGTCGGCACGGCGCTATTTGCCCGCTTGCCAGGGATTGCAGCCCCCCCAGGGCATCTGGTGTCACATCAGCGGCATTGATCTGGTGCGCGATCGCCAGGGCCAGTGGTGCGTTCTGGAAGACAATGTGCGCGAACCCTCGGGCATTGCCTATGTGCTCAAAAATCGGCAGGCCATGCAGCAAGTCGTGCCCGACCTGTTGGAGACCGTGCAGCCGCAACCCGCTGGCGACTACGCGCAACAGCTTAAAGCGGTCCTCAGTTCGTTTCAAGGGGCGACGGCGGGGGCAGTGGGCATCTTGACGACCGGCCCCACGAGTTCGTCCTATTCGGAGCATGTCACCCTGGCGGAGCAGATGCAGGTGCCGCTGGTGCGGCCTCAGGAGCTAGCGATCCAGGAGGGCGCTTTACATTATTGGAGCGATCGCGGCTGGCAGCGACTGGCGGGGTTGTATCGTCGCGGCGACACGGAACTGTTTGATGGCCTCGACCTGGGGGCAGATTACCCGGACAGTCTGGCCGCCATCATTGAGCTGTGTCAGCAAGGCCAGTTGGCGATCGCCAACGCCATTGGGGCGGGCATTGCGGACGATAAGGTGATTTATGCCTATGTGCCTGACATGATCCGCTTTTATCTGTCAGAGGAGCCGCTTTTGCCCAATGTGCAGACCTATCTCTGCTGGCGCGAGGGCGATCGCGAGTACGTGCTCGACCATCTGGACGAGCTGGTCGTGAAAGCCGCGAGTGCCGAGGGGGGCGACGATATGCTCATGGGCATTCATTCCACCCCTCAAGAGCGGGCCGCCTTTGCGGACAAGATTCGCCAGCGTCCCCGCGCCTACATGGCACAACCCACGGTTTCGCTATCCCAGATGCCGACGGTGATTGAGGGGCAAGTCGTCGGACGCCATACCGATCTGCGGCCCTTTGTCATTCATCAGGGCGATGATCTCTACGTGTATCCGGGGGGCCTCACGCGGGTCGCCTTAGAGGCCGGCGAGTTGGTCGTCAACTCCTCCCAAGGGGGCGGGGCGAAAGATACGTGGATTTTGTCTTGATTGGCTCGTGTTGCTGGGGGCAATATCGCCTATGCTACGGGGCATAAGGATTGCTGCGGGAAGATGTAGTACCAATGCTCCGAAGTTCGACTACACATCTTTTCAAACCGATCCCCCAATCCCCTTTGTTCAGGAGGGCAATCACATCCAGGTTGTGTATAGCCCCTTTATCAAGGGGGCGGCGACAGCGGGGGAGCTGCAATCTGTAGCGCTATTTTGCAGAATGGGGATAAGCCATGGCGGAAACCACCGTTGATCGTCAACCGACTCCGTTGACACTCCCCGAGATGGGCTGTGGCACCTGGGCCTGGGGCAACCGTTTGCTGTGGGGCTACACCCCAGAGATGGATGGGCAACTGCAAGCGGTCTTTAACCACTGTGTAAGCCAGGGCGTCACGCTATTTGACACTGGGGATTCCTACGGGACGGGGCGGCTCAACGGGCGCAGTGAGTCGCTGTTAGGCCAATTTGCCGCCGCTTATCAGGGAGATCATCGCGATCGCCTCTGCATCGCCACCAAGCTCGCGGCCTATCCCTGGCGGTTGACCCGTGGCTCCATGCTCAAAGCTGGTGCGGCCTCGGCGAGACGCCTGGGGCGTCCGGTGGATCTCGCGCAACTGCACTGGTCCACCGCGAACTACGCCCCCTGGCAAGAAGGGCCACTGCTGGATGGCTTGGCGGATTTAGTCGAGCAGAAACAGGTTAAAGGCATCGGGCTTTCCAACTTTGGTCCCCAGCGTTTACGCAAAATTTATCCCCGCTTTCGCGATCGCGGCATCCCCATCACTACCCTGCAAGTACAATATTCCCTGCTCTCCACCTACCCCGTCACCGAACTCGGCATCCAAGAAACTTGTGAGGAGTTGGGGATTCGGTTAATCGCCTACAGTCCGCTCGCGCTGGGCATTCTCACTGGCAAATATGAAGTCGGCGGCCAACTCCCCGGCGGCCTGCGGAGCTTCCTATTTCGTCAACTGCTGCCAGGGGTGCAGCCCGTGCTGGATGCGTTGGCGGCGATCGCCATCTTCCGGGAAAAAACGATGGCTCAAGTTGCTTTGAACTGGTGCATCGGCAAAGGCTTCATTCCCATCCCTGGGGCCAAAACCCTGGTCCAAGCCCAGCAAAATACCGGGGCACTCGGTTGGCGTTTGGAGGCTGGCGAAGTGCTAGAACTCGATAACGCGGTCAGCCGTTGCGACAAGCAAATGGTGCAAAACAATTTTCAAACCCGCTAAGGGAGGTGCTTAAAAATAGCGTCTCCAATCGTAAGTAGGCAGTTGTCATTAAACGTAAGACGCCGTAGGTTGCGGTTGAGGAACGAAACCCAACACCCGCATGGGTTACGCTATCGCTAACCCATCCTACAGTTGAATCAGCCCAGCTACTTAGGGGGTTAGCATTACCAAACCCCACAAAATGCTTTTCTGAGTCCCTGCGGGTGGTTGGGCTTGCAAGAATTCTGCCAAGTCGGACTGACGATATCCCTCTTGCCCGATGGGCAGGCTTTGCCGACGACTCCGTGCCACTAGCGCCAAATTACACTTCTTAACTTAGATGACGGCAAAAGTGAAATGTTTCGCGCACTTTCTACATGAGGTCTTGATGGTAGAGGCAGTTTTCACTAAATTTTTGTGAAGGAACTGGCGTCGCGATCGCAAAAGGATTGGCCGATTCCCATACTAATAAGTAGCGGTACTCAAATCTTTTGATGCGAGCTACCCCCTTCAAATTTCAGTGGGCTCCGACAGTTATTGTCATCTACCTAGCAGCGCCCTGCCTGCTACTGTCGCCCGAGCCAGATTTCTATTGGCGTTGATCCATTGCATTCGTGTGAGTGGAAGGAAACTGCTATGCGTGTTTATACCAATTCTACGTTTCGGCACTTACTGAACTACGGCAAGCTATTGCTCGGAGTCGTGGTTTTGTTTGTGCTATTGTCTCAAGCCCTGAAAATCTGGGGCAATGATCCTGCGCTGCAAGAACTGAGAAACTTGTTGCAGTCGGAGCCGACAGAACCACAATAGGTCGTTGAGTAAAGTCGATGACGCACTCGTGGACCTGCTGACGGACATCGGCAGGGCACGTTCTAGCGCCGCTATGAGCTGCCCCCGAGGCCGAGGGCGATCGCGTCCATGACCCGAGCGACCGGCACCACTTCCATCGGCGTTTCGACCCCGCCCTGGCCTTTGGGGACGATCGCCCGTTTGAAGCCGAGTTTGGTCGCTTCTTTCAGGCGCAGTTCGAGCTGGGAGACGGGGCGCACCTGGCCCCCCAGGCCCACCTCGCCCAAAATCACGGTGTAGGGATCGATCACGCGATCGCGAAAGCTGGCGGCTACGGCCAGCGCGATCCCCAAATCCGCCGCCGGTTCCCCCACATTCAAGCCCCCCGACGAAGCCACGTAAGCATCCAGCTTGGACAACGGAATGCCCACCCGCTTTTCTAACACCGCGAGAATTTGCAGCAGCCGGTTGAACTCAATGCCCGTGGTCGAGCGGCGGGGAGAGCTGTAACTGGTGGGACTCACCAGGGCTTGCAACTCCACCACCAGGGGGCGGGTGCCCTCGCAGGCGACAATGGTGGCAATGCCTGGAACGGCCTCGTCGCGATTGCCTAAGAATAGTTCTGAAGGATTGTGCACCTCCTGCAAGCCGCGATCCACCATTTCAAAAATGCCGAGTTCGTGGGTCGCGCCGAAGCGGTTTTTGACCGATCGCAGCAACCGATGACTGGCAAAGCGATCGCCCTCAAAATACAGCACTGTATCCACCAAATGTTCTAGCACCTTGGGTCCGGCGATCGCCCCTTCCTTGGTGACGTGCCCCACGATGAACAGGGAAATGTCGTCCCGTTTGGCGACCTGCATCAGCGCCGACGTACATTCCCGCACCTGCGAAACCGAACCCGGAGCGGACGTCAGCGCCCCGTAGTAAAGGGCCTGGATGCTGTCGATCACCGCGATTGCGGGCTTTAACGACTCCAGCTCCATCAAAACGGTTTCTAAATCCACTTCGGGCAGGAGATAGAGGCCCTGATGGGCGGTGTCGGTCGGGGGATCAGCAGGGGGTTTCTGCGGTTTTGAGGCATCCCCCTGAGCGCCGTCGCCACTGATGCCCAGGCGCTGCGATCGCAGTTTCACTTGCTGGCCCGATTCCTCGGCACACACATAGAGCACCCCCATCTGTTGGGCCAGATAGTTCGCGACTTGCAGCAATAGCGTTGATTTGCCGATACCAGGGTCGCCCCCCACCAGCACCAGCGAACCGGGCACAATGCCGCCCCCCAGCACGCGATCGAGTTCTTCATAGCCCGAGGGTTGTCGCGGCTGGGGCCGATCTTCAATTTGATTGAGCATGAGGGCCAGACGCGGCTCTTTCGGCTTTGCTGCGTTAGGGCCACTGCTAGAGCGCGATCGCCCCCGCAGGGAACTGATTTTGGCGGGTTCCGAGGGCGGTGCCGCTTGCTCGACCATCGTGTTCCAGTCGCCGCAGACGGTACATTTGCCAAAGTACTGCGAAGACTCTGCTCCACAACTGTTGCAGACATAAATCGAGCGTGACTTAGCCATGGAACTTCCCTGTTGTAGTCAATACTTTTGTATCACTTCTCGAAGTTTTTTCGGCTCACTGAATTTACCGCATCGAGTTGGTAAAGGTGAGCTAGGTGGACTGGCAATGGCAGCAGAAAACTCCGTATACTTGATCGCTGCTGCCCTCAGATTAAAACTTTCTTGTCATGTAATAGCGAGCTGCTCGCCAGGGTCTAGACCGACTTTTTGGCCCTCGTAAACGATGAAAAGCGAGAACACTCAGGGTAGAGTAGAGATAGTCTGTAAAAAAGTGTAAAGTCCCTTCATGGAAGCTGACGCCCCATTTAAGATTCGCCGCTCGTCTCCCACCCATTTTTTAAGAGCGCTGCTTGACGATAGCCTGACAGTGTTTTGGGGCGATTGGCTCGATCTACGGGTGCGGATTCCTCAGGTGGCGGCGTCAGGATTGGTCTCGCCGCTGATTTATATCCTCGCTTTTGGATTGGGGCTGGGCAATTCGCTCGATCAGGTAACTCAGCCTGCCGCCGGGGATAGCTATCTGGAATTTATCTTGCCGGGGATGGTGGCGCTGTCCTCCATGGTGATCAGTTTTGGCGGCACGACCTTCTCCATTTGCGGCGATCGCCTCTTCACCAAAACCTTTGAAGAAATGCTGCTCTATCCCGTTCATCCCCTGGCGCTGTACCTGGGTAAAATGCTGGCGGGCATCGTGCGTGGCCTGATGACGGCAACTTCGGTGATTTTGGTGGCGATTCTTTTCACGGGCAGAGTTTGGAGCTTTCTCAATCCTCTGTTTTTAGGCTTACTGGTGCTGAACTGTGCTGTGTTTGCAGGCTTAGGGGTGATTGTTGGCCTCAACGTCAAATCCCTGGAAAGCGTTGGCCTGTTCAACAACTTTTTGATCGTGCCGATGTCCTTTCTCGGCGGTACTTTCTTTGACCCCGCGACGCTCCCCCCCCTTCTGAAGGGCATCGTCTACCTGTTGCCGCTGACTTATACCACCGTTGGTCTGCGCGCCGCCGCCTACAAACCCCTGTCGGAATTTCCCTGGTATAGCTTCCCCATTTTGCTGGTCGTGGCGATCGCCCTCGCCTACGTCGGGGCCTACCAGTTCTCCCATCAACAAGATTGATCTGACCGATGAAACTGGCTGTCGCACAGATCCGCTCTGCCCCAGGCGCAATCTCCACCAATCTCACGCATCATTTATGGTGGGTAGATCTAGCGAGGCAAATGGGGGCAACCGCGATCGCCTTTCCAGAACTGTCGCTTACCGGGTATGAGCCCTCCCTAGCGGCGGCTCTCGCCCTGTCGCCTACAGACGATCGCTTGGCCCCGTTGCAGCAGATGGCCGATCGCGATCGCCTCTCCATCGGTGTCGGTTTGCCCACCCGCCATGACGCCGGTATCTGCATTAGTCAGGTGTTCTTTCATCCCCACACCGCGCCTCAGGTTTACAGCAAACAGTACCTACACGCTGACGAGACTCCCTTCTTCATGGCCGGCCACCCACCATAGGCGTAATGGCGACGGCCCCCGAAGTCGCGATCGCCATTTGCTATGAGTTGTCCGTGTCGGCCCATGTCGAACGGGCCGCCCAGCAAGGAGCGAACATTTATCTCGCCAGCGTGGCCAAGTCGGCGGATGGCGTGCAGCGGGCTAGCAAACGGTTACGGGCGATCGCACAGCAATACGCCATGCGGGTCGTCATGGTGAACTGCATTGGCCCTTGTGATGATTTTGTGGGGGCAGGCGGTGCCGCTGTGTGGGATGCCAAAGGACACCGACTCGCCCAACTCGACGCTACCCATGAAGGCTTGCTCCTGTGGGATACCGAAACGGACCAGGTCATTGCCCCCGCGATCGCTGCCCCGGATCTACCCGTTATGACCATGACCAACGAGATTTGAGCAGTTGGGAGTGGCTGCCGCTCCGGTCGTAGCGGTTTGGCAGTGGGTCACTCGATGTCAGGGTATGCCCCCCAAATTTGATACCGCTGGCGAAATATTTGGTAACAAACATCAGTCCAGCCACAGGAGCTAACTTTGCAAATTGAGAGCGTCGGGTTTGAGCCAAGGGGACTTCATTCCACCAGTTCACTAAGCGAGCCCCATTCATGGCGGTGACGGTGATCCGGTGCTGAAGATGAGTTGTGGCGAAGCCGACATAGCGACATCGACGTAAACCAAAGGCTCGAATGCCTTGGGATAAAGTCCCTTCAATCCCGGCACGAGAGGCATAGCGTCGTTGAAAGTCGGGGGTGACTTGAATCTGTCGAGTTGCAGGGCTTGATGCTGAGGTTGCGGTCACAGAGTAAGCCCCCGACCTTGCTTTGGGGAGCGGGTACATGGGGAGCGCTGGGTCAGTAGATGGGCTTAATTATTTGTAGGATGTGTTAGCGCCAGCGTAACGCATCAAATCCCTGTGGCATGGTGCGTTACGGCTTCGCCTCACAGCACCCTACAACATTGTTTGTTTATATCCA
>Ga0081526_100687_pt1 | contig 12145 bp, 8 predicted proteins | sample HotLakmasection2_FD_70991 | JGI IMG/M metagenome (GOLD analysis project Ga0081526, IMG submission 70991) | Hypersaline microbial mat communities from Hot Lake, Washington, USA - Section #2 (SPADES assembly) (version 2) | ecosystem: Environmental > Aquatic > Non-marine Saline and Alkaline >... | reverse complement strand
GGTGGGGGGGGGGGGGGGGGGGGGGGGGGGGGGGGGGGGGGGGGGGGGGGGGGGGGGGGGGGGGGGGGGTGGGTGGGTGGTGCTAGGTGTCAGGTGTCAGGTACCAGGTTCAAACCGACCCCCGACACCCGATACCCGATACCCGATACCTGACACCCGATACCCGACACCCGATTCCCCTCACCCCTCACCCCTCACCCGACACCCGACACCCGACACCCGACACCCCTCACCCCCCTACCTCACAAACGGAATCGCCACCGGATACCGAAACGCCTTCCCCTCGGAAGACTTTACCGCTCCGATAATGAGGCAGATCAGCTCCAGCAGGGCCAGGGGAATGACGAACAGAAAGCCGATTAAAACAAACATCAGGGTAATGGTGACGATCCAGTAGATCGTCATCGATAGCTGAAAATTGAGGGCGGATTTGCTCTGCTGGCGCACGAAGGGAGAATCTTGCCCCCGCACCAGCAGCACCACCAGGGGCGGCACAATGCGCCAGGGCAGCAGAAAGGTACTGCCCCACCAGACCAAGGGAAACCCGATCATTCCGTTAGTGAGCACCATCAGGTAGCCAAACAGCGGACCCAACTGGGCCAACGCCAGCAGGGCATGGTCTGACATCAGCGCTTCTGTGGAGTTGTCGCTAGAGTTGTCACCGGGGGCTGGGCCAGAGTTATCCAAGGCAGCGGCAGCGGCATCGCTGTTAGCAATCCCCTCAGCGGTAGATTGAGCCTGAGCCGTTGCGCCGGGAGCAGCCAGCCAGAATTGCTCCTGCCAGTCGGAGGTGGTTTGCCCCACCTGGCGACTGATGATATTGACCTGGTCAACGGGGCAAGTCAACCCCAGCCGCATTAACCCCCGCCGAATAATTGGCACCGTTTCGGCCTGGTTCAGGGCTTCATCTCCCTCCAGCAGAATAGATAGCTGGTTGTCTTGCCAGTGGGCTCGGGCGATCACCCCCCGTTCAGCCAGAGAGCGGGTAATGAGCCGGGCAATGGCGTTGGCATCTCCCTGTCTGGCCCGTTCAATTAAAGCCGAGAGCGGCATAGAGATATCCTCTCTGGGGCGGGGGTTACAGCAGGTTTTCTAACTGCCGACGAATGCGATCCAGCTCAGCTTGAGACATATCACCCGACGAGTCGGATGCAGCCGTGTCGGCACCGTCGGGCTGGGGATCTGGAGGTTGGTTGGGGTCCCAGTCGGTGCGGTCTACGTTTTGATCCGGGGGAACGGTGAGAGAACCCTCGGGCACCAGCTTGTAGCCATAGCCAGCGCCTTCGCAGAACTCCTCCACCTCAGATTGTTCGATCGCTTCTACCGTCGCTTCAGGAAAGTCCTGGGCCTCTAACATCAGGCCAAAGCGGGTGGCATCATCTTCGTTCTCAAACATCAGCACCACATCTTGGTCTGGGGTGCGCAGGGTATGAATTCCCTCGTTTTCGGTACGAGCATTAAACAACAATACATACACCACCATAGCCGAGCCTCACACAACCTCTAGTCTCCATACTCGATATAGGATAGGGCAACCCCTGCAGAGGGGCTACTGCCGGAATCTACAGACCCATCAAGAACCCTGACCGGGGTAGGCACTCTCAACCATTGCAAAGCGGCTCGAAATTATTGTAGAGATATACGCATTCTCCACGGTTTTCACTACTATTGGTGAGGAGCAAACGTAAATCAGCCGCCCGTGGGAATTGTCAGTGCAGTTTCGGGGTAGGCGATCGCGAATTTCGCATGGTGTTTGGTCACGTTTTGGTGTTGGTGTGAGGGTGCATGGCCCGTTCTCAAGAGCCTGAGTCGTCCCCAAATCGAGAGCGCAGAAACCCATGGCGATGGGTTGGGTTGACGGTAGGTTCAGCTCTGGTCATCGGCTCCATTGGGGTAGCCTGGCGGAGTTGGGTGATAGCCCAGCACCGACTTCCCGGTTGGGTGGCTGAAGCCCTGTCTAAAGCCCTGGATCGCCCCGTGGAGATTGGCGATCTGCAGGCCATTGGCCCCGGTGGATTGCGCTTCGGCCCTTCCTCTATTCCCCCTACCGCCACTGACCCCGATACCCTTTCCCTGGCAGCCATCGATATTCGTTTTAACCTGCTGGAGCTGCTGCAGCGGCAGCTCAACCTCACCATTGAGTTCAATCAAGTCGATGCCTACCTGGAGCAAAACGACGAGGGCGACTGGCTTGATCTCGAAATTGAGCCCCCCGCCGAAGACCGACCCGAGGAACGCTTCATCGGGGTGCGGGTGGCAGGAATTGCCATCAAACCCCAGACCCTCCGGTTCACAGATGGCCATCTGGCCACCGTTCCCTTCCCTCCAGAGGGCGTTGAGCCCATTACCGTCACCTACCAGGACGTCCAGAGTCAGGTCGAGTTCAGTGATGTTTCGGTCACCGACGCCGCCGACGATACCCTGGTATTCAACACCCAGCAGGTTGACTTTACCTTCAGCGGCAGTTCCGTCCAGGGGGGAGACCTGGACTTGCAGGGAGCGGTCCTCCTGCCCCCTACGTCCCTGACCGAGGATGCTGCCCCAGCCGACGAGGATGCCTCTGAGGACCAGGCCACTGTTTCTCCGAGTGTCCCAGGGCTGGGGCAATTTCAGCAAGCCGCAGGCCATTTTCTACAGCCCGGCCTCCCCAGGGCCTGGGCCAACCAGCCCCAGGCCAGCCCCCAGGCCCAGGTACACCTCAACATCAGGGCTCAGGAAACCCGCGTGGCCGACGTCATGCCGATTGTGGAGTCATTTTTAGAAGCGCCCCTGCCGGTGCAGTTTCCCACCGGGTTAGTCAGCGGCACCGCAGAATTTGAACGGGATGGTCAAGATCCCTGGACCCTGAAGGGGATGGCCCGAGTGCGGGACGGCACCGTGGTTACCGATGGCCTGCTGGAACCGGTGCAGGACCTGGAAGGAGATGTCCGTTTTTTAGGTCAGGTTTTCGAATTTGAGGGGGTTACTGCCCGCCTGGGCGACCTCACCGCCGAGGCCGGCGGCACCCTGGATTTGCAATCGGGCTATGACCTGGCCGGGCAGTTCGATCCCTTTACCCTGGCCGAACTCTCAACCCTGTTTGACACCAACTTCCCCGTTGATGTGGACGGTGCCTTCGTGGCCGATGTCACCATGACAGGCCCCCTGAGAAAGCCGGTGTTCGCTACCGACATCGCGGCCCAGGATGCCGTCACCATTGATCAGGTGCCCTTCTCTACCATGACCGCCTCAGCGGTACTGCAGACCCCCATCCTGACCATTGAAACGCTGCGTGCCGTTCCCCAGGCTGGAGGGGTCATTACCGGCAGCGGGCGTTACACCTTCGCCCAAAACGGCGGCAACCTGGCCCTCAATCTCACTGGCGATCGCCTGCCCGCTGACGCCCTGGGACGCCCCTACGGTCTCCCGGAGAATCTGGCCATCGGCCCGGTCTTTGTGGATGCCAATGTCAACGGCCCGGTGAACCAGCTCACCACCACCGCTACCTGGCGTGCCCCGGCGGGGAACTATCCCGCCAGGGGCGATCTGCGCTTTGCCAACGGCACCCTGCAGTTCACCGACACCTTTGTGCAGGTGGCCGGGGGCACCGTCAGCGGCGAGGGCATTCTGGCCAATCGCCAGTGGTCCGCCGATTTAACGGCTCGTGGAGTGCAGCTCAACCAACTTGCCGCCGGGGTGCCTGGAGAACTCACCGCCAACGCCCAGCTGGCAGGCTCCCTCGACAACCCTTCCCTGGCGGGCATTCAGGGCCGGGGTACCGCCACCGCTGCCCTGGCAGGGGGCAATCTGGAGGCCCAGGGCAACCTCGCCGGGGGCAGCTGGACCGCTGATGTGCAGGGCACCAATTTACAACTGGCGGCATTTTCTGCCAACCTGCAGGGCAGCGGCAGCGGCAACTTTAGCCTTTCGGGAACCACCGCCGACCTGAGTTTGGCCGGTACCAGGGCCACAGGGCAGGTGGTGCTGTCTGATGGTCTGGCCACCGCCGCCGCCCTGGCCCCCCAGCTGACTACAGCACAGGAACCCCTGGTGGCCGACCTGGGCTGGAACGGCGAATTAATTCAGGTGCAGCAGGCCAGCACCGCCGGCATTCGCCTTAACGGTACGGTTACCCCTCAACTGCAGGGGCCGAGTGCCCCCGCCATCGCCAATCTAGACCTCAACCTGAATGTTGACAGCTACAACCTGGCCGCCCTCCCCTTACCCGAGGTGATCCCGCTGGGGGGTGCCGCCTCCTTTGACGGACGCATCACCGGCAGCCTGGAGACCCTCAATGTGATGGGGAATGCCAACCTCACAGGGCTCACCCTGAGCGAACTGGCCTTTGCCTCACCCCTGACCGGGCCGGTGTTTTATTCCAGAACCGGTGGTCTCACCGTGGACTTACAGGGGGGAAGAGACCGCATTCTAGTCGCCTCTAACCAGGGAGAAAATGATCTGGAATTTCTGGTCAATAGTGGCGATGCCTACGCCCAGGGCTATCGTCGGGGCGATGACCTCTACGCCCGCATTGAAAACCTTCCCCTCGATGGTCTGAGGCTGCCGCCGGGAGGCGTTGACGGCATTGGCACCGTCAGCGGCACCATCGACTCCGCTACCATTCAGGCCAATCTGCGCGATCCCAGCTTTAGAACCACCTTCGACATTATCGACCCCGGCATTGGCTACATCAGCCTGCAGACCGTCGAGGTAGAATCCCCCGTTGCGGCTGAAGACGATGACGACACCCCGCCATCTCCAGCCCCCACCGTCCCCCCTCAGGTCCCTGAGATTGCCACCCGCTACGGACGAGTGCGGGGCACCGTAACCTTTGCCAACGACGTGCTCACCCTGGTGGGGGTTAACCTCGAATCGGCCTCCGGTGTCAGTCAATACATGGCCAGCGGCACCGTTACCGTGGACGATACCCCTGAGGTAAACGCCACCCTGGAGGTCGACAACGGCGAAATTCGGGATATTTTGTTGACCCTAAAAATCTTTGAGCTGGCCGACTTTCGGTTGAATTTGCTGCAGCCCCCGGCCTGGTACCGGCCCTTAACCCCAGCCGAAGTCGCCGAGCTGCAGCCGACGCCGGTGGGCGACGCCAGCGCCTCGCTGCTGGAACAAATTCGGCGACTGGCAGAAATTGAAGAGCTGCAGAATATTCTAGTCGCCCAGGAAAAGGCTGCCCCCTTCCCACCCCTGGATGAGCTGCGGGGCACATTCTCCGGGCGCATTACCGCCAACGGGGCTATCCCCAAAGATGTGGCCGTCAGCGCCAACCTGTCGGGCCGGGACTGGATATGGGGCACATCGGGCGGCAATGGCCCCCTGTACCACATCGATGAGATTACCGTCCAGGCCCGTTACCAAGACCAGGTGGTGGCCTTCAGCCCGGTGCGGTTGCGGTCTACCCCAGAAGGGATTGATCCAGACAATGGGGAAGTGGCCCTGGCTCGCCTCAATGGCGAATTCAGCCTGGATCGAGATGACCCCGTTACCCGCACCATGGAGCTAGACGTTGCCAACGTGCCTATCGAGTCTCTGCGTCGCCCCCTGCGGTTGCCCCCCAACCTGGATGGCGAACTCAACATTGGCGCTACCCTCACCGGCTCCCTCGACAACCCCCAAGTTCGGGGCCGACTGCAGGTGGCCGATCCCCAAATCAACCGGGAAGATATCAGCCAGGCATCGGCCAACTTTTTGTACAAAGATGCCCGCCTTAACCTGATTGGCAACCTGGCGGTGGAAGACAGTCAGGAAACTCCCCTCAACCTTACCGCCAGCATTCCCTACCAGCTGCCCATGGCCACCCAACCACCCCAGAGTAATGACCTGCGGGTTAATCTCAGCGTTCAAGACGAAGGCTTTGCCCTGGTTAACCTGTTTACCCAGGCCTTTACCTGGGAGTCGGGAGAGGCCAGTCTAAACCTCAACCTCACCGGTGAAGTACCCCAGGACCAGAATTTTGAAGATGCTCTCACGTCCCTCTCCATTGGGGGAGAGGCCAACCTGGATGGAGTCACCATTAGCTCCCAACTGCTGCCCGAACCGTTGACCAACATTCGCGGCAACGTTCGCGTCGTCAATGACCGGGGCAGCACCCTGACCGGCACCATTTACCGCACCGGCCTGTTGCTGAACTTTAACGATGTTCGGGGCGACTTCAGCAACGGCGAAGTGATTGCCCAGGGCAATTTGAAAGTTATTCCTTCTTTGCATGAACTGTTTCCAGACTTGATTGAAGCAAGCCCGCCGCCTACCGTGGCAGATGCACCGGCGACCGCTGTTCCGTCAGGGGAACCCCCACTAGAAACCCCGGAAACCGACACCCCAGACGAAACCGACACCCCAGACAACGAGACCGTAGAAACCGATCCAACCGAAACCGCATCTCCCAGCCCGGATCCCCTCCCCAATCAGCCCTTCCGCATTTCCCTCGAAAATATTGACCTGGCTCTAAAAGGGCTGTACACCGGCTCGGTTGAGGGCGACGTAACCGTTGGTGGGGCCATTTTTCTGTTAGAACCCATTGTTAGCGGAGAGGTAAAGCTGGCCAACGGCACGATTTCGCTACCCGAAACCAACAATGGCAATACCGCGGCCCCCGCCGGAGCCAGGGGGAGCGAACCCAGCATTTACCAGCCCCTACCCCCCACCTTTAGCGACTTTGATGTCACCCTGGCGGAGAATGTACGCATCAGAATCGCCGGAGTGGTAGATGTACAGGCCCAGGGTTCCCTGGACCTGGCGGGCACCCTGCCAGACGTTCAACCGGTGGGGCGCATTAACCTGCCTTCAGGCCGCATTAACCTGCTGACCACAGCTTTTCGGCTTACCGGCGACGACAACTACGCCGAATTTAGACCGGGGGATGACACCATTGACCCCTTCCTGGTGGCCACCCTGGCTACAGCAGTCACCGACACCGCCGGGACCGGTAACACCCTGTTCCTGGCTTCCCCCTTTCCCCGTAACGAAATTAGCGACGCCGAGCTAAATCGGCTGGGGTTGACCCCCGGCGGGGTGGAAACCATTCGCATTCGTGCCCAGGTAGAGGGTCGAGCCAGCCGCATCACTGAACTGCAGGGGGTAGAACTTTCCAGTACCCCGCCCCGCTCTGACGGTGAAATCGTCAGTTTGATCAGCGGCGGTGTGCTCACCGCGCTGGAATCGACCATTGGCAGCGTATCGGGGGGCGGCGACAGCTTCCAAGGGCTGATTGCCCTGGCCGGTAGCGCCCTGCTCAACAACATTCAAGAAATTTTGGGCGACTCCCTCAACGTCAGCGAACTGCGCCTGTTTTCGGCCACTCCCCAATCGGCCCAGACCGATGGTGACCTGGACATTGGCGGCGAAATTGGCGTCAACCTGACCCCAAATATCTCGGTGTCGGTGCAAAAAGTGTTTACCAACATTACCCCTGCCATCTTCAACGTGCGCTACCGCATCAACGACAACCTGACCATTCGGGGGGTAACCAGCTACGAGCAGTTCAGTGAAAATACCGGGGCACTGTTAGAGATTCAGTTTTAACCCTTGTCCAGGTCCAGAAGTGGAGTTTTGCCTCTTTAGGGAGTTGGGAAGAGGTGGATGGGTAAGGAGGAGGGGCAGTGATGAACTGTTACCACAGATCAGCTTACCCATGGCCGAGATTGACCCACCCCTGCCCCCTTGCTCTCTCCCTCTCTTTCTCCCTTCCCCAGTCAACCACCAAAGGCTTCTTCAAAAGGGCATTGAGCAGCAGAAAAGCCCACGTTGCATTTACCAACGTGGGCTTTGTTAAATTCAATCAGCGATTAACCAGATAATTTCAGCTAGATAGAGGTAGGCCCAAAAGTTGCTTCTGTTTCGAGCTTCCCGGCAATTTTCATGTTGCCGTAAACGTCGATCACAGCCAGAACCTTCTTCTGCTCACCGCTGCCAGTCGTAATGACGACTTCGTCGGTGAAAGTGGGGCCAACCCCGGCATTGTTGTTATTGATATTAATTTCGACACTCAAGGGAGTAGTAATTTGAACATTCTCTTTTTTCGAACCATCGGAACGAGGGACTAAATGGACACAAGACCCAATATCGCCGACAGTTTCTGCATCACCTAAGTGTAGTCCGTTAATTGGCATTGTATTAAGCTCCTTGCGGGTTACGTTATTAGATACAACGCCCCAAAATGGATTTCGGAAATTTGCCGAAAAATCCGTAAAAAGACTGTTGCCACTATGGGAATGATTCGAGAAGCACTGGCTCTGCAAGGCTTTCGCGCTGGTTGACTGACAAAACTTCTCAACCAAATCCCTGCAAGCCCACCCTCCGGGAAGCAAGCTACACCCTGGCCCTTTCCCTTCGGGAGAGGGAACTGGAAAGATTGATCGGCTCCCCTCGCCCTCTGGGAGAGGGGTTGGGGGTGAGGGCATACAATTTCTGTCAGTCAATGAGGTTTAGCCCACCCTTAAGGCTCCTGTTTATACGCAGCTTTGAGATCTGTCGTCCTTCAGCTCTCTTTTTTTGATGGCCTGGGCCGGGTTGCCGCTATAAATCGTCCAGGGCTCTAAAGACTGGGTCGCTACACCGCCAAGGCTTAAAATGGCTCCCTCTCCGACAATCACCCCCGGCCCCAGCACCGCTTTTGCCGCCACCCAACTGCCGGCTTGAATGTGGATAGCCCCCAACCGTAAATCAAAGCTGGGCCTGCTCCAGTCGTGGTTGCCGGTGCAGAGATACACCCCCTGGGACAGACAGACATGGTCGCCAATGGTCACCTGGGCCAGGTTATCAATCCACAGGCCCTCGCCCAGCCAGGCATGATCACCCACGGTCAAGCGCCAGGGAAACTTAATTTTGACCTGGGGTTTAATTCTTACGCCCTGGCCAATGGAAGCTCCGAACAGCCGCAAAATGGCTACCTTCAGCCCGGAGAAGGGGAGCAGAGCAGTTTCCACCAGGGGGCTACCGAGGTAGAACCACAGCAGCTGTTTAACCATAGAAGCCCCCGGTGTGTAGGAGGTAACGGCGTACTGATCGAGGCGAATTTGCATTGGCAAGGGAATGGAGGGGTAGGTAGGTGAGTAGAGGGGTAGGTGGGAGGGAGGGGTGGGAGGAAATTGAGGTAACCGTTCCAATAGTTTTTGTCCAGATGCTTCGCCCCTCCGGTAGGTACTTTCTTGCCCAGAAATCTCTTTACTCGTTCGACCCGGCCTGTTGCTGAAGCCACTGGTTGAACTGCTCTACCGCAGCTTGAATGCGCTCAAACACAGGAATGCTATCTGCAGCCAGGGCAAATACCCGGTCTTTTTGCAGCTCTATTCTGTAGCGATGGCGCTCTACATGGCGAAAGGAGCGGTATTCGTTAAGCTGCAGCAGCAATGCCCCCTGCCATAGGGGCGGGCGACCGTGGCCTCCTGGCTCTGCCAGCTGTGCTAGCAGCTGCTGGTGCCAGTTTTCTCCCTTGGGCAATTGGCCGTCCAAAACAATGGCAACTCTTTCGCTAATGCGCTCGCATCCGGTATAAAAATCAACCACATACCCCGCCAAAGCGGGAATTAGCGCAATATCAAGAATACTTTCAGCTTGAGCCAGTAAGGTCGTTATACATTCGATGCTCTCCCGCATAAACACAAGTTCGCCCTCAATGCGAGCTTTCAAAGCCAGGTACTGATTATCGGGCATGGCGACTTCTTGCAAAATTTGGGCGCGAATGTAATCGGGTACTGCATCGATATTCACCAGGTCAAAGGCCAACCAGGGGGGCACAACTTTTTCCAGACGTAGATAGGCTTTAGAAATATCCCGGTCAGAGAGCCCCCGAATGGCCAGATCTAAATCAGACCGATCGTGCCAGGGAGCATCACCCCGCAGGGAGCCGAAGAGAATAACCTGCTCTGCACCAAAGTCCTGCTTGAGAATTTGAGTGCAGCGATGGGCGGCAGCGATCGCAGCCTGCCGCCGGTCCTCTAGCTCGTGATTGGCCTGCCCCTGAGTAATCGCCATTGCAAAGTTTATACCCCTCGTCAGCATCGGCATGCTTCTCTAAAACACCACCGGCTGAAAATTATCGGGAATGTCTAACTCGAACACCTCGTCATGGATACGAGCTACGTACAAGCCCTCTCGCAACGCCTGCTCCCGCAGGGCATCAGACAAATCAACGGCGGCTAAAATGCCGTAAATTTCTTTTTCCCCATGTTCGGGGAAGAAATCGCGAAAGCGCTGCAGCTGGTTCTTAAGCTGAGTGATAGATTCTTCGCGAGCGTGGCTTTTGACTTCTACGATAAAGGCTTTGTTAATCGGCCCGTTAGCATAGGCCAGTACATCAAGCTCCATGTGCTGACCGGCTTTGCTGACGCGTACGCTGGGGCTGATCACTTCCATACCAAAGCGCTCCCGCAGGATAGTTGTCATAGAGGGGAGGGCTAAGCCTTCAGTGAAGCTGCCAAATTTAGAACCCAGGCCACCGATTTGTTTGCCTAGCTCTCTCAGTTGCCGATCGGTTTCCTGAATCTGTCGATCGGTTTCCTGAATCAGTCGATCCGTTTCCTGCATTCTGCGATCCGTTTCCTGAAACTTACGGTCGGTTTCTTGAAACTTACGGTCGGTTTCTTGAAACTTACGGTCGGTTTCTTGAAACTTACGGTCGGTTTCTTGAAACTTACGGTCGGTTTCTTGAAACTTACGGTCGGTTTCTTGAAACAGACGCAAGATATCGTCGTAGGTGGGTTGAGCGGTGGACATGGGTGGAGAATCCCCCTGCGAATGGTGGTGATGGGGTTACATCTATTTTATCTGGGGTGGATGAGGGGAAGGGTGCCAGGTATCAGGTGCTAGGGGTCAGGGGTCAGGGGTCAGGTGACAGGTGTTGGGGTTCAGGTGACAGGTGTTGGGGGTCAGGCTCAATCCGACGGGGGAGTTCAGAATCTTGTGGGATGGGCATCCTGCCTGTCCCAGCTAAGCAGGCGAGACGCCTGCCCTACAGGGCTTACGGAAAACTTGGTTGATCGGCTAATTGGCCCTTACACAAAAATCTGATCACTCTCCAGAAAGTTGCTTGGGTCCTACCAGGCTTTAGGGGTGAAGTTGGTATCATTCAAAATCACCATATCGTCTCCGGATTGAGCCATCACAAATAATCCTTGTCGGTAGGCATAACGGGCAACATCCTGAGGCACTACCATTGCGGCGACAGCGCCCATAGCCCTGACATCCTGATAGCGGGGCATCAGTCGCTTAAACTTACCCAACCGCTCCAGGTGCTCATCTACATCGTTCTGGGTCAGTTTGCTCTTTACTTCAATTAGAACGGCTTCGGTGGTGTTAATGGCCAGCAGATCAATCTCCAGCCCTTCGCCATCCCGTTGAATGGTGATTTCCGAAGCGAGTTCGTAGACGGCAATACCTCGCTCTTGGAATAACCGAACTGCAGCGGGACGCACCTGCCATTCGACAAATTCTCCCAGGCGGTTGCCTAAATCACCAATCTGGCGATTCACCCGCCGAATCTGGCGATCGGTTGCTTGTGCTTGCTCTTTGAGCAACTGCTCAGTTTCTTGCAAACGTCGCTCAGTTTCTTTCTGAGCTTCAGCAAGTTCGCCTAGAATGCGCCAGACTTCGTCAGAGGTAGTGGCCATGGGAGGGGTGGGGAGAGAATTGATTCTATTGTTCCATTTTAGGGAGTTGGGAAGAGGTGGATGGATAAGGAGGAGGGGCAGTGATGAACTGTTACTACAGATCAGCTTACCCATGGCCGGGATTGACCCACCCCTGCCCCTCCCAGGAGGGGATTTTGCAAACATCTTCCCCTCCTCGGAGGGGTGCCCGCAGGGCGGGGTGGGTTATAGCTACAACGGCAGATGACCCACTGCCATAGAAGAAAACCTGCCCATGGCCGAGATTGACCCACCCCTGCCCCTCCCAGGAGGGGATTTTGCAAACATCTTCCCCTCCTCGGAGGGGTGCCCCCAGGGCGGGGTGGGTTATGGCTGCAACGGTAGATGACCCACTGCCATAGAAAACCTGCCCATGGCCGAGATTGACCCCCCCCTGCCCCTCCCAGGAGGGGATTTTGCAAACATCTTCCCCTCCTCGGAGGGGTGCCCCCAGGGCGGGGTGGGTTATGGCTGCAACGGTAGATGACCTACTGCCATAGAAAACCTGCCCATGGCCGGGATTGACC
>Ga0081526_100686_pt1 | contig 12176 bp, 6 predicted proteins | sample HotLakmasection2_FD_70991 | JGI IMG/M metagenome (GOLD analysis project Ga0081526, IMG submission 70991) | Hypersaline microbial mat communities from Hot Lake, Washington, USA - Section #2 (SPADES assembly) (version 2) | ecosystem: Environmental > Aquatic > Non-marine Saline and Alkaline >... | reverse complement strand
TATTCGCCGGTGCGTCCGGTGGGTAGGGGTTCGCTCCAGGCGAGTCGATCGCAGTAACCGAGCACTTCTAAGCGGTGGATGGTGGCGGCGATCGCGCCATAGTCGCCAATCAAGAGATGACGAACGGTCTCCTGGCTAAAGGAGGGTAGGTTAAAGCTGGCAGGGGCATTGCCCCCACCGCCGGATGATTGAAACATGCGGGTGTCTCCGTTTTCGGGTTAAGGAAAACGGGGAACGTGTCTAGCGTTTCCCAAATGAGGCGCAACGAAGAAGCTAGATCATAAAATGATCCTAGATATCTCGTCTTACCACTGCTAAGTCGGGATGTTCAGGGGATTTGAGGAGCTGCGAACTCCTCTCTTCCCCGCCTAGAACCATTCCCCGTGGAAAAAATAGTACAAGAAGCGCTCTTGCCGTACAACCGTATTTGTTGATTTGTTGACGAGGGGGCGTTGGCGTAGTTGCTTCGTGGGGCGATCGTCCTCTGGACCCCCTGCGGGATCGCTTCTGATAAACAGAAGTTAAAGAATTTCTCCCTCTTCGCACCACGTGGCTATAACTAAGGGGGAATAGGCAGAATCATTCCACCTAAACACCCAAATAGGGTAGTTAGGCTGACATATTTCCATCTAATCACCCCAATGAGGGGATTAGGCTGACGTATTTCTATCTAATCACCCCAGTAGGGGAGTTATGTGGAATGCGTCAGTCCAATAAATAGTTATGTGGCTAAACTTGCACTTGCCAAATATTACTCAAAAAATCTTCTTGAAAAATGCCCATCTGTTGTCTTTGCGGTCTGGATAAACAACTCATTAAGGCCCACATTATTTCCAGAAAGCTATATGAGCCTATTCGACAGGCAAGTAGTGGCAGTTCACCAGGGGATCAAGTACCAAGGATGTATGCAGTTGGTACTACGCAGAAATCGAAGCAAGCTCAAAACGGTCCACATGATTCAAATATTCTATGTGAGAGTTGTGACGGAGGTGTAATAGGTCCTTGGGATAATTACGGTCGAAGCTTATTACTAAATTCTCTACAACCTGAAAATAATCTGCCTGATAATACAGGAAAGTCAGCCGTTTATAAGATTGGCGACTTTGATTACAAAAAACTCAAATTATTTTTTATATCAATGTTATGGAGGGCAGCAATTACCGATCATCCTTTTTTCGAACACATCAATCTCGGCCCTTGGGAGAAAAAACTGAGAGATATGATTCATTCGCAAGATCCAGGAATGAAACATGATTTTTCAGTGATCCTCTTTAAGTATGAGGGAGATTTCAGCGAGATTATGCAGAATCCTTCTAGACAAAGACAGGATGGAATTAACTTCTATAGATTTAGAATTCCTAGATATGGTTTTTTGGTTAAAGTTGATCAGCGTGAATTTCATTCGGAGTTGCATCCTTTTATACTTAGTCCAAACCAGCCGCTATTAATTCGTGTTTTAGAGTACAAGAATTCTAAAGAATATGAGCAGATTTTAGATGTTAAGGATCAGATTCCTGATTGATATAGTCACCACATAACAACCTTGGTGCAGCGGATTGAATTAAACTGACGGGAAAAGGGTATTACCTATGCAACCGCTGACCAAGAACGTTAGGCATCATTCTTTCAACTCTGCCATAAGGGGTAGCAAGAGGAGCAATTATAAATTTTGGGATTACACTAATTAGTAGTAAACCTACTAATCTTTCTTCAGCCTTGTGTAACGATTTCTGGACGTTAGGTAAAAAAGAAAGCATGAAATCAAAATCCCCAAAACCCCTACCAACTAAAAAGCAAGAAGTGTTTGTAGACGCTCAACTTTATACATCCTTTAGTTTGAATGGGCAAGAGGAAGAAGAGCTAAACAAGTTTTTTCTTGGAGGTGGAACAGTAGATGCTTGGTGTCCATCTTGTCAATGCCATAGTGTCTTCCACATCAAAAGCCAGCTAGCTTCATACGGCGAGAAGGAGAAAAAGCTTCCTTACCGTGGAGTTATTATTATTGAAGCTATATGTGGGCGAGGAGGTATAGAGAGCTATCAAGGATGCAGTTCCGTTTTTAACGCGGTTTTTGTGAAAGATGCCTCTGAAGTCACAAAAATAGGTCAGAATCCCTCAGCAGCAGAATTAGAATTTGGGGCACTTGATGAGGCTTTTGACAAAGAGTTATCTAGCTCACTTAGAAGAGAATTAGGTAAAGCAATTGGTCTTTATGCTCACGGTGTTGGAATAGGCTCCTTCGTTTATCTCAGAAGGATATTTGAAGCCCTAGTTGAGGAGGCTCATGAAGTTGCTCGACAAGATGAGAACTGGGATGAGTCCGAGTATCATCGGCAAAGAGTATCTGAAAAACTTGAACTTCTTAGAGGTTACCTTCCTTCAAGACTGGTTCAAACTGCTCATCTTTATGGAATCCTCAGCCTTGGAATACATGAACTTTCAGAAGAAGATTGTTTAGAAAGCTTTGAGCTTGTCAAGGGTGCGATTGAACTTATTCTAAAAGAGCGTCACGAAATAAAACGATATGAAAGTTTAGTTAAAGAAGTCAGTCAAAAATCTCAACAGCTTCAGCAAAATGTTTCTTCTAAACAACTGAATAAAAAGCCAAGATCAAATGCCTAACAACCGTGGTGCAGCGGATTTATTGGTGTTTTTCGGTGAAATTGTAAAGTTGTCGGCAACCGCTGACCACGAACGTTAGCTTGCTTCTGCCGCAGTGTCATCGAGTTGGTGAAAACCAGAATTTAAGCGGTTTGATGGTGATCGGTGGGTGGGTGATCGCCCCCCAATTTAAACTTAAGTACAGTAGGGCGATCGCCACACGCAACAGTCCCAGATGGTTTTCGGTCATAGCGACAGGTTGAGTTTATTCAGGTTGCTTATCCGAGTTGAATGTTCCAAGAGATGTTTGGGGGCGATACGTGCTACGCATAGGCAAGCCAACGCTCAAAGGTAATGCTTTCCGAACCGTGGCGAGCGGTTGGTGGTGGGTGTGGCGATCGCCCCTTCTCAATGCAACAGTTCGGTCGCGACCTCAAACAGCATTGCTGGTATCGAATTCAGACCTCACTAACATCGATCGAATCACTGTCAGTTGAAACCGGGTTAGGTGGCAGGGGATTGCTCTAAGGAATGAGAATTGAATAAGTTGGGATAGCCGTCTCGGCTGTCCCCAGGCAGGCAAGATGCTTGCCCTAACAATTTGGATGTTATTTGATCCTCATTCCTAAGAGGGAAGCGATCGCCTGGATTAAGACCTGAGGTTCGATCGGTTTGGCAATGTGTTGTTGAAAGCCTGCTGCCATGGCCTGTTGATAATCAATTTCTCCGGCATAGGCTGTCAGGGCGATCGCAGGGATTGTTCCCCCCTGCTCTGCTGGCAAAGCTCTCACCTGTCGCACTAGCATGTAGCCATCCATATCGGGCATCCCAATATCACTCAACAACGCCTCTGGTTTGAACTGCGTGAGTGTCGTGAGTGCCTCACTGGCGGTTGCTGTCGCCATCACATTTGCCCCGTGTAGCTCTAGCAAGAAAGCAAGAAACTCGCGGGTATTATCATCATCATCCACGACCAAAATGCGAGTACCTTGCAAATCCAGAGAGCATTCAGAGGGTTTCGGGTCTGGCTGCTTTATCGGTTGATGAGGCATCAATGGTAATTTGACGGTAAAGGTGGCTCCCTGTCCTTCACCGGGGCTGTCGGCCTGGATTGTGCCACCGTGCAGTTCGACCAGGTAGCGGACGATCGCCAGCCCTAACCCCAGCCCACCAAACCGTCGAGTTGTCGCAGCACTCTCTTGGCGAAATTGCTCAAAGACATAGGGCAGAAAATCAGAGGGGATGCCTTTGCCGGTGTCGGTGACAGTGATTTGGGCTTGAGAGTCAATGCGTTCGAGCCGGATGTCTACTCGTCCCCCTGGCGATGTGAACTTAACGGCATTGGTTAAAAGATTCCAAATAACCTGCTGTAACCGCCCTCCGTCTCCTGCAACCTGTCCGACATCCGGTTCAAATTGGGTATGGATTTGAATCGACTTAGCTTCTGCTGCCAGTCGCACGGTTTCCATTGCTGCTTGAATGGTGACCACTAGATCAACGGGATTGGTATCCAGGCTTAATTTGCCGCGCAGAATGCGAGACACATCCAGTAAGTCGTTAATCAGTTGCGCTTGCATCTGGGCGTTGCGCTCAATCACTTCTAGAGCACGATCGGTTTTTTGGGCGTCTAGCTGGCGACTTCGCAATAGCTTCGACCAGCCGAGAATCGGGTTGAGGGGCGATCGCAACTCATGGGAAACGACTGCCAAAAACTCATCTTTGATATGACTGGCGGCTTCGGCGGCTTCTCGTGCCGCTTGTTCGCGGGCAAGCAGTTGTTCGCGTTCGGCTTCGGCTTGCTTGCGATCGGTGATATTTGTACAGAGGACAGTGATCCCCTCATAGGCTGGATAGACTCGATTCTCAAACCAGGTGTCCCAGGTGTCGTAGTAATACTCAAACTGCACCGGAGTCTGTTCACGCATTGCCTGATGCAGGCGATCGTAAAACTCCGTTCCCACTAAATCAGGGAAGAGATCCCAATGGCATCTGCCCAAAATTTCATCGCGAGACTTTTGCATTGTGGTCGCTGCTTGAGAATTGAGATAAACTACATGCCAATCGCGATCGAACAAAACAAAATTTTCGCGAATGCTTTCTAAAAGTGCGTATAGCCTACGTTCTGCAATCTCTGCCTGCTGGCGCAGAGTTTGTTCTTGGCGCAGCAGTTGTTCCCGCTCGGCTTCGGCTTGTTTGCGATCGGTAATGTCGTAGTTGATGCCGTCGAAGCGAATTGGGGAGCCGTCCGGCGCATAGATGGCTTTTCCAGCCGATCGAATCCAACGAATTTCCCCTGTGTCTGGATTGACAGCCCGATGATCAATTTGGTACAAAGTCCGATCGCGCAGTGCTGCTTCAATTGCCAAGCGGGTGGGCTCTCGATCATCTGGATGCAAGCGGCTCCAGAATAGCTCGGCGGTGGGTTCAACCTCCGGTGGAACGAAGAAAAACTCCCTGGTGCGATTGTCCCAATTCAGATCATTCAGCGGTAGCGAGTTTAGCCATAACCCAATGCCTGTATTGTCTAGCACAAAAGCAAGGCGATCGCGGTTTAGACGCAAGTCTTCTTCTGCCTGTTTGCGTTCCGTGACGTCGATCGTGATGCCAATCAACTTTTGTAGGCTGCCATCGCTATTTAAGATGGCTTGGCCCCGTTCTTCCAACCAAATGATTGCGCCGTTATCCGGACGGATACAGCGAAATTCCGATTGGTAATTGTTGCCGGTTGCAACAGTGGTTTCGACCGTCATTTGATGACGAGTTCGATCGTCTGGATGAACCAGGGCAAACCCCTGTTCGCCTGACTGAATTTCGGGTCGCCCGTAGATTTCAGGGAAATTAGAGGATGTAATGAGAGTATCAGCAGAGGGATTCCATTCCCAAGCCAGCATTCTGCCGGCTTCCACTGCCAGCTGGAGCCGTTCTTCGCTTTCTCGTAAAACTGTTTCGATCTGCTTGCGGTCATGCAGGTCGGTGAGGGTGCCATACCAATGAGTGATTTCTCCCTGCGGATTGTGAATCGGCACGGCTCGACATAAAAACCAGCGGTAGACATCTTCAGACTGCTCTGCAAACGCCTGTCTTAGGCGGAATTCTGTTTGGTAAAGCGTTCCAGTTGCCAAACAGGTCCGCCAAATCTCATAGGTTGGCTCCAGGTCGTCGGGGTGAATCACCTGATTAATCCAATTTCGCTCTACCGTCTGCTCCAGAGTCAGTCCGGTATAGTCAACCCAGCGTTGGCTCACATAGTCAGGATTGCCTTCAGCATCGGCAATCCAAACAATTTGGGGCATGGCATCGGCCAGCTGACGAAATTGGGCTTCACGCTGATGCAAGGCAGCTTCCGCTTGCTTGCGATCGCTAATCTCCCTCAGGAAAATGGTCAGCCCATCGGGCGATGGATAAACCCGAAACTCAAACCAGCGGTTCCAGGCGGGAAATAGCCACTCAAATTCCACCGGGGTTTGCTGGCTCAAGGCCCGCTCAAACTGCCTCTCAGCTTCACTGTCCGCCGCTTCAGGAAACAACTCCCAAACGATTTGACCTATGAGGGCTTCCCGCTCCGTATCAACAATTTCACAGTAGCGATCGTTGACGTAGGTGAAACGGCAGTCTTGATCAAGCACGACAAATGCATCACTGATACTCGATAGAATTGTTTCTACGTTTTGTTGAGCGGATTCTGCGGCCAATCTCAGGGCTTGTTCTCGCTGGGTTGCCTCTCGGCGCAGTTGGGCCAGCTTTAAGTTGGCTTCGACTCGCGCCAGCAATTCACGAGCAGAGAAGGGTTTGGTCAGATAATCATCGGCTCCCGCTGCCAGTCCTTCAATGCGGGCTTCTTCTCCCGCTCGTGCCGACAGTAAGATGATCGGAATATCTTGCGTCGTGGGATCAGACTGCAGCGAGTCCTCCAAGGGAGGATTGCGAAGCAACCGCAACAGCTCAAACCCGTCCATCTGCGGCATCATCACATCGGTTAAAACGAGATCGGGCCTCTGCTGCCGAATCGCTGTCAGTGCCGCAATGCCGTCTGCAACCGCTTCCACCTCATACTGCTGACTTAGCAGACGCTTCAGGTAGTCGCGCATATCGGCGTTGTCGTCAGCCAGCAAAATTCGAGCGGTTGGCGCAGAGGATGACTGGGGCTGAACCGGGATGGAAATCGAGAGTTCCGATGCTAGAGCATCGGAACTCTCGATTGATTTTGATGACCAGCGCAACATTTCTTCAATATAAGGACTTGCTCCCGTTGCCGTAGAAGCGAGGGTTCGAGTCGCGCCAATGCATTCACTGGGCAGATGGGCAAAACCCATGGGAATCGCTACCGTAAAGCAGGTTCCTTGATCAACCACACTATTCACTTGAATGGTGCCGCTGTGCAGTTTGACGAGTTCCTGTACTAATGCCAATCCAATGCCCGATCCTTCATAGCTGCGTCCTCTGGCTCCCTTCACTCGATGAAACCGTTCAAAGATATGAGGCAACTCCTCAGCCGGAATGCCCGTACCCGTATCTCGCACTTCTAGTTCAACTCGGTTATTGATCGCACGGAGGGAAATGGCAATCTCCCCCTAAAAGGTGAATTTGAAGGCATTCGAGATCAGATTTAAGACAATCTTCTCCCACATCTCGCGATCGACGTAAGTAGGCTCAGGCAGTGGGGGACAGTCTATCTGCAAGTGCATCCCCGCCCGCTCGATCGCCGATCGAAACACCCCAGCCAAATCAGCCGTCAGCATGGCCAGGTCAGTCGGCTCATACACCGCTTGAATTCGACCTGCTTCAATGCGGGAAAAGTCTAAAAGTGTATTGACGAGCTTCAGCAGGCGTTGAGAGTTGCGATAGGCAATTTGTACCTGCTCTTTTAGGACAGCAGGGGGGATGGGTGCTCGTCCACTCTCCCACGCTTCTAAACTGGCTAAGGTATCCTCTAGCGGATTCAGCATGAGGGTCAGCGGAGTGCGAAACTCGTGGCTGACATTGCTAAAAAATATTGTTTTGGCTTGATCGAGTTCTGCCAAGCTCTCGGCTCGTTTCCGTTCTTCTTCGTAGGCTTGAGCATTGGCAATGCTGGCAGCAATTTGAGCCGAAACCAGATTAATAAATCCCCGATAGGAGTCATCGAAACGTCTAAAGGGGTTCAAACCAACTACCAAAATGCCCGCTTGCCCCATCCGTCCTGAAGGCGCGATGGGGACTACCACGGCTTGATGGGGCGATCGATCCCAGGCTCCCCTCGGCAAGTTCTCAAACCGGGCGGCCAAATCCGCAACCCAACCCATCTGCTGAGATTTAACCACCTCCGCAAACGGCCAAATTGAGTCATCTGCAAATGCCACCGCTGCGGGGGCGATCGCGTGTCCTCGCTCAATGCCACTGGTTCCGGCTAAAACGGCACACTGGCGGTCTGAATCCACCAAATAGAGCAGGGCAAAGGGGAGATCATACGGGTTGGTTTTCAGGCAGCTGGCACTCAGAGTACAGGCTTCATCAAAGGTACGGGCATCTACGGCTTTGGCGGCTAGTTCCTTCAACAGCGCTAATTGACGTTCGCCAATAATGCGGGAGGTATCGTCGGTGTTGGCACAGATAATGCCGCCAATGCTGCCATCATCGTTGGGCACTGGGCTATAGGAGAACGTGTAGTAGGTTTCTTCTGGGTACCCATTGCGCTCCATAATCAACAGCAGGGCTTCATCGTAGGTTCCCTGATTTTGGCGTAGAGCTATTTCGGCACGGGAACCTACTTGTCCCCAAATTTCTCGCCAGACAACAGCAGCGGGCTGCCCCAATGCCTGTGGGTGCTTTCCGCCAAGAATGGCACGATAAGCATCATTGTAGAGATTGATTAGGTTTTCACCCCACCAAACGAACATGGCTTGGCGAGAAGTTACCATGATTCGGACGGTCGTTTTTAAGCTCTGTGGCCATTGCTCTGGTGAACCCAATGAGGTTTGCGACCAATCATGCGATCGCATCAGCCTTGCCATTTCGCTCTCCCCGACAAAAACTGTTTCAGAGCTGTTCGGGTTCATTATGGGTCACGGTGATGGAGCATGAATCAGAGCGGTATCGTTTGTTAAGCCATAACAGCCATTTCTGAGCTATTGCGATAGAACAAGCCAGAATTAGGGGAAAGTTGTACGGCTTCCCCTGTCGACATATACCATTTGATTTAGAGCAGTTTATCTATCTTTCGAGGGAATTCTTGAGACTAAATCGAGGTGTGGTCTTTAGCCTGACATCCTCATGAGTTAACCAGCGCTAGACTCCAACTTTAAAGTGCGATTGCTCGCCTCCCAGGTTGGGTTTCGTGCCTCAACCCAACCTACACGAGGTCTTATATTTAATGAATCCCACCTACTTAGACGGTCGTACTTATAGACATCAGATGCAAGCTAACAACGCCCATGTACACCGACCGCCAGAAGTTATTTGTTTGGAATTGAAAGGTTATCTGCGGCGGGTGAGGGGCACCGTTAGAGCGATCGCCCCTCACCCCAATTCAACCAACGCCAGGAAATCCAACCTTCACATTATCCCGACTCCTATTCCCGCGATCGCCCCTGCTCTTAGGGAATTTCTGAACAAGAAGATCCCAGTTGTGTAAGGGTGGGTTTTGCCTAATGCTCCACGGTAGGACCGACAGAGTTATGCCACATCTGACCTTACAGTTACGTTGATTGGTGGAGATTGCCCTACCCCAGCTTGAGATTTGGTAACCCCGTGGTGAGCACCAGACCCACCAGGGCCATAAAGATCAAGAACACCATGCCGCTGCGAAAGGCCTGAATCCGTTCAGTGCGGTAAGCGAGTTCCGCGCGATCGCTCAGGTCAGGGGCGATCGTGGCCTGATCGAGCGCTTGCGCCAATTGGGTATCTGAGACTAGCTGCACCCGCTCTTGCAGCGATGCCACGATCGCGGGTTTGGCGGCCTCTGGAATGCGCGGAGAATCGGCCACCTGCTGTTGCAACCCGCCCAGTAACGTACTCAGCATGATTGCGCCCACCAGCGCGACCCCGATCGCATTGCCTAATTGTTCAAAGGTGGCGTTGATGCCGGCAGTGGCGGCGGTGTCGGCCTCATCCACCGACGACAAAATCAGATTCAAAATTTGGGAGGCGATCAGGCCGGTGCCGATGCCAAACACAATGCCGGTGGCGAGCTGGCTGGGGGTTGACTCGACCCGGATGGTTGCCAGGAGTTGAAACAAACCCAGAATCACCAGCCCGTAACCCACTTGAATAATACGTTTGGCCCGAAAGCGGGAGGACAACCGCGCCCCAGCGATCGCAAAAATCAGGATCGAGATGGACAGCGGCAGCAGCGCAATGCCCGTTGCCATCGCGGTGAACTCAAACGTGAGTTGCAGCAGCAGCGGCGCGATAAAGAAAAAGGCCGCCATCATCCCCATGTGAAAGATGCGCACCGCAAAGCCTGCCAGCAACCCCGAGGTGCCGAATAGTGAAGGCTTAAACAAACCGACGCCGCCGTTCAGCTCCAAATGCCGCTCCCATAACACGAGCAACATTAGGGTCAAGATGCCGCCACCCAACATGAAGGGAACGACGGATAAGCCCAAGGGGGCGATCGCCAGCCGCCCGATCATCAGCGGTTGCTTGGCAATCCAGAAGCCATAGGTTTGGACCATCAAAATGCTGAGCACTACGGTCGAGAAGCCCAAAATTGAGAGGATTGCCCCGAGCCAGTCGAACCGGGGCGGGTTTTGGGGGCGATCGCCTGGAATTTGCGCACTCAGCACCAACACCAGGATGACCACCCCCACTTCGAGGCGAAAAGCCCAGCGCCAGCTATGAAACGTCGTTAAATAACCGCCCAAGATTGGCCCCAGTGCCGCCCCCACCGCCCCTACCGCACTGATAATGCCGTAGGCAAAGGCTAGATCTTTGCCGCTGTAGCCATCCCGCAACAAGTTTTGCAGGTTGGGCACCATCAGCGCCGATCCCAAGCCTTCTAAAATGGACCAGCCAATAATGAGGGTCACCAGGGAAGAACTCAGGGAAGCGGCAAAGGTGCCGATCCCAAAAATGACGATACCCATCAAAAAAGTGCGCTTTTTGCCCAGCCGATTGGCCAGGGTGCTGCCGATGAGCATAAAGGAGGCCATCACCAGGGCGTAGAGCGAGATGGCCGACTGAATGCCCACAACGGTCGTGTTGAGGTCAGCCACCAAGGCCGAAATCGATACGTTCATGATGGTGGTGTCAAGCACCACGACAAACATGGACAGTGCCAGCAGCACCAACAGCAGCCACTTTTTCATGACGGTTTAGCCCCTTTGTCGAGAAATCGCCCCTATCCCGTTCATCTCGTCCCCTTTGATCGATGACAAAGAGAACGGGTCACCAGCCAAACTATACGGCAGCCCAGCCGCTTTCTAACCAGATCATGGGGGCTGCTCAAATCAACAAACACCTGTAACCGCGGCCATCACGTCAGCATTTCAGACAGGAGCGGCAGGCCTGCGCCCCCCTTGAAAACCGCCCTAAAGGCTGAGGCCCAGTCATTTGAGCGCTGGAGAGAGAGGCCGAGCGATCGCGCCCCAGTCAAATCAATCAAAACATGCTAGAGTGAACTCATACTCGTTATGAGTTCACTCTAGAGATGCAGTTATGAGGTGATTATGGTGAAGCTAGTAGGCATTGCCGGGAGTTTACGCGACGACTCCTACAGCCATCAGGCGATCGCGATCGCGGCGCGCACCGCTCAAGACTTGGGCGCAGAGGTGACGATTCTCGATTTGCGCCAGATGAATTTACCCTTTTGCAACGGCAACAAAGGCTATGAGGGCTACCCCGATGTTGACGTATTGCGCCAAACGGTGAAAGCCGCCGATGGGCTGATTTTGGCGACGCCGGAATACCACGGCAGTATGAGTGGCGTCCTCAAAAACGCCCTCGATCTCATGAGCTTTGAACATCTCGAAAACAAAGTGATTGGCGCAATTAGCGTGCTGGGCGGTCAAGCCAACAGCAACGCCCTGAACGACCTGCGCACCATCGCTCGCTGGGTGCACGCCTGGGTTATTCCTGAGCAAGTGGCGATCGGGCAGGCCTGGCAAGCCTTTAACGCCGATGGCAAACTTGTGGATGAAAAGCTGGGTGAACGCTTAGAGGCGTTTGTGCAAAGCCTGGTCGAAAATACTCAAAAACTGCGGCCTAGTACTCTGGAAACATAAAAAAATGTGGATTGCTGTAAGTTGGGTCGAACAGAGTGAAACCCAACAATATCAGGAGTTTTGTTGGGTTACGCCAACGCTTTAGGAATGAGAATTGAATAAGTTGGGATAGCCGTCTCGGCTGTCCCCAGACCGGCAAGGGACATATCTCACCAAAATTGGACTTTAAATAATCCTTATCCCTTAGCGTTTGCGCAGCGAGTGCTTTGCGCTCAGCCATGTCCGGAGGGCTTGACCCAACTTACAAAATTAAAGTTTCCAGAGTACTAGTACAGTGCGGCGTAAATTTGCCCACCCTTGGCCCTCACCCTAAATCCCTCTCCCAGCCTTGGGAGAGGGACTTTCAATCGGTATCGAGACTTAAGCCGCCGAGTA
>Ga0081526_100680_pt1 | contig 12309 bp, 14 predicted proteins | sample HotLakmasection2_FD_70991 | JGI IMG/M metagenome (GOLD analysis project Ga0081526, IMG submission 70991) | Hypersaline microbial mat communities from Hot Lake, Washington, USA - Section #2 (SPADES assembly) (version 2) | ecosystem: Environmental > Aquatic > Non-marine Saline and Alkaline >... | reverse complement strand
CTAACTTGCGCTGCGAAATTGATTCGTCCTCGTGAGCTTTGATGATTTTTCGACGAAAGTCGATAGAGTAAGGGAGCATCTCGGTTCCTCAGAGCGAATTCAAGAAGCATTAAGTGTACCTCACGAGGCTGGGAATCGCTATATCCCAAAACAGCCATTCCTGAAGGGCGATCGCGCCCTCACCCACTGATCACTGTTCAGTTCGCGCTAACACTACAATTGAGTTGAAGGCGTTCTGAAGGTTGTTTCCTTGACTCAAGCCAACCTGAAAATCGCGACATTTGCTGATTATCTCGCCTATGACGACGGGATGGATGGACGGTATGAGCTGACCTATGGGGATTTGATCGAGGTGCCGCCGGAATCGGATGAGCATGTCTTGATCTCGCGGGCACTCGATCTCGCTTTGTCAGAAATTGTGGGATTTCAACGGGTCAGAACGCATCAGCTTGCGATCGAAGTGCTGGGTCAACCGAAGAATCGCTTTCCTGAACTCACGGTGTTGCGATCGGAGCAATTGTAAGTTCTGGGACAGTCTGCGATCGCTGTTTTCCCTGACCCAATATTGCCGCTGATAGGTGCCAACCTTCACGAAGTAGGAACCAGGTGTAGCTTGATTGTGATGACACAAACTCAGTGTTCTCCACCGATGAATCACTGGGCAATAGAACAGTAGAGCGTCTTAATAAATTCTGTGCTCAAGATGCCTTTCTATCAGTTGACTGTGCGAGATAATCTCTTTCCTTATGCATAAGGCTTCAAGATCATTACTGGCCTCACTGTGCTGGGAAAGTTATGTGGCCTGTGTCATAAGTTAAAGCTATTGAATTAATCCCAACTTTTGTTGCGTAAAAACTCAAAGCTTTGTTTATTTCCGGAATAAGTCTCAAATGCAATAAGTTTACCTTGTTCGACTGCTTTACATAAAGTTTCACAATCTCTGTCTTTTCCACCATCAATTTCAATGCCGTTAGGGAGTGGCGAATTACATAGTAAGGGTGACTCATCACCGCACTCAAGTTGTTCTTTCGTCAGTCCCACAACGGTTCGTAGGTCAGTTCCTAAGATAATTGCATTTTTGAGGTTTGATTTAGTGAAGTTTGCACCATTCAAATAAATATCGCTGAGGTTTGCGTCAGCAAAATTTGTATAGCTTAAATCAGTTTGACTAAGATCGCTTCCATTCATATTAGCTCCAGAGAGTTGGGCATGACTGAGATCAGCTCCGCTGAGATTAACATCTCTAAAGTTGGATTCTACAAGATTCGCACCCGCAAGATTCGCCCTCCTTAAATCAGCCTTGCAGAAGGCTACTTTATCGAGCATTGTAGGCTCCCCATTAATAAAAGTATGGCTGTTCACAACTTTGCTAGAGTTTACAGGTCCAGAAAATACGACTGCTCCCCAAAAAGTACTTAAATCTGCTCCAGTTAACTTGGCACCTTGAAGCTGAGCATGACTCAACTTAGCTCCACTCAAATTTGCATTAGTGAGATCACAACATTTAAGGTCTGCTTCATACAGCCAAGAACCACTTAAATCAACTTGGCTAAGGTTTGCTCCACCCAATTTTGCCCCACTTAATTGAGCACCTTTGAGATTAGCACCTCCAAAATCACTGAAAACAAGTATCGAATTACTAAGATCAATTCCTTGAAGATCTACTGCTTTAAAGTTTGCATCCCTCAGGTTTAGCTTGGTTTGGCTTAGTACCTTTGATTCACTTAAAAAACGAAGGACGCTACTTTTCTTGGCTTTATCGTCTTCAAATCTTCGCAGCACAGATAAAGTTCTGGCACGAATAAGGTTTAAGCTCGCATCTAACAAGTCTCTCTCAGCTAAAGAAGATGTTTCTTTAGCTGAATGATCTACATCAGCTTGTTCTGCTTCATAAACTCTCGTTGCAATAGCCAATAAGTTTTTTTGAATGATAATTTCTGACAATCTGTCAAAGTATTTTTGCAGAACCTCTTCATTGGCTTCATTAGCCGCTATGGCTCTTTGCACATCAGAGGCATTTTGAGCACCTTTTTGTTGTTGGCGTTGGAGAAAATAGCCTAAAAGAGCTAGCGTTATTGGTACTCCAAGTAAACTAAGCCAATCCCAGAAAGTTTTCCCAGGTTCTTGTGTAATGGTTTGAGTCTTAGTGATTTCGCCGTCTGCATTCCTTTGATGAATGGTTATTGAAACAGATTCTCTAGCGCTAAAGCCTGTATGCCACTGATCTGTAGCTATGGCTACAACTATCCATGTAAGGAAAAGAGACGAAGCTATTGTCGAAACCAAATATTTTCTTGCCCAATGCCATTTCCAAGCTACGGACTCTTTGATCCACATTGAGATAGTCGAATCTAGAATTCGAGTTAAGCGCATTTTCTGTATCTAAGTTTCAGTGGCGAGTGTATTGATTTATGCCTTAGTTTAGCCTCTGTGTTCTGGATGAGGGGAAGAGTAGTTGGGGGGCATGATAAAATTGTGCTCCACCTCTGTAAGCAGCCTCGGTTAAGCTAGGGGTATCAGCAAGTATGGGCCTGTGATGCGTGAATCCGTAACCTTTGAAATCTCCGCCGATCTGCTGGCGGCGCTCAAACTCGGAGCCGAAGACCTGGGCCGCAATATGCGCCTGATTGCCGCGATCTCGTACTTTCAAGACAAAAAGCTCTCCCTCGGTAAAGCGGCTCAACTTGCGGGCATGAATCGCCTCAACTTTATGGATGCCCTAGCAGAACGGGGAATCGTCGCGTTTAACTATGATGAATCGGTGCTCGATAGCGAACTGAGCGGGCTGGCAGATTTTCCCGATCCGGTATGATCATCAGCAATGCCACTCCGCTCATCGCCTTCGCACGGATTGACCAACTCTCGCTACTGCAAAAAGTGGTCGGCGAATTGGTAATTCCATTAGCTGTCGCACAAGAAATTACGGCGTACCAACCTTCGCAGCGAGGCAGCCTCGACTTAGACAAACTGCCCTGGATTCAGGTGCGATCGCTCCGGTCAGATCAACAAGTACGACTCTTGTTGCCAACGCTCGACCAGGGAGAAGCCGAAGTCATTGCTCTAGCATTGGAAGTCAACGCAGATCGGGTATTAATGGATGAACTAACGGGTCGGAAAGTAGCTGAATCCTTGAATCTAAGAATCGTAGGTTCTGTGGGAATTTTGATTCGCGCTAAGCAGTTGGAATATATCCCAGCAATTCAGCCCTATCTTCAGCAAATGAGGCAGGCAGGAATTTATTTTAGCGATCGCTTCATCAATGCCGTTTTACGCCAAGTGAACGAGATTTAGCGAATGGGTTGTCAAAGTTGCAAGTCGATTACCGAATCAAATGCCTCGACTCAACAGTATCAAGCAACTCGTGGCGTTAAATTTTCCAGCACCACCTCTGGAATGTTCCCTGAACCTAGCGTTTCCTTAGCGTCCAAAATTTCAATGCCGACCAGCAATTCATCCTCAGCCAGATTGAGCGCGATCGCTTCTGTGAGTTGCACAGTCTTGCACTCGTGAGCGCCTTCGACTAAACGGACATAAAGCGCATCACCTTCTTCGTCATAACTAATTTTCATGGGCAATTTAGAGCTGAATCGATTTAAGTGTATCTGTGGCTTTGAGGCAGATCAGCGATCTCACTTTTACCGTAAACCTTGCTGCTTCAGGTGGGCTGTTAGCCATTCATCATCTTTTTCCGCCAATGGCGGCACTGGGTCTTCGTGGTAATCAATCACCAAATCATAGCCAGACTGGTCGTAGATCTCGTCTAACAAAACCTTTAAGTCCAGACGGGGTGCTGGGTCGTCAGCGCCCAACGGGAGGGGAAACACCGGCATTGGATTTTGGAGATTAAAGGCGTACAAATCGGCGCGGGGACGCTGGGCACTGGCGCTGACTAAAATGCGGTAGTGAGCCGCTACGGCCTCCGGCGCTTCGATCAGCGGCGTCCATTGCCGCAGCAAGTCAATTTCTACAAAGTTCGTCGCGCTCGCCAAAATCGTTTGGCGCTTGGCCGCATAGGCCAGCCGCCCCTCCCCCGGACGCTTATTCGTGGGAGACAGCACCACCAGCCCCGTTACCCCCTCGCTGGTCGCCACATCGCGAATTTCCAAATATCCCTGCCGGATGACGCTCGGCATCGGCAGTTCCACTTCAATCGGTTGCGCGATCGCCACCCCGCTCCCCACCGCAACGGTATCCTCTTGCCGTGCCCGCACTGACTTCTGCACCGCGACATCTGGAATCCCCACCAGCACAGAATCCTGCGTTCCCGTTTGGTACATCGCTGCTTCCACGACAACCCGATATTTCGGACGCAGTTGGGGGCCAAGGTTGATGGCGATCGCCGTGATCAACCGATGCTGTAAATTTCGCCAGGAACGCGGATGTTCCAAATAGGGATCCATACCGGGGAATGGCGAAGGCATGGCGATGTCTCTTGCAGGATGTACTGTTATTGTAAGCAGCGATTGCGGGGCTCAAATCCAGTTATTGGGGCAGGGGTGGGGGAGATCGCTACTCGGCTAGCCTTACACATAAGTCATCAACAATTGCAGCACTGCCGCGATCGCCGACAGCGATGCCGTCTCCCCGGCTGTGTGATACTCCGTCGTGGGAATTTGCAGCGTCGTGCCGTTAATCGCACCGTCAGTTGCCGCCGCCACCCGGCCTAACTCCGTCCGACCTAGGGGGTATGACTTACCCCGCAGTTGGTTCTGCGCTTCGATGTATTCATCCTTAAACCCATAGGTAATACCGAGCGCTTCGCAGCGATCGACCAGTTCTTGGGTCATCGCTGCCGCAAAGGGGCCGTTGGCATCGCAATGCCGCAGCGTCACCTGTTGTGCATCGGCATCTTCGCGGGTGGCGTAGGGGCTGGTATCTAGCACCACCAACCGCTGCGTTGTCAACCGTTCGCGCTGAAACCAAGAGAGCGTATAGCGCCAACTGCGGCCTGATTCTTCTTGAGCGGTAAACAGCCCAGTTCCCTGAAAGCCTTGCTGGAACAGATAAATCAACAAAGCTGCACTGACCACATTATCCAACTGGGCGGAAATCAAGCCATCGGCAATCTGCAAGCGATCTAAAAAAGAGACTGGCGTACCGGGTTGCAAATAATCCAATCCATCGACTTCAAAAATTAAATTGTTGCGCTCTGGGCAAATGTAGGAATGGGTAATCTCGCCCTGGCCGATATAGGTGCCGGTGTAGGGCAGGTGGGCCTGGACTCGTTGTCCCTTAAAGCGATCTTCGATGGTGTGGAGCATCCGCTCTGATGCCGAATCGCCCATATTTTCGCCCTTGTTACCCGCAATAAACGCCGCATATTGAAACTCATTCGGCCCCGTACACAGCAGGCCATGGCGGTCAATATGGGCAGATAAAAACAGATCGTGAGGGCGATCGCCCTGGGCCACCAAAACTCCGTGATAGTAATTAACCCTGACTCCAATTTCTTCGAGTTCTCGTCGCAGCACACGAAAGAAAGCATCTTCATTACCCACAACCGAGGGTTCGCGAATGAGCGGCTTCAGAATATCGAGAAAGGTCTCGAGTGATTCGTCTGATGCAGAAGGCTGCACGACAGGATGGGAGACTACAGGGACAGTGGTTTCTAAAGGACTCATGGACAACAGCCTCCGCAACTTGCTGGCAATCAGTTACTGAACGTGATCAACACCAGAACATGCCGCTGCTGGGGCTTAACCATACTGGCAACTCACTGCAAGCGAACAGGCGACATATCCAGAATTTTGGGATCATACAGTACGGGAACTGAACCGCAAAAGTGGTGGAGTGGGATACACTCCTTAGTCCTAACTGCATAGAGATATTGAGTTGCAACGCCTCGTTTCACTGCTCGTTGGTGATGTAATGACCAATCTTCTAATCCCTTACTCCGCCCTCTGCAACTTTGTCAGCTTTGGGTCGATGATCTTGCGCCCCTGATTAGGAAACTTCACCGCCAGACAGATCTTGTTGCCGGCACCGAAAATGTGAGTAATTTCCCCTGCGCCATAGGCCGGATGCACGACAACATCGCCCGCATTCCAGTCGGTTTCATGGGCACCGCTACCCGGTTTTGCCGCGACCTCTTTCTGCTGGCGGGCAGCGCGGATGGGGGTGGTCATCCGCTGCAGGGAGCCTAGTCCGGCGTTGGTGGTGATGTAGTCCATCGGCAATTCACCGAGGAAGAGGGATGGGCTGGCGGGTTCGCGGTTGCCGTAGAGGCGACGGGCACGGGCATAGGAGATGAACAGCCGCTCCTTAGCGCGGGTGATGCCGACGTAGCAGAGGCGGCGCTCTTCTTCCGTGGCGGCAGGGTCTTCGAGGGAGCGGAAGTTGGGGAACAACCCCTGCTCCAGTCCGACTAGGAACACGACGGGGAACTCCAGCCCCTTGGAGGAGTGGAGGGTCATGAGCGAGACGCGATTGCTGCCTTCGTTCACGTCGTCGAGATCCGAGGCGAGGGAGGCATTGGCGAGAAAGGCGAGGAGGGAGTTATCTTCGTTCTCTTCCTCAAATTGCAGGACGGCGTTGTAAAGCTCTTGCACGTTGCCAACCCGCTCCAGGGCTTCGTCGGTGCCATCGGCTTTCAGCGCGTCAATGTAGCCGGAGTCTTCCAGCAGTTCTTGAATGATTTCGGAGCCTTTGGCGTTGTCGAGTCTTTCGCGATACTTCTTGATCAACCCGGCAAACTCCAGCACGCCCTTCGACGATCGCCCCGCCAGGGTCTTCACCGAGGTCTCATCGCTGAGGATTTCCCAGAGGGGAATGTTGCCGAGGGTTTGGGTCGCTTGCTCCAGCTTGTCCAGCGTACCTTTGCCGACGCCGCGCCGGGGCACGTTGATCACCCGCTTGATGCTGACAGAGTCGGCAGGGTTGGCAATGGTGCGGAGGTAGGCCAGCACGTCTTTGATCTCGCGGCGATCGTAGAAGCGCAAACCGCCTACCACCTGATAAGGAATGCTGTAGCGGGTCAGCACTTCCTCAAAGGAGCGGGACTGGGCGTTGGTGCGGTAGAGGATGGCGAAATCGCCCCACTTCAGTTCCGGGTTCTCGTACTCCAGGCTGCGAATCTGGCCCACCACAAAATCAGCTTCGTGGATCTCGTCGTCCGCCTTGTAGCAAAAGATGGATTCCCCCTCGCCGCGCGTTGCCCGCAAAATCTTGTCGATGCGCTCGGTGTTGTTCTCAATAATATGGTTGGCAACGTGGAGGATGTTGGAGGTGGAGCGGTAATTTTCCTCCAGTTTGACCATGCTGCGGGTATCGTCATCCGGCAAACCATCCCCAAAGTCGTCCTGGAAGTTCATCAGGATCGTGAAATCCGCTGCTCTAAAGGAATAAATGCTTTGATCTGCGTCTCCGACTACGAACGTCGAACGGTTGCGCCAGTCATTGAATTTCTGGATGTCTTCGCCGTTGGTGGTGAGCAGGCGAATCAGGTCGTACTGGGTACGGTTGGTGTCCTGATACTCGTCCACCAGGATGTGGCGGAAGCGGTTGTGCCAGTAGCCCAGCACTGACTCGTTCTGCTGGAACAGCTTGACCGGAATCATGATCAGGTCGTCGAAGTCGAGGCTATTGTTTTCCGCCAGGGCTTTTTCGTAGCGGCGGTAGACATCCGCGATCATGCGCCCCCGATAGTTGGGCTGATCCTTCTCGAATTCGGACGGGGTGAAGTTCTGGTTTTTGGCGTTGCTGATGGCGTAGCGCACCGATCGCGGATTGAACTTTTTGTCGTCCAGGTTCAGGTCTTTGGTGACGATGGTTTTGACCAGGCTCTGGGCGTCGGACTCGTCAAAAATCGAGAAGGTCTTTTTCCAGGTGTAGCCGTCGGGGTGCTGGTATTTCTCAATGTCAAAGCGCAAGATGCGGGAGCACAGGGCATGGAAGGTGCCAATCCACAGGTGCTTGGTGACGTTTTTGTAAACGTGGGACCTGAGCTTGGTCTGCTCATACTCCGGCAGCGCTGACAGTCGCTTGCCATGCTTGGCCTGGGCTTCCTGTTCGGCAAACAGCACCTCAATCCGCTCTTTCATCTCTTTGGCGGCCTTGTTGGTAAAGGTCACCGCCAGGATGTTTTCGGGATCGACGCGGTGGTTGAGCACCAGGTTGGCAATGCGGAAGGTCAGGGCGCGGGTCTTACCCGACCCGGCTCCGGCCACCACGAGCAGGGGACCGCAGAAGTGCTCGACCGCAGCACGCTGGGAGGGGTTGAGCTTGGCGAGGAAGTCGGTGGAAGCCGTCATGGGCAAGGGGCAAAGTGGATAGCAAACATCCCTTAGTATGACATCCCTGTCCAGTTTGAAGTTTAGCTGGCAAGCATCCTAGATGCGTCTCTGCTTTGGCTTTCTCGCAGGTATAGAGAGTTTTAGAGATGAATTCGCCTACTCTTCGTCGTGACTCGGTTCCAACAATAACTAAAGGCCGTCCAGAATTTGGCGAACTCGTTGAGGTGACAGGGTGCTAATCTTTTCATCAAGTTGACTGCGATCGACCGTGAAGATTTGAGAAATGTTCACGACGCTGGGCTTAGAGAGATTGGCTTCACCTGGGTCAAGCAACAAATTGCCGGGGGCTTTGACGCGTTTGAGATTGGAAGTGAGCGCACACACGACCAAGGTGCGAATGCGGCTGTTATTGAAGTCATTGTTTTGAATGACGACATGGGGATGTCGATAACCAGGGGCTGAGCCAATGGGATCGCCTAACTCAACCCAGTAAATATCGCCTTGTTGGACTACCATTCCCCGTCAACTAGATTGCGGTGACTCGTCCGCATCGTCTGGAGCAAGCGGGTTTCGTCTTCATCCAGGTCGTCTGCGTAGGCGGCGTTGATTTCGGCGACCAAATCGGGCCGTTTTCGGTATCGCCGGATGAAGTCTTGCAATGCCAGGGTGACTAATCGCCCCCATGAAATCTGCAGTTCCCTGGCAAGGGTCTGGGACTTGCTTACAAGCGATTCTTGAATGGGGAGGCCAGTTGGTTGATCTGCCATAGGGGTGTAGAAAATAACTCAGGCGGCTACCTGAAGTTTAGCCAAATTGAACAGAGAACAGTAGGGTCTTGCGTCAAAACTGGCAGCTTTTGGGAGATGGCGATGCGATCGCATGACCCTCTCTGGATGAGCATATTGGTATCGAAGGGTTATTAGCAGGCAAGCCTAGCGGAGAAAGTCACTATTCATTTAAGCGCTGGTTATCTTCGCGAGCATAAAATAGGTTTCAGCGTTGACTGAATGATTGGACAAGCATATGATTTCCAGGTTGGCAAGGTCAATAAGGCTATATGATTTAGCTTGTTATCTTAGTATTAGTAGTGATTCATTTTGTTGAATTATGAGTATTATTCATAATCGTCAAATCAAAGCAACTCTTGAAAAAACCTTTGATGGTTTGATCGATCTCTCTGATTGTGAAGGAAGATCAGAAAACGATGTTCAGAATGCTTTCTTATCTAGAAGCTTGGTGGCACTCTCAATAAAAATATTGGCTGACTCATCTACTGAAGATGCTAGTAAGGCAGTAACAGATGGCTATGGAGACAATGGAATAGATGGCATCTACTACAATAGAAATGAGAGAATTCTATACCTTGTTCAAGCCAAGTGGAAGCAAGACGGTAACGGATCAATCGATTTGGGTGATGCCCTAAAGTATCTTGAAGGATTCAAGGATTTACTGAATCTAAACAGGAATAAGTTCAATGAAAAAATCAAGAGCATGTTCTCCATGATTGAGGAGGCGCTTGATGATGCAGGAACTCGATTCATGCTTGTTATTGTTTATTCAGGAAAACAAGATCTCTCAGACGATATTAGATCTAGATTCAATGAGCGGTTAGGGGAATTGAATGATCCAACTGAAGTCGTAAAGTTAAGGGTTTTAAGGCAGTCTAATCTCTACAATTACATTGTTCAGGGAATGCAAGGCCAACCTATCGATATAGATCTTGCTCTGTTTGATTGGGGCCAGTGTCAAGAGCCATTTCAAGCATATTATGGTCGTGTCTCTGCTCTAGATGTTGCTGAATGGTGGAACAATCACTACCCACACTTGTTTGATCCAAACATCAGAATGTTTTTAGGAGAAACAGATGTCAATGAAACCTTGATAGATACGCTGAAGTCTGAACCTGAGAAATTTTGGTACTTCAATAATGGAATTACTGCATTAAGTTCGTCAATAGAAAAGAAATCAATTGGTGGAAGTTCTCGCTCAAATGGCTACTTCGCATGCAAAGATTTTAGGATAGTAAATGGCGCTCAAACTGCGGGTGCTGTCGCTTCCGCAGTCAACCGATTTCCAGAGATCGTTGCTAGCGCTTATGTTCCTATTAGAGTTATATCTCTCAAAGATTCACCAGACTCCTTCGATCGATCAGTCACCAAATATAACAACACACAAAATCGAATAGACAGAAGAGACTTTGTTGCATTAGATCCTGAACAGGAACGAATTCGTACAGAACTTCAGTTAGATGATATAGGGTATACCTTTAAGAGCGGTGATACTGTCGTGGGCTATCAAGAATCTTGTGATCTAGCAGAAGCAACAATTGCAAGGGCTTGCTTCTTGTCTGAATCTTATCTTTCTGTGCAAGCAAAAGCTGCAATTGGGAGGCTTTGGGATGATATTGAAAAGGCTCCATACAAGAAAATATTCAACCCATCAGTTTCAGGCCCAGAGTTGTGGAAACTTATCCAAGTTTTGCGAATCATTGAAGGTACTTTGGCACAATTTCAGAGCCTAGAAGGGAAGGAAAGGCTACTTTCGGTTCATGGAAATAGATTTCTATCTCACCTTATTTTTCAAATTCTCAAGGATGAATTAGCTAAGCAAGATACCTACCTATCTGATGAATTCAGAGAAAGTGTAAAAGTCACCACAGTCGAGGTATACGAAAAAGTTTTGGAGATTATTGGCGATAGGTATCCAAATTCCTACTTAGCTAGCCTCTTTAAGAATCAAAGTAAGTGTCAGGATGTTAAAGATGCTTTCTTTAGCGAAGAAGAGGTAGTATATCTTGTCTGAGGATATCGCTCCAAAGTAAATTGCTTAGAGGGTGTTTCAAAAGTCTTCTGAACTGGATTTGGCTACCTGAACTACCCAGAAGCTCCTACGGTGGAATGGGCATTTGAGCCCTTCCTGAAATGGCTCGGGGTAGCCTCTATCACACAAAACAAGACTTTTAAAACACCCTCTTAGAAGTCGATGCAGCTACGAGATTCTGAGGGGAGGGGAGCGATCACATCACTCACTATTACGATGCAGGATTAGATTTTTTACGATGCAGGATTAGATTTTTGCCGCTGAGCGATCTGCATCAATAATCGCAAAGCTTCATTGACGGCTGCTTCGCTAGGAAATGCTTGGGCGACATCCGGATCTAATCGCACCAAATTGGTTCCCGCCTGATAGCGCTCAGCATACTTACCTCTCACGCTACCTTCCATCTGGGCGAAGTCATATTCAGGCCGCAGTTCGTCCGTCATTGCATTATCAGTTTCCTTGTTCATAAAACCGCCTTTCTTGCCTTGTCGCTTTTCGAGCGCTGATGATGCGGAGTCGGTCGTCTCTGTCAGTATGGGCGACGACCAGAATTTGCCTCAACCTGGATATGCCGATGGTAACGTAACGGCTTTCTACTATCGAATGATCAGGATCGGGGAACGTCGCGGAGAGCGGATCGCTGAATACTGTTGCCGCTTCTGGAAATGACACTCCATGCTTCTCCAGGTTGCGAGCCGCTTTTTCAGAATTCCACTCGAATTTCATCTGTCTTGATCACACTACGTGACACAAATCGCCTCTTGTTCTACCGCTGCTTGAATTTCGTCGCGAAGCATTTTCTTCGTCACTACATCAACGGATACGCCGAGTAAATCTTCAAGATAGAACTTGAGATCCATATAGCGCTCAGAAGCGACTTTTCCATTGAACTCTACGAGTACGTCTAAATCACTGCTGTCCTGAGCTTCATCCCGCGCCACAGAACCAAACACCGCCAAAGACTCAATTCCGAAGTCTTCCAAGGCTGCGCGGTGTTTTTGAAGCAGGTAGATCGCGGCTTGACGTTTCATAGCCCCAGTATATTGCTCTCGCCGGGAATGCGATCGCTCCCCCACAGCAACGCCGCAACCATGTGAGTTCCAGAATTCTGAAAGCCAGAAGGTTGGGAGGGGCTGGGAGCGATCGCAACCTTCGCATTAGTTAAAATCACTAAAAACAAACCTCCGAGCCATATTTGAGCAACCATCTACGGTGAACTAAATGCCAGTAGGCGGCGAGTAAGTTAGATGAAGGTCAG
>Ga0081526_100674_pt1 | contig 12365 bp, 8 predicted proteins | sample HotLakmasection2_FD_70991 | JGI IMG/M metagenome (GOLD analysis project Ga0081526, IMG submission 70991) | Hypersaline microbial mat communities from Hot Lake, Washington, USA - Section #2 (SPADES assembly) (version 2) | ecosystem: Environmental > Aquatic > Non-marine Saline and Alkaline >... | reverse complement strand
CGTAAATTACCTCCATAAATATTCCCTGTTGCACCTATACCATTCACTACCCTTAAAGTCCCTGTTGTTGAACTTGTTGCATTTTCGTTCCCCGATAAAATTACAATAGAATTATTAGCAGCTGAATCACGAAAATAAAAATTTGCATCCGCACCACCTGTATATGCACCATTAAATATCATATCACCCGCAATTGTACTTGTTGAACCTAATGTAAAAATAAGACTACCACCTGTTGCACCAGCACCTGATGCATCTGCTGCACTTAATGTAATTGAACCACCATCTGTTCCCGCACTACCAACATCTGCACAAACTATTGATATATCACCACTTCGAACTCCACTCACACATCCACCACCACTTATTGTTACATCTCCACCACTTCCATCATTTGATAAACCACCACGAATTACTACTTGTCCTCCATTACCAGTTCCTGTTCCACCTGATACATCACCACCAAGTAATTCAGCATTTCCACCATCTGTATTTTGAAATCCTTGTCCTGCATTTATTACTATACCACATCCATTACCTGCACCAGCTGTATCAGATACACCAATTATACTAGCATCATCATTTAATGATCCCATACGAATAAAACATGTTGCACCATCTGTAAATGTAAACTCAGATATAGTCGCTGCAGCAAATCCACCTGATCCATCATTATATTGAATATCTCCGGTAGTCCCCGCAGCAACACCACTAGGTATTGCCCAACTTAAATTTCCCGCACCATCATTTGTTAACACTTCCCCAGCCCCAGTTGCCTGCGCAGCCGGCCAAACTACGCTGTATACTGCTGTGCTCGCGTCAGCCTCCTGACTAAACAAATTTCCACTAATTGATCCCTCTAAACCTAACGTCGTCGTTGCATTAATATTACTTGCATAAATATCCTGATTTACACCTAATCCACCAGATAAAATACGTAATGTACCTGTTGATGTATCTGTTGCATTTTCACTTATACTATAAACAGATAATAAATTAGTTAATCCTGTCGAATTTTGCCAGAAACAAAATTCTTCCGCAGTTGCATCACCCGGACGAAATTCAATTACGCCATTTGATGTTCCTCCAATACCTACCTGAAATTCTATATTTCCTCCATCTCCTGACCCACCTTGACCAGTTATTACATTGAAATTACCGCCATTAGTAGATCCATCGCCTGTTTCCAATGTCATACTACCTCCATCTCCCGTCCCAAGCGTTTGAGCGCCAGATTGTAAATTTAAATTACCACCATTTACTCCTACACCATTTCCACCATCACCACTACTTATATTAAAATTACATCCTGCTAACGTGACACCATCTGCGCTATTCATAGAAAATGAACCATCCTCAACTCCAACATCTAAAGAACTTGATGGATCACCATCTGTATAATTAAATAAAGACAAAGTCGCGGCAATAAAATTACCCGAACCATCACTTAATTGAATATCACCAGAATTACCTGCTGAACTTACACTTGCAGGAGTTGTCCAAGTTAAATTACCTGCACCATCATTTGTTAATACTTCACCAGCACCTGTTGCTTGAGCATCTGGCCAAATTATCGTATACGTAGTCGTTGTATCATTCGCTTGTTGACTAAATACATTTCCACTTACACTGCCATTTAAATTTAATAATGTATCACTTGTTAATTCATTCGCGTATACAGTTCCTGTAATACCTACCCCGCTAATTACTTGCAAGGTACCAGATGAGGTGGTAGTTGCGTTTTGCGGACTACCCAAAACAGTCATTAACGCAGTTGTTGTTCCTACCTCATAAAATTCATAAATTCCATCATTTGTTCCACCTTGTCCTACAGAAAAACTAATTGAACCACCATTACCAGAAGTACCATCCCCCGCATTTAGCTCAATCGGCCCACCATTCGTCCCTCCAGTACCTACCGTGAAAAAGATCCCTCCTGAATTTCCATTTCCATTTCCAGTTATTATTGACACCGAACCACTGTCTTGTAAGACTGACTCACCGGATTCAATGCTTACTGACCCACCATTTCCACCACCAACACCACTAGTTTGATCGCCTGCATATAATCCTAGATTCCCTCCCGGATTTGTACCTCCTGTAGTAACACCACTTTGTATATCTATTGAACTTCCCTGAGTACCACTATTTATTCCATTTAATTCAAATGTTCCACTTGCAACACCAACATTTAAACTACTAATTGGATCACCATCAGTAAAATTAAATTGAGATAATACAGCTGAAGTAAATCCACCAGCACCATCACTTAATTGTATATCACCAATAGCACCCGATGATGGTGTATTTGGAGGAGTTGTCCAAGTTAAATTTCCTGCACCATCATTTGTTAATACTTCACCAGCACCTGTTGCTTGTGCAGCTGGCCATATGACACTATATGTTGCTGTATTGACATGAGCTTCCTGACCAAATATATTTCCACTAGTTGTTCCAATTAATTCATAACGATTACAATTAGTTAATTGAACACTATTAAATGGTCCACTAGTTGAAAATAATGTAAATGTTTCATTACTTGCTGTCCATTGTGCATTAATATCAATACCATTAGATGTAAATTCTACTGTAGTTGATGTTAAACTAGATGTTGCCATTTAATTTAATTTAATTGAATAAAAAATAATAGTTTTTTTTACCCCTCTTTATGTTATTTATGTTATATTAATTATATTATTTAAGGTTATAAATAAAAACAATAAAAATAAACCACGTTTCAATACACCTAAATCGGAAATATCAATTCCTAAAAATTTAAACTCAATCCAATTCCGTTGCAACGTCTCATTCAATGTATGTAAATCCAACATAGTAGAATTTTCCTCAATAAGATTTAAAACTACTAAATCAAAATCTTTTTCTAACTCAAAATGACGAATTAAATCATTTAAATTATAACGACGAATGTATTTTTGTAAAACTTGTTTATTATAGATTAATGCATATAATCGTTCCTGTTCATTTGATATTTGTGTAGTCATATACATATAAATCATTAATATTAGCATAAAAAATAAATAAATTGTCCATGGAAATCGTCGATAATATCCGTTGCTCAAATCACTTAAAAACAAAGCAAATGACATCGTACTCAAAATTACAAAAGATGTAAATAAATTTTCCATTTGATTTACACTATGACGAATATCTTCAATCATCTCACTTGTTTCTTCCACAACACGATTTAAACTTAATTCATTTAATATTTGTGATTCTAAACGATTCACATATTCTTTAATATCATGTAAATGATAGTAAAATACACAACAAAAACACATTAAATTTAATCCAATAATAATTGTAATAAAATAACTACGAAACGCAACAAAACATAATGCAAGAATTTGAATATAGACAGGATACGTATAAAAATTAGGAAAAATACCATCACTAAAATACAATAAATACAATATATCAGACAAAACCTTAAAAATCGTAATAAAGTGAATCATAATAAGTAATTTTGATACAATAGGATCAACATCGTCCGAAGGTAATCGTTGAATATAATATTCAATGAAATGATCCGTTTGAAAATATAAAAATGCAAATATATACTGTAATGGATATATTAGATGATACAAAAAGAATCCATAATAATAATTTTTAGATAATGATAATGATGAATCTGAATCTGATAATGATGATGATGATGATGATGATGATGATGATGATGATGATGATGATGAATGATAATAAAGAGAATCAATAATAAAATAAATTGTATGCACAGCAGGCATTGAAAGTATACTAAATATCATCAAAGTATATAACCAAGAAAACAAAACACAAAAAAAATAACGATGCTCTAAAGTAAACGTAGCATTACTATTATCATCAGATTCATGACTACTTCTTCCATCCTCACATGCTGATATACTACTATTCTTATTATTATTTTCATTGTTATTATTCATATTATGATCAGTATAATTCGTAATATTTGTAAGATTACTATTATTGTAACGGATCATCGTTGTAGAATGGTGATTTTTATTATGTTTACGTAATTTTTTGTAATATTGTAATTGCTCATATAACCGTTGACGGGATTCTTCCGCTTCTTTCTTCATTGTAGATGATGATGAATAAGTATTATTATTACTATGATTATTATGATTATTATGATTATTATTACTATGATTATTTATATTCATCTCATTCATTTCATACTCATTATAATTTCGTTTTATGGATTGCATTAATCTTGTTATTTGTCGAGGCTGATCATGCAATAAACATTCTTTTTCTAATTGTGTAATAACACGTCCAATACGATTTTTTGCAATATATCGTCGAGTTAAAAAATTATATAAATTTTGCTTATATTGTATACTTTGACTAATTCCACTCGTATTACCATTATTATTATTACCATTAAAATTAAAATTAAAATTACGAGTAGAATTATTCATCTTCTTCTTGTTAATTTTACTATCATTTGAGGAAGACGATAATGAGGAAGATGAACCTGGTAAAAAATCTAAACACTCCTCTAAATCATTTAAAAATAACGGACGATATCCCAAAAAAACAAGTAATTTTTTGTATAATTCCATTATTATACATCTATACATATATACATATATACATACATACATACATACATATAAATTTTGATTTTGCAAATTTTGATTTTGCTTAAATACAATGGATAATGAATTACCACAGCGTTTTTTTCAACCTCGACAATTTTGTTCTTATTTATCACAACAACATGTCTTTTTACAATTTCTTGTCATTTTTGTAGGTATTTTTGGTGTGCTAATAACCCTAAACATAAACAGAAATATCATCATATATCATAAACATAAACCTAAACAAAAAAGTATATTAAATTCATTCAATCAATTTGTATATACCGCACTATTTATCATACTTATACTCTTACTTTTTTTCTCGGTTATTACTTAAAAAGAAGGAAAAAAATTAGAATGGGATATAAATATACTCTCTTTGTTGTTATCGCGGTTACAGTAGGATTAATTTTAATTGGTTTTGTTGTTGGTTTTCAACTCAAAAAAATAAAAGATAAAACAAAACCAGTTCAAATACCTGATACAAATGAAACGTTTCTAGTTCAAAATAATCCAAATGAACCAGAATGGATTGCAATAGAAGTAGCAAAACGATTATCCAATTTAGCAAAAATAGGTGATACCATTGTAAGTTATATGCAACGATATCAATTACCTGATGCAGAAATTGCACAACGATTAGCAAGTCGTTGGAAAACAATAAGAAATAATCCATTTGGATTACGTGAAACAAGTAAAATAGAACAAACAGCTGCTTATACAGTTAATAAAGGTGAAGAATTACGAATATGTATACGTGATCATACATCATCATCAACAAACAACAACAATTCGTTTCAAAATGAAAATACTGGTGTAATGGTATTATTACATGAATTAGCACATCTTATGTCTGTTACATATGGACATAATCTAGAATTTAAGAAAAATTTTGCATATATTACAAAAATGGCAGTGCAATTAGGATTATATAATTATATAGATTATCGAAAACATCCAACAAATTATTGTGGAACAGATATTACACATCCACCTTTTTTAATTGATGATGATTAATATTAATATTAATATTAACGTCTACTCCTCTTACGACGACGTTTACTTCCTCCGGAAGATTTACGACTTTTTACTATTTTCCAAGCTTGTTTTAAAGTTTTAGCCTTACCCCCTTGATACAATCTCATTGCTTGCCCTGCCATTTTATTACCTTTACGTTTAGATCCTTTCTTCTTCTTTGATCCAAATCGAGATGAACGTCGTTTTTTACGTTTACTACTTTTTTTACGTCTTTTTTTACTCTTTTTACGTGAAGTTGGACGAGATGGCCATCCACCCTCTTCTTCATCATATACTTCATCTTCACGACGAGTCTGACGTTTACGTTTTTTCGTTGATTTTTTACGTTTTCGACCAAAACCTCCTAATGAAAATCCACCAACACCAAAATCACTTTCCATATTATCACCTGGAACACGATTATCACGATGAAGCATTAATATTCCATCATCTGGATCAATATATGTATTCATTGCCGAAGATGATCGTTTACTACCTCGACCGCGTTTACGTCCACGTCGGGCTCCAAATGAACCCCCCCAACTACTACCAAAATCATCATCATAATCATCATATCCAAAACTAGAACCATAATACATCTCTTCTGTATCTAATGGTTGATAACTATCAGTATTAAATCCAAAAGAATTATTTGTAATATTATTATTATTATTATTATTATTATTATAATTAAACATACAATACACAATTTACTCTAAAAAAATATTACACTTACTCAAAACAAAAGAAAATAAAACTTTTCTTAATTTAGAATTTTTATTTTGAGTCCTAGTTAATAAAATACTAACAAAAAAAATATTCGTAATAAAAAAATTCTATAATAAAATAAAATTGGAAATTATTAATAATTAATTCTTTTTTGTGGTTTTTTTTTTCGGTTACATCTCTTTACATCTATTAATATCAATTAATATCTATCAATATCAATTATAATCATGCCGCATTATAATGAAGCCAGAAGAAGAATTTTACAAAATTTAAGAAGAAGTTCTCAAAGTTTTAAACGTTCTAAGCGTTCTAGGAGTTCTAAAAGTTCTAAAAGTTCTAAAAGTTCTAAAAGTTCTAAAAGTTCTAAAAGTTCTAAATTTAGCAGGAGAAAAAGATTAGCTAAATATAGGAAAAAAAGATCTAACGCAATGTATTTTGGTAAATCTTATACAAATAATAATGATAATGATTCACAAGTTCTTATTGCCCCATTTGGTCCACCTCAACCATGGATGGTAAAAGTTCCAAAAGCACCTTCAAGTTCAGCTCCTCCACCAACTAGTCGATTCGGAAAAAAAAGATCCAAAAAAAGATCACGTAAACGACAACGTAAACGCTCAACTTCCTACACGACCACAGACGACGATAATGACGATAATGATGATGATGATTATGATGATGATTATGGTAGTTCATTCGGTGGTAGTTCATTTAGTGGTAGTTCATTTAGTGGTAGTTCATTCGGTGGTGGTGATGGATCTTCTTATTCTCCTTCTATTTTATCAAGGTCTTATGGTGAACGAAATCTTCGAGATCGACTTGGAAGCGGTGAAAGTATGCTTAGTTCCGTTCGTTCAAGATTAAGAAGTGGTTTAAGTCGTATTAGCAGTGGAGTTAGTGGTGGACTTAGTAGACTTAAAAACAAATTAAGTAATCTATCCAATAAATTACGAATGAAAGGAAGAAAACGACGAATTGGTAAATTTGATACTTTTGTTGATTTAGGAGAAGGAAGTTATAATGATGATGATGATGATGATGATAATAAAAGTATTTTATCAAGTATGTCAGGAGGTACCGATTATAGTAATTTAAGTGATTTAAGTGGATATCGATCCTCTTCTATCAGTGATTTTGGTAATAATAATAATAGCCATACAAAAGCTTATATACGTAAAGTTTTATTTAATAGTAGATTTGGTAAAAATAGAAATAGAAATAATAATAACAATTCTAATAATGGAGCAGAGGAACAACAAATGGAATTAGCATTTAATCCTTCAGGTTATTTATCAATGTGGAATGGGCAACCCAGAATACCTCCACCATCATGGAATCCTTTGTTATTACAAGGAAGTAATAATGTAATGATGGGTATGAATGATCCAAAATTAGATCAAGTTGCCCGTTACCAATCTTCTAAATTAAAAAATTATTGAAAACTCGACCACACAAAAAGATCCATAATTAAAGTTTGAAATACTAATAAACCACTTGCAAATAACGCAAATCCAAATTTTATTCGATCGTGTAATTCTAATTTAGAATAAACATCAACCCAATTCGATAAGTATGCAAAAATACATATTGCACCCACTGCTGTAATAAATAAACTTATTGTTGAATAATATTTTGGTATTCCTTTAACTAATGTCATTGGCCATGATAATGCTCCGGCATAAAATAAACTAACACCACTCCATAATAAAATTACATTTATCTTGTTTTTGTCCTCTTCATATCGTAAATTTAACTCAAATGGAAGATAATAAATCAATAAATACCCACCAAATAAAAAACATAAAAGAAATAAAATTACATAGAGCCGTTGAAATAAATAATCCGTTGCCTTTTGTCCCCAAAAACGACTTTTATCATCAAAATAACTTAATAAGAAATATTCATACAATACCATACCCCCACATATTGTATTTACACTCAATAATTCTTCATTGTATTGATTAACTTCAAGTTTATTCTTATTATTATTGTTATTCTTATTGTTATTATTATTAATTTCCATTCGTTTTCTCCGTTTCTTCTCGTAAAATAAAAAAAAGAATTATTCTTTTAATAGTCTTTGTTGTTTTTTTGTTGGTTTTTATCTAATACTAATACTAATACTAATACTAATACTATATTTTAAACGATTAAAAAAATTAACCAATTCATTCATTTATTTGTAATATGATAGAAGAACAAGAACGTAAATGGGTTGGTTTAGGTGGTTTTTTGTTTTTGTTTTTTGTGGGGGGTGGTTAAATAAATATAAAGATTATCAACAAATCCATTCAATCACAATTTGAAACATGAAACAGTTTTGTTCGTCATTAATTAAATCATCTTTAATTAAATCAAAACAAGACAAGACAAGACAATGGAGCAAGAATATACAAAAGAGCAATTTTTTCAGGATTTTAAGGTAAATGGGAAAGAGTTCTCATTAATGGTTTACAATAAGATGAAAAAATTTAATATAATTGATGAAACATATTTTCAAGATACAAAGAGACGACTTGAGCAAGGAAAAATAAATCTTGCAAAGAAGCATGTTTATACAAAGGAAACAGATGAAGAAGATGAGAATAATTTAAAATTAGCTTTGTCATTAATTGCTCAAGCACCCACTTTAGAAGGTCTAATAAGTGAATGTAATAATTTTTTAATTAAGAAGGCAATAACTATTGGTAATGAAGAATATCTTGAGCTTATTTTATTGAATAAATATCTTGTGTTTGATACAGTTGATATTCATTATTTTTTTGAAGTTTGTGCAGTTAGAGGATTTTTGGCATGCACAAGATTATTATTACAAGATCGTCGTATTGGATCGGATTTAAATGCACAATCTTATGGATTATATGTTGCGGCAATAACAAAGAATGATGTTATCGCAAATGCTATAATTGATCATGGGAAATTGCAAAAACTTGAGAATATTAATAAATTTTATGTTATCTTATATTGTTATTGTTTGCATGCAAATGAAAAGATGGCTCATAAATTAATTGATACGTATAATCTTGATTTATCATTTAATGGATTCTTTGCAATTTTATTAGCGGTTTACAATAAACATTATGATTTTTCATTTAGTTTATTTTTTCGTGATGATGCAATGTTGAAATTGAAGGAAATTATTGACAAAATAGACGAAAAGACCAAGACCAACAAAGACAAAGACCAAAATCAAAACCAAGACCAAGATCAAGATCCAAAAACAACACAAAGAGCAGAAGCATAATTTAATTTTATCTCATATCTATCTTATCCTAATCATAATATCCAAATAATCATAATATCATATCCAAATAATCATTAATATCCTAATATCCTATAAATAAGATTTTAGTAAAGAAGAAACTTAAGTTGTTACAATCAAAAATGGTTACTGCTAATAAAGAAGGACGGCTTGCGGTGGAAGAGAACGGGAAGTTAAAGTATTCAACACTTGAAGATTTTATTCTTGTCTTATTGGAGAAATTGGAAAAACCATTTTGTGTCCAAAATAAATCCCCAATTCTTGCACATATGGCCAAAACACTTGAAGATAATTTGCGTGGAAAGATTGATCGTGCTGTAGATCTAATGAATGACGAACATCGGAATATAATGTTACCATATTGCGAATTGATGCTTGATCATAAGAACGCATATGAAGAATTATGTAGATTGACCAATGATGAAAATGATGTGGAAATACTGAATGATGATAATGATGATGATAGTAACAATAACACGAAGAAATTTCGCATGCGCATTCGTTCAAAAGATGCCATTGTTGTCTGTTTTGCGGTGGAAAAAGTCAACGAGAACCCAAATCTTTTAAGTTTTCGATTATTGTAATTCATAATCAAATTAAATCATAATCAAATTAAATCATAATCAAATTAAATCATAATCATAATCAAATTAAATTGATCTTTCTTTATTAAAATCATCATTATACGATTTGCGAGAAGAGGGAACATAAAAAAAAAAATAAAATGTCGCAAGAACAAGAACAACAAAAACATCATCAAGAAGAAGGGGTTGGTGGGGGTGATGAATATTTGAAGAATTGCGGTAAAGATGATTGTGGATGTAAATTAACAATTCCACAAGGAATCTTTATGATTGTTTCATCACCAACTGTAAAGAATAAATTTAAGTATAAATCATCATCGGATTTATCTATATTACTATTGTCTGCAATTACGTCAAATGTTGGATTATTATTAAGAAAGATTGGTGTAAATGATTCCAATTTTAATCATAAAAAAGTTGGACACGTGGATAATTTGGCTTTGGGAGTATTTGAGATATTACAAGAAAAGGAAAAGATTGATCAAGTGGAAAAGTATTTAAAAAGTCAGGGTTATAATGTTGTTTATGCAAAAGAGAATAAGAAATTTATTGGTCAAAATTCGGAAACTGGATCTACAGTGGAATTTGATCTTAATAAGGAAAGTGATTGTAAAAAATTACAAGAATGTTGTTGAAAGTTGATTTTCGGGACCAAAATAATCTAATAAAAATTGATTACCTTTAACACTTGTATCAAAATATATATTTGGATAATTAGGTGATAAAAATGAACTTGCACTATCATGTAATAAATAAGTTCCCCGAATTTTTGAATACATATAACCAAAATGTTCATCAAATTCAGATGTTATATTAATTTCCGATGTATTATCATTATAAAATATATTATTCACTGTTTGTGGAAATGCAATCACAAAATTACGTGAATTACCAAATCCACTTAAACTCATATTAGCATACATTGGAAATAACTTAACCAATAAATGACGATTTTGTAATTGATATACATGTTCAAAATCAACAACATTTTGCACACATTTACTTTTTGATGTTTGACGTTGATAACGATATTGATTTGATTCAATTACCGGAGATCCAATACCACGAATTTCTTCTAATACAATACCAATTGGTTGACAACAAGATGGAACCATTGGTGGATCTTTACCATCTGTTGATACCATTACAATACATCCACCTTGATTTCCTTGATATTTTGAATAAACATCTTGTAATATATTTTTATTATTTCCTTGTAATAATGTAATTTCTTTTGCAGATGGTCCATAAAATTGTGATAATGTTACATTACCAACCATATACATTGAACTATAAATATATGAACCAGCAATTACACGTTGATTTTCATATAATGTTATACGTGCACCTTTAATACGAAAAGGTGGTGATGGATTAATTGGAAATTCACTATTGGTTGGCTCAAATGTTGTTTTTAATGGACGAGGAATAGTAATATTTAAATTTGGATTCCAAAAATCTTCTGTTAAATAATATTGAGATAAATAATTACTAAATGGACCACGTAAACGATCTTCACGATTTAATACAACAAATCCACTAAATTCAGTCATTTGAGAAGCACGATATAATGGATAAGCACCAGAACAAATCATTACAGTAATTCCTTCACGTAAAATTGGAACCTTTTGAGATAAACGATTACTTGGTGAACTTGTTGTTCGTGAAATATAACTTGATAATATTGTCCATGGTAATCCCTGAAATGTATTATTATCATCATCTGAATTAAATACTAATGGTGCATTATGTGCAGTAAAACTTTGTTGTGCACTTGTTAAATTAGTTGAAAAATAACTACGTGTATCTTGTGGTGTTCTTGATGCATTTTCTTGATTATTTATATTTAATGTTTTTGAATATATATCCGTTAAAGCAACACCAAAAAATGCATTATTACGACCCGGTTGAACACCTTCTGGTGGAAATGTTGTGCAAAATTCACCACTTTCCGCACTACCACTTTCATTATTATAACTAACTTCTGTTGATACAAAATCATATATTCCACGTCCTTGTTGATAAGGTAACATACCTAAAAAACGAACAATTACTTCATTTTCTTTACGAATACGTATTCTTTGATTAAATGCTCTTAAATTACGAGTATTAAATTCAATGACATTCTCTTCTTGTAATATTGGATAAGAATAACATTGAACACCTTGACCAGCA
>Ga0081526_100666_pt1 | contig 12531 bp, 10 predicted proteins | sample HotLakmasection2_FD_70991 | JGI IMG/M metagenome (GOLD analysis project Ga0081526, IMG submission 70991) | Hypersaline microbial mat communities from Hot Lake, Washington, USA - Section #2 (SPADES assembly) (version 2) | ecosystem: Environmental > Aquatic > Non-marine Saline and Alkaline >... | reverse complement strand
GAATTAGGCTGACACATTTCCACCTAATCACCCAAATCAGGGGATTAGGCTGAAAATTTTCCACCTAAACACCTGCACGAGAATGTTATGCAGAACAGTTCACTCCAATAACGAGTTATCCCTCAACTTGCTGGTTTTGACAGTTCCTTGGGAGTTGCCTGTGTTGGCATTCAAAGCTTAATGTCCGGTCATGATTATGATGTGACACATGAAGGGTGCTGAAGAGGAAGTGCCACCAGATTTGAGATCGGCTAGAATTAAGTCGGCTATCACCTAAATAGTACTTCTATAGGATAGTAAAGTGGTTGACTTTAAAAAGAAGCTGGGTTTGAAATCAATCGAGAAAAAGGTAAACCCAGTCGAGATTTACGATCAGCTAGATAGGAGGAGTGAAACTGGACCTCTTCGACCAGTGCAAGAAGAGGTGCTCACAGACTGGTGGCTAAATCGGAAAGATGATAAAGATTTAATCTTAAAGCTACATACCGGGCAAGGTAAAACTTTGATTGGATTGCTGATACTTCAATCTAAATTGAATCAAAAGAAAGGTCCTTGCTTATATGTGTGCCCTAACATTTATTTAGTAAAGCAGACGTGCCAAGAAGCAGAAAAATTTGGAATTGGATATGTAATTATTGATAATAGCAATTCTTTACCTGATCAATTTCTGAACTCAGAGAAAATATTAATCACACATGTTCAGAAGGTTTTTAACGGGAAGTCAATTTTTGGAATCGGTGGCAGGTTCACGAAAGTAAATACGGTTGTCTTAGATGACTCACATGCTTGCATAGATTTTATTAATGAATCTTTTAAGATAAGAGTAGATAATGATCACAATCTCTATCGGCAACTACTTCAATTGTTTGAAGACGATTTAAGAGAGCAAGGTGAAGGTAGTTTTTTTGAAATCAAAAGTGGTGAAAGTACAACTTTCCTGCCAGTCCCTTACTGGAGCTGGCAAGATAAAAAATCAGAAGTTCTACAGATTCTACTCGAATATACAAACGACGCAAAAGTAAAGTTCACTTGGGATTTAATTAAGGATAATATTGACAACTGCCAATGTTTTTTTGGTGGAAAAGAATTGGAAATCTCGAACTTTTTAAACCCAGTAAACCAGTTTGGCACTTTTAATAAAGCTGAACATCGAATTTTAATGTCGGCAACTACACAGAATGATTCTTTTTTCCTAAAAGGACTTGGTTTAAACATTCAAGCCATAACTAAACCACTTATTCCAAAGCAAGAAAAGTGGTCAGGCGAAAAAATGATCTTGATTCCTACACTAATTCATGATGAATTGGATAGAGATTCCATTGTTGTCAGATTTTCTAAGCCGAATACATCCCGAAAAGCAGGCTTAGTAGCAATTACGTCTAGCTTCAATAAAGCGAAAGTATATCAAAATCAAGGTTCTATAGTTACTGGCAGTAAAAATATTTTTGAGACGGTCAATAAATTAAAATCTGGCGAATACAGCAATACGATAGTTATTGTAAATCGTTACGATGGAATAGATTTGCCAGATGACTCTTGCCGCCTTCTAATAATTGACTCCATGCCATATTCAGAATCACTGACTGAAAAATATGAAGAGGAATGTCGAGCGAACAGCGATCTAACAAATATTAGAGCTGCTCAAAAGATAGAGCAAGGACTTGGCAGAAGTGTAAGAGGAGAGAAAGATTATAGCGTTATCCTTATCATTGGGAATGATTTAGTAAAATTTATTAAGAGTACTAGCTCAAACAAATTTTTCTCTTCTCAAACAAGAAGGCAAATTGAAATTGGTTTAGAAGTAGCTGAGATGGCTAAAGAAGAAGATCTAAAGAGCAATAATGATTATACAAAAGTCATTCCCCAATTGGCTACTCAATGTATAAATAGAGATGATGGATGGAAAGAATTTTATAGAGACAAAATGGATGCTTGTGTTAGTGAGAGTTTGGCTCCCATTAACAATACATTGAAAATTTTAGAACTGGAAAGAAAAGCAGAAGAGAGCTTTTACCAAAATGATCCTGAAAATGCAGTCAATTACGTCCAGAAGATTATCGATTCTTACTGCGCTGTTGATCAAGCAGAGAAGGGGTGGTATCTGCAAATCCTTGCTCGTTACAAGTACAAAATCAGTAAAATAGACTCTAATAATGTTCAAAAAAGTGCCTTCAAAAACAACCCGCAACTTCTGAAGCCTAGAGAAGGTATTAACTATAAAAAGCTAAGTTATATCAGCGAAAATAGAATCAAGAGAATTCAAAGTTGGATTTCTTCATTTGATAACTATGAAGAGTTAATGATGAAGGTAAATGAAGTGCTGGAAAATTTGAGCTTTGGACAGCCTCATGAAAAGTTTGAAAAGGCACTTCAAGATCTAGGCTATGCACTTGGTTTCTTGAGCCAGCGACCGGATAAGGAAATTAAGAAGGGACCAGACAATCTTTGGTGCGTCTCAAATGATGAGTATTTTATTTTCGAGTGTAAAAGTGAGGTTGAAGATTCACGTGGTGAAATAACTAAAACTGAGACAGGGCAGATGAATAATACTTGTGGCTGGTTTGAGCAGGAATACAAGACAGACAAAGTCAAGAGAATTTTGATTATTCCAACAAAAGATGTTTCAAAACAAGGAAGTCTTACTCATGAAGTCGAAATTATGAGAAGAGGAAAACTGAAGTCTTTAAGGGATTCTGTAAAAGCTTTCTTTAAGGAACTAAAGGACTATACACTAACCGAGATTAGTGACTCTAAAATGCAAGAACTAATAGTTTTTCACAAACTTGATGTTGAATCCCTAAAAAAAGAATATTCTGAAAAATATTATCAGAGGAAGTGAGGATGGCGATGTTAAAATCAGTCATTGATAGCGACGGGATAACAAGTCGTTGGAGCGGCGAATAAAAACTGTTGCTTCGTTTCTATGCTACCTATCGCCGCTCAACTTGGTCGTTAGACCGCTAAATCTTGGTTGGGACGTAGCTTGAAGCTTGTCTGTGTGTGCCACAACTATTTCCAACTAATCTCGTAGTTGCAACTTAAATCATGAAAGTGATTTACAAAATAACTTATCCCAATGGGAAAATTTATATTGGGCAAGATTTGACAGATAGCATTAATTATTTTGGAAGTGCCAATAGCAAATTAATTGAAAAAGATTTTACTAGGGAAAAAAGGAGAGACTTTGTAATTAGGAAAGAAATACTTTGGGAGTCAGAAACAGCTTCAAATCAAGAGGTTAATGCGAAGGAAGTAGAATATATTTTGCTGTTTAGAGCGAACGACCCTAGCATCGGCTATAATCAACGACCTAAATTCAATGGCTAGAAACTCCAACAAATGCTTACTCTGAGTCCAAATGAGAATATAATTTTGTGCGGTCAAATTTTTGATTTCCATGTCAACAAGTGATTCTGAGTTGCAAACTCAAGCCCGAAATATTCTAGATGTGATCGCCTTTACCTCCTTTGAGAAGTGTCAACCCTTAAACCGTGAGTTTAGTAGTATTCCTGCGCGTCCTGGTATTTATGCAATTCGGCACAAGACTGATGGACTGCTCTATATTGGTAAAACAAAGAGTTTACGCGGTCGCTTTAGTGGTGGGCATAAAGCTTTTTTGTGGGCATGGCTTGACAAGTATAAGGATGAAGATGTGCGGATCTCAGTACAGGTCATTTCGCATTGGGGAAACCCCGCGTTACTATTGGAGCTAGAAGCCATTATTCTCCGAGCCACTGAACCCCCTTACAACGCCCAGATTCCCACTGAAAGGTGATGCTATGCAAGCCAAACTCCAAGAGCAACTTTCTACGGCTGATGCTGAAGTCATTTTAGGGCGATTGCCTGAGCGGGTTCGGACGGCTCTGCTTGAGCGTGCTGCTGAGATTGAATATCCCATCGAAGCAGTGATTGAGATGGCAATCGCAAGTTTTCTAGACACAGAGGCATTAGGTTTTGCAGACTGCAAGCCAGGGCGCGGTCAGTAAAGTGCCCTGGCTTGTACGGTCTAACAATTCGCTCGGAGCGGACTGACGAAAGATTTTGGTGCTGAGTTGAAAGTTACTTGCAGCCGCTCAAGCGAACCGTTATGCTGCGAGACCTCGGTTGGGGCAGTAGCTGGAATCGGTTTGCGAGGCAACCATTCACTTCCTCTTACTAAAATGCTTCCCGCCTCTATGGTTGAAATGATAAAAGGAGCTACAGAATCATGCCAGATGGCTGTAACGTCCTCCCTGCCTGGATATAAGTTTGTCTTATCAGCGCAGAGCCGGGAGAGCCCCCTACGCTACGGGATATTGGCTCTAATGAATCGTGCCTAAATCAAGTGGCTGTAACTACATTTTGTAGCTACAATTAGCTACTGTAGTATCAATGTTCGGTCATAGAATATGAATGGGATGAAGCAAAGCATCTTGCTAATCTTCGTAAGCACGGAATAGATTTTGCCGATGTTCCATCCGTGTTTGGTGGCGATACTGTGACGGTTGAGGACGATCGTTTCGATTATGGAGAGCAGCGATTTGTCACATTCGGTTTGTTGCAAGGGCGAGTGATTGCCGTTGTCCATACAGAACGAGAGGATTGCACCCGTATTATTTCTGCAAGAAAGGCAACAAAATATGAACAACGAACCTACTTCGAACAACTCTCAAACTGATTGGCAACGATTGGATGCGATGGGCGATGAAGATATTGATTTATCGGATTGCCCAGAGATTACGCCGGAAATGTTTGCTAAAGCGGTAGTGCAGCGGGGTTTACCTGCAACAAAAGCCAAGGCTCAAGTTACACTCCGCATTGATAGCGATGTGTTGGAGTGGTTTAAGTCTCATGGTCGGGGCTATCAAACCCAGATCAACCAATTGCTACGAGCTTACATGGAAGCGAACCAACAATAGGCTTAGTTGGTGTTGGGCTTGGAGGTAATGGTTGCGGCAGCATAACATAACCTCAGCGCAGCGGACGGACGAAAGCCGCTGGTGCTTATTTAAGGTTATCTGCCGCTGCACAACTTCACTTTTAACACACCTGAATATACTGCCTCCCCTCATGCTAACGACTCCTCAGGCACAGCAAGCTGTTAATCACATAGGGTCACGATCAGACGTTTCACACCATGACACTGGGGCAATATCGTCCATAAGGAATCCGTGGGCTGTTTGGCAGCCTGAAAGACCATTTTTGACCCACGGCTAGAGCCAAACCAGACTCTCGAACTGGGAGCCGCACAGCAGTGACTTCAAGCCGCTGATCGGTCATGCGCGGACCAGCCGTAGCGTTTGGCATCGGCCTGGGCTTGTTGGGTCACATCGTTGGCGACGAAGTGGTGGTGCAAGATTTGCACGCTGAGCATGTGGTTGATGACGGCGTCCAGTTGCACCCGTTCCGCTACCGGCGTGGACTCGTTGCCGTGACGTTCCAGGATGGATTGCACCGCATCGGGATCGAGCAGACCGGCGTCCTGAAGGCGATTTTTGGAGAGGTAGGTGCTGGCAAGCGATCGCATGGCGGCCTCTTTCACCTGATCGGTATGGGACGGGGGAGCCATGAACGCGAACTTCTGGCGCTTGTACAGAGTTTCCGGCAGCAGCGGCTTCATGGTTTCCCGCAGGATGAACTTGTCCTGACGATCGCGCAGGCGCATGGCGGGCGGCAGCGTCACCGCAAACTCCACCAGGGGATGATCGAGGAACGCCGGACGCGCTTCGAGGGAATTGGCCATATCGACGCGATCGCCCGCCCAGCCCAGCACCTGGGACTCGAACTGGGTCTTGATCCAGACGTATTGGGCTTTATCCAGGGGATGGCGATCGCGCAGTTGTTCGCCATCTAACGCTGCGGCGATGGCCTGGCCAGGAGCGTAGCCGTCTAGCCGGTGCCGGTGCTGGGGGTGCAGCAGGCCCGGTACGTGGGTCGCCGACGAGAGCCAAGACTGCAAAGAACTGGGAGTAAAGCCGATGAGGGCCGTCAAAGCCGGATCCTCTACCGGCTGTTCCGCCAGCAGGTTACCCTTGAAGAGGCGATTGCTTTCCGCTAACCACGCTTCCAGACCGGCCCGCTCCTCGGGGGAGACATCGTCCATGCCGTGGCGAATCATGTCGAGGCGCAGTTGCGGATAGCCCGCAAACAACTCGTCCGAGCCTTCGCCGGTAATCACGACTTTGTAGCCCGCGTCCCGCACATGCTCACTCATCAGCATCTTGGCGACGGTAAAGGTGTTGTAGATGCTGCGCTCGGTGTGCCAGAGGGTGCGGGCAAAGTGGTCGTAAAGCTGATGGCCGTCGATCGTCAGAATGTCCTGATCCGCTTTTACCGCTGCCGCCATTTCCCGCGCGATCGCCGTTTCGTCGTAGTCGGTGTCGTCAAAGCCAATGGTGAACGCCTTGACCGGGGACTGCTGACAGGCTGCCGCTACCCCCATGATGGAGCAGGAATCGATGCCGCCGGAGAGGTAGCAGGCCACCGGCACATCCGCTTCCAACCGGAGCTGAATCGCCTCGACAAAGTGCGCCCGAAACTCTTCGATATAGTCGGTTTCGCTGCGGTGCTGGTCGCGATCGCCCTTGAGGGGAAAGTCCAGATCCCAATACTGCTCTTTGTGCAAGAGCAACTCGCCGTCGCGTCGCTGCACGGTAATCTTTTGCCCCGGCTCCACCGCGTAGATGCCCTCAAAGCCGGTGGTGCCCGGCACCATCGTCTGCATGAGCTGGTGATACAGTCCTTCTGAGGAAAAGCGGGCCTGGACCTCGGGGTGGGCCAGCACCACCTTGATTTCCGAGCCAAACACCAGCCCGCCAGGAATCTGGGCGTAATACAACGGTTTGACGCCGAAGCGATCGCGCACCAGGGTCAACCGATCTTGCTGCCGTTCGTATAGGGCAAAGGCAAACTCCCCACGCAGGCAGGGCAGTGCCTGGTCGAGTCCGAGGCGATCGGTCAGGTGCATCACCAATTCCGTATCACTCTTGGTGCGAAACTGGTAGCCCCGCGACGCCAGATCCGCCCGCAGTCGCTTGTAGTCGTAAAATTCACCGTTGTGGGCGATGAGATATTGCCCATTGGGAGAGCGGAACGGTTGGCGACCCCGCTCGGGGTTCAGGTCAATAATTGACAGCCGCGCGTGGGTAAAGCCGACGCCGCGATCGTCGATCACCTGATACCCAAACCCATCGGGGCCACGGTGATATTGAATGGCCGCCATGCCCACCAACACATCAGGATCGACCGGTCGATTGGGGTCGACATATAGGACGCCACCAATTCCGCACATACGCTCTTTTGCCCTCCGGGCTGTGGTTGCTCAAAGATGCATCCTAATATGCCGATCTATGGTTTTCCGGCCCTTTTTCCATAAATCTGAAGCAATTGCTGACAAAAATTATGGTTTCATAACTTTTGGTGTAGGGAGGGCTAAACTTGAGATAAATCATATCGGCAGTCGCTCATCGCTGTGGATTGCCCATCGGCTGGGCATTGCGAAGGACAAAATCGGTTCTGTTGTCCGCTTTGCGATCGCCCCCAGCACAGCTCCGTAGTGTCTGCCATTACAAATCGGTGCAGGAACCGTAAGATCGGCAACAGATTTTTTTTAAGAAAACATTAATGATCGCGTCAACTGTCGACGCGCTCTGAGGTAGGGGGTTTCCGGATGACATTCTCTATCGTGGCCTGGGATCCGAATACAGGCATGACCGGCATTGCCGTGGCGACCAAACATTTGGCCGTGGGCGCACTGGTACCCCACGCTAAGGCCGAGGTGGGGGCGATCGCCACCCAAGCGCAAACCAATCCTTTGCTCGGCATTTGGGGGTTGCGGCTACTGGAAAGTCGGAAAGCGGTCCAAGCCAAATCCCTCGCGATTCCGGTGGGAGATGTGCTGGATGTCTTGCTGCAAAACGATGACGAGCGCGACTATCGACAGCTTCACTTGGTAGACCATCAGGGGCATACAGCGGCCTGGACGGGGCAACACTGCACTGATTGGGCGGGGCACTTGACCTTTCACAATTTTTCTGTGGCGGGCAACATGCTGGTGGGCGAGCAGGTGCTCCACGCGATGGCTGAGACCTTTCGCGATCGCCCCTCGCTGAGCTTTTCCGAACGGCTGCTCGGTGCTCTGGAAGCTGGGGAAATGGCTGGGGGCGACAAGCGGGGTAAGCAGTCCGCCGCCCTGTATGTCGTACAGGACGACTTTTATCCCCATCTGGATCTCCGGGTTGACAATCACTCCGAGCCGATCGCCGAACTCCGCACTCTGTTCACCGAAGCCCACAAAGACTACTACCAGTCCTTCCGCAAAACGATGCCGTCTCACAAACAGGTGCCGTTCAAGGTCGAACCCATCTGGATGCGGAAGGTGGTTTAGGATCAGGGCCGTTTCTCGCCGCTGAGCTTTGGGGCTCCCTGGATCAAGGTCATGGCAAAACCGGTTTGGGCGGCAATTGCCCACCGCTGTTTGGGCTAAAAAAACGGGCAGGTTCACTGTCGGCTTTTGAGAGAATTGCCTCAGAAATGAGAATTGAATCAGTTGGGATAGCCGTCTCGGCTGTCCCAAGGCAGGCAAGATGCCCGCCCTAAACAATTTGGATGTTATTTGCTCCTCATTCCTTCAGGGATCGGCGGTTAAATACCGTAAATCAATCCGGTTTTCTCCTGTAAGGAGACACTTCGCGAATGACTTCGCTTAACCTGCCAGGGTCGAGAGTTGAGCGGAGTCGAAACTCGGTCTGCAGGGATATGATTTGCGGGCCAGCCCCTCAGGAATGGAAATTCAATCAGTTGGGATAGCCGTCAGTTGGGATAGCCGTCAGTTGGGATAGCCGTCTCGGCTGTCCCTGGTCCGGTCAGGTCTATTCTTCGCGGAAATTGGATGTTAAATGATCCTCATCCCTCAGTGGAATGGCATGTGCTTATGGGGAAACGTGCTGAGACTTTTGACCTCGGCGTTGGCGAATCATGAGGAACCCCATCACCAGCCAGAAAGCGAGCAATCCTCCCGTAATCAGGAATGTCGTTCCCAGGCCAAAGCGAGCGATGAGGGCCGGTGCCGCCGCCGTAAACAGGCCGCCCCCAACAATCGGTTCGAAGAAAAGCTGCTTGTAGGCAAAGCTCTCAAAGGCTCCCGACTGATTTTCGGGGTCTACCATGCGCAGGAGCAAGATGCCGGTGGCGGTCACGCCCATGGACTGGCCAAGATCGCCGATGCCCTTTTCAAACCAGTAGTCGGGAAAGATGCGGGGGGCAAAGTAGAGGAAGAACAGCACATTCCAGGCGATGCCCACGATGCTGAGGGTTAGGAAAACACCCAGGTTGCTGCCAATGACCTGCAAAGAGATGGAAGCCAGGGCCGTGACCACGACCACATCCAGCGCCAATCCGGCGATATTTTGCATCAGCGGGCGAATGACCAGGGGCTCCAGATCCAACCGTTCCAGGATCAGTTGCAGCAGGATGCCGCCGATTAGCGCCATGGGAAACAGCGGCACGTAGCTCATAATTTCGAAGCCGGTGGTGCCCCAGGTGACCGCTTCCAACCAAACCAGGCCATTGAGGATGAGCCAGCCAAACGCGATCGCAATCCCCACCAAACCAAAGTTGATAGAGAGGGGATCAATCAGTAACCCTCGCATCAGCACCGCCCGCCGTTCCCGCAGTTCTGGCGTTTCGGAGTGGGTCAAGTTCGGAATCTCATCGCCTTCGGACAGCAGTTGAGAACCGTGCTGCACATGGTGTTTACGCCGTCCCCAGTCGGCGAGGGCGGTGCCCGCAATAATGCCGGAGACAATGCCCACCGTGGCTAGGCCCAGGGCCAGATCTGCGCCTTCGGGATAGCCAAGTTCGATAAACGTGTCGGCCATGCCCCCGGCGGTGCCGTGGCCACCCTCAAAGCCGATTTCGATCAGCGCCGCCGCCATCGGATTGGCCCCAAACACGGGAATCAAGATCCCCACGGTGACCAAGATGCCGGTGACGTATTGGCCCCAGGCGAGGGATTGCCCAAACACCACCTGTGGCGCGGCTTTATGCCAGATACTACGGGGATTGGGGATGGATTCGCCCAAAAATAAAGCCGCAAAGACAATGTTGATAAAGATGCCGGGTGACTGCGCCCAAACCGCCCGGATGGGTTCTGAAAAAAGCCCCCCGGCGAGCAAGGAGCCTTCGCCCAAAAGCGCCGTGGCGATCGCTCCCAAGATCTGCGGCCCCAGGATCAGGGCCAGCGCCCCTGCCACAATCGACTCCGGCAAATACAGCATTTGAATCCAGCGGAATCGCAGCTTGATAAAGCGCCCACCCAAAATGAGCATGGCGATGACCACAAAGGCAAAGAAAACGTCTCTAAGGGTAAACATGGTCGGTTCAGGCTAATGGTCGGTTCAGGCTAATAGACAAACATGGCAATCGAGTGAGCAAGCCACACCCCTGAACCCTGCCAGGTGGTCGCGGTGGAGTCGACTCCTGTTCAGCGATCGGTAAAGTTCAGTTAGTCGGCAGACTAAGGCGGCAAAACCGAGCGCGTCTGATGATTTGACTACACTCTGGCAACCCGTTGATGAATATCTGCCTTGCGATAGAGTTAAAGGGGCTCATCGAGTGCCCTAAGCCCGATACCAGGGTGGTTGTGCAATGTTTTTGTCAGGGAAAATCGGGTGAAGAAGAGACAGTTTCGGGTCGGCACGTTTAACCTGAATAATCTCGTGCTGCCAGAGGTCAAGTATTACGGCGATGAATTGTATTCTGCTGACGAATATCGCCAAAAAGTAGACTGGACCGCTCGCCAACTGGATCGCATGGCCGCCGACTTGATCGGTTTTCAAGAAGTCTTTCATGAGCAGGCGCTGGCCGCAGTCCTCGCCGCCACCGACCGCGCCCAAGCCCACCAACTCGTGATGGCCGAGGGCATTGGTCAAGGGCCAGGCGTTGCATTAGCCACCCAACTGCCGGTTTTAGGACACCGCATCTACATTGATTTTCCGGAGGAGAGTTGGCTGAGCGTTGACGCCGAGAAGGCGCGTATTCCCCTCACGTCCTTTTCCCATCCCGTGCTGGCGGTGGATGTGGAGTTGCCCAACGGCATGAACTGCAGCGTGTTTGTGGTGCATCTGAAATCCAAGCGCCCGATGCTGCCCCGGAACGCCGATCGCTCCGACCCGGTGGAACTCGCCAAAGGCCAGGCGCGATCGCTGATCCGCCGCGCCGCCGAAGCCACCGCCCTGCGGTTCATCTTGATGGAAAAGTTACGCGATCGCCGCTACCCCGTCATCGTCATGGGCGACGTGAACGATAACCATACATCCGTCACCACCCAACTCGTCACTGGCCAACCCCCCTGGGAATGCTGGCCCTACCGTCAAAAGCGCCCCGTCTGGGATACCCTGCTGTATCAGGTCAAAGATATTCAGGCGCGGCTGGGCTACGGCGACCACTATTACACCCACATCCACAATGGGCATTACGACAGCCTCGACCACATCATGGTCAGCGAAGAATTTGCCCCCCGCAACCGCAACCACATTGGCCAGGTGATCTACGTCTCGGTCTACAACGACCACCTGTTTGACCAAACCCTGCTGGACGACCAGATCGAGCGCTGGAAATCTGACCACGGACAGGTCGTCGCGACGATCGCCTTGGATGGAGAGGCATAAGAATTTAGAAGTTAGAAGTCAGAATTCAGAAGTCAGAATTCAGAAGTCAGAAGTCAGAAAAACCTAACCCCTATTCCGTAGGGGCGCGGCCCGCAAGGCATCACCCTCGCAATGACCAATCTGCTGGCATCGAGCGTGCCGACCCGCGCCCGACCGGCAAAACTACGGCTACCCCATAGAATCAAACAGTGTGTAGTTACCCAGGCCCATGCCCGATCACCCCGCCCAGTTGCGACCCACCACCCCCGCCGATCTCGACTTTGTGCAAGCCGCTGAGCAAGCCGCCCACGCCGCCGGATTCGTGCGCCTGTGGAGCCGCGATCGCCATCTACAAGCCCTCAATCACCCCGACGAGCGTCACTGGATGGTGGTGGATGCAGTCACGCAGCAGCCCGTCGGCTACCTGATTGTGCTGGGCCTGCAAGATCCTGATCAGTGCATGCTGATCAAGCGCATTGTGATCAGCCAACCGGGCAAAGGCTATGGTCGTTCCGTGCTCACTCAAGTATTGCAAAAAGCATTCGGCGAATTGGGAGCCCATCGCGTCTGGCTAGACGTGATGGAAGAGAACCACCGGGCGCGATCGCTCTATCGCCAGTTGGGCTTTGTGGCAGAAGGTCGCTTGCGGGAATGTGTCAAAACCCCCCATGGTTTTGCCTCTATGTGGCTGATGTCGATGTTGCGATCGGAGTTTACGCCGGGGTAAGGCGATTTGCCAGGGACTGCTTCCTCCGCGTTACCGGTATTTTCTGAATTGGCTCCATCGGGAATGGTCCTCTAAACCACGTCTAAGTTGAGAACTGGAGTTTTGTTTGATCGGGCAGAACCTCACCTAACCTCTCCTTCTCAAGGAGAGGAATCAGAGTCTTGTCAAACCTCTCCT
>Ga0081526_100663_pt1 | contig 12593 bp, 10 predicted proteins | sample HotLakmasection2_FD_70991 | JGI IMG/M metagenome (GOLD analysis project Ga0081526, IMG submission 70991) | Hypersaline microbial mat communities from Hot Lake, Washington, USA - Section #2 (SPADES assembly) (version 2) | ecosystem: Environmental > Aquatic > Non-marine Saline and Alkaline >... | reverse complement strand
CCGGGGCCGGCGGCGCCGGTCGCAGGGGCCGTGCGGTCGAAGGGCCCCGCCGCTCCCCCGATTCCGGGCCGCGGGAGGCGGACGGACGGCCCGGTGCCGCCTAGACTGGACGTGCGGGCGATCCGAGGCCCGCGCCACCCGATCAGCCCCCGGGCGCCAGCCGCGTCCGACTCCTCCGGCCCCGCTCCGGGTCCGTCCCGGGAAAGGAGCCCCCGATGGCCGTGAACGTCACCGAGGCCGCCATCCGCGAGATCGCGGCGATCGTCCGCCAGCAGAACCTCGACCCCGAGACCATCCGCCTCCGCGTCGGCGTGAAGGGCGGCGGGTGCTCGGGCTTCTCCTACCTGCTCGACCTCACCGAGTCGCAGAAGGACACCGACCAGGTCTGGGAGTACACCGCCCGGGTCCCGGTGCCGAAGGCGGCCGCGGCCGCGGTCGGCGCGGCCGCCGGAAGCGGCGCCGAGCGGCGGCGCGTCTGCGGGATCGAAGGCCATCGGCGACACATCCGGATGCACGGGCGCGGGCGGTGTTCGGGGACCGCCGCAGCGTCCAGTCGTATAGGCGAACGCGGCCCGCATGCAAGCGCCGGACGAGCGGGGGGCGGATGGCGGCGGCCACGGCGGACGACCGGCCGGGCCGCGACGCCGCATGCGCCGCCACGATTGCCGGGCCTGAAGCCACGAACGCCGGGTTCGGGATCGTATTTTCCATAATATGTATTATCCGACTTACAGACCCATTCGCCGCTTGCCCCGGACCGCGGCTTCGGTGCACCGTGCCGCGCCGTCCGTCCCCGAGGTTCGTCCTTCGCGCGAGGCACGCCCATGGCCGACTCCGCCGACCGTCCGCTGTCCGGCCGGGCCGCACCGGCTCCGGAAGGCTCCGGCATCGACCGGCTGCTGCGGGTCATGGCCCGGCTGCGCGATCCCGAGCGCGGCTGCCCGTGGGACGTGGAACAGACGTTCCGTACCATAGCGCCGCACACGATCGAGGAGGCCTACGAGGTCGCCGACGCCATCGAGCGCGACGACATGCCCGCCCTGAAGGAGGAGCTGGGCGACCTGCTGTTCCAGGTCGTGTTCTATGCGCAGATGGCCCGCGAGCGCGGCGCGTTCGACTTCGACGCGGTCGCCGCCGGCGAAGCCGACAAGATGATCGAGCGCCATCCGCACGTCTTCGGCAACGCCACGGTGCGCACCGCCGGCGAGCAGACCGAGAGCTGGGAGGCGCGCAAGGCCCGCGAACGCGCCGAGAAGGCCCAGGCCGCGGGCCGGCGGCCGGGCGCGCTCGACGGCGTGCTCGGCGGCCTGCCGGCGCTGACCCGGGCGGTGAAACTGCAGAAGCGCGCCGCGCGCGTCGGCTTCGACTGGACCGAGGCGGCCGACATCCTGGACAAGATCGCCGAGGAGGCGGGCGAGCTGCGCGCCGAGCTGGCCCCGCCCGCGCCCGACCGCGACCGGATCGAGGACGAGCTGGGCGACCTGCTGTTCGCCCTGGCCAACCTGGCGCGCCGGCTCGAGATCGATCCCGAGGGGGCGCTGCGCCGGACGAATGCGAAGTTCGAACGCCGGTTCCGCCAGATCGAGGCGTGGCTGGCCGAGGACGGCCGCGCCGCCGAAAACGAAACGCTGGAGGAGCTGGAACGGCTCTGGCAGCGGGCCAAGCGCGCCGAGGCGCCCGGCGGCAGTTAGCCGTGCCTCATTCCGGCGGGGCCAGGATGGCGCGCAGATCGTCCCACGCGTCCGGCGTCGGGGCCAGCAGCATCGGGCCCATGTGGATGGTCGGCGCATAGGGCCGCCGGTCGAGCAGCGCGGCGTGGCCGCCGGCCTCGCGGTAGATCAGCACGCCGGCGGCGTGGTCCCACGGGTTCAGCCGATAGAAGATGGCGAAGTCGCCGCGGCCGCTGGCCAGGTCGATGTATTCCGCCCCGGCACAATCGATCCGCCGTCGCGACCGGGTCGCCTTGGTCAGGCGCATGGTGGCGTCGCGCCGCCAGCCGGGATCGTGCGGGATCACGAACAGCCCCTCCATGTCGGACACCGGTGCGGCCGGGCCGAGCGCGAGCCGCCGGTCGCCGAGCCATGCGCCCTGCCCGGCCACCGCGGTCGCGGTGACCGCGTTGACCGGGTCGTGGATCCACCCGGCGAACGTGCGCCCGCCCTGCACCAGTGCCACGATCACCGCGAACCGCGCCCGGCCTTGCGTAAAGTTGTTCGTCCCGTCGAGCGGGTCGATGATCCACACCGGCGCGTCGCCTTTGAGCCGGTCGAGCACCGACGGCTCGCGTGCCGCAATCTCCTCCGCGACCACGACCGAGCCCGGCAGCAGCGCGGTCAGCGCCTCGCTCAGGCGCGCCTCGGCCGCCTCGTCCACGACGGTGACGGGGTCGCCGGGTCCCTTCTGGCGCACGTCGCCGCGGCCGAGGCGGCGGAAGCGCGGCAGGATTTCTTCGGCTGCCGTAACGCGTAGCGTATCTGTAACGCTATCGATATCGGGCAGCCGCATGACGTCTTCATGACCGTGCAACACGTCCATCGGTCCCCGCTGCGGATAGGGGGCATTGAGATGCGCGCTTCGAACTAGCACACCGCATCGCGAACGCAAGCCTTGCGACCCGTTCCGTCGCAGGGCGCGGCGCCCGGGCATCAGGCGGACACGTGCAGCCGCTTTTCCAGGCGGGCCACGTCGACCGGGTCGAGGCTGACGCGCAGGTGGGCGTGGGCCTCGTCGTCGTGCCGCTCCAGCACCTCGCCGCGCTCGTGCAGCCAGGCCAGCGTGCGGCCGTCGGTCAGGCTAACGGTCACATCGAGCACCTGCCGCCCGGCGTCGAGCCGGTCGGCGACCGCGTGCAGCAGGTCGTCGGTCCCCTCGCCCGTCAGCGCGGAAATGGGCACCGCGTCCGGCCGGCGCGCGGCGGCGTTGCGGACGATCTCCGCCTCGGCCGGCGCCAGCAGGTCGAGCTTGTTCAGCACCTCGACGACGCGCCCGCCGGGCTCCACGCCGATGCCCAGGTCGGCGAGCACGGCGTTCACGTCGTCGCGCTGGGCCTCGGTATCCGGGTGGGCGATGTCGCGCACATGCAGGACGACCTCTGCGTTCTGCACCTCTTCCAGCGTGGCGCGGAAGGCGGCGACCAGGTGCGTCGGCAGGTTGGAGATGAACCCGACGGTGTCCGACAGGATCACCCGCCGGTGTCCGCCGCGCCGGCCCTTGACCAGGTCGACCGCCCGCATGGTCGGGTCGAGCGTGGCGAACAGCATGTCCTGGACGGTCACGTCGGCCCGGGCCAGCCGATTGAACAGGGTGGACTTGCCGGCGTTGGTATAGCCGACCAGCGCCACCACCGGGAACGGCACCCGCTCGCGCGCGCCGCGGTGCAGTGCCCGGGTCCGGCGCACCTCCTCCAGGTCCTTCTTCAGGCGGATGATGCGCTCGTCGATCTGGCGGCGGTCCAGCTCGATCTGGCGCTCGCCCGGCCCGCCGACGAAGCCGGCACCGCCGCGCTGGCGCTCCAGGTGGGTCCACGACCGCACCAGGCGGGACCGCTGGTACGACAGGTGCGCCAGGTCGACCTGCAGCTGGCCCTCCCGGGTGCGCGCCCGCTCGCCGAAAATCTCCAGGATCAGGCCGGTGCGATCGATCACCTTGACCGACCAGCGCCGCTCCAGATTGCGCTGCTGCACCGGCGTCAGGGCCGTGTCGACGATCGCCAGGTCCGGCTCCTCGCCGGACACGACGGCGCCGATGTCGTCGACGGCGCCGGCACCGAACAGGGTCGACGGTTTCACCCGCGCGACGCGCACGCACCGCGCGTCGACGACGTCGAGACGAATTGCCGCGGCCAGCCCGACCGCCTCGTCCAGCGACGCCTCCGGCGTGCGCGCCGCCGCGCGGTCCTCCGGCAGCACCGGATGCACCACGATGGCGCGCCCCGCCGTCGCAGCCCCGGACGTCATGGTTCGACCGTCAACGCGTTCCACCGCCGCCGCGCCTCCGCTCAGGTCTCTTCCTTCTGGGGCTCGAACAGCTGGATCGGATGGGCCGGCATCACGGTCGAGATCGCGTGTTTGTAGACAAGCTGCGAATGGGCATCACGGCGCAGCAGGACCGAAAAGTTGTCGAACCAAGTGATGATGCCCTGAAGCTTGACGCCGTTGACAAGGAAGATCGTGACGGGCGTTTTGTTCTTGCGGACGTGGTTCAGGAACACATCCTGCACGTTCTGGCTTTTTTCCGACATTTTGTCGCCCCACTGTTTTGTTTCTTGGAGCCCAGAAGGCGTACCCGTTTTTCACGGATGCCCTGCCCGCTGTCAGCGATATGATATCGCATACGCGTCTAACCAAGCGACAGATTTATTGATCCCCAATTGGAGAACAAAACGACGGACATCCGAATTAGACTTTCGACAGGTCACGGGCCCACAACCCGCCGTCCGAAGCCACACCGGCTGCGCGTCGCCCCCCGTTCAGGCAAAGCGCCCGGTCGCATAAGCGATGTAGAGTTCCCGCAGCTTGAGGGCCAGCGAGCCGGGTTGGCCGTTGCCCACGCTGCGGTCGTCGATTCGCGTCACCGGCATGACGTAGTTCGATGCGCTGGTCAGGAAAGCCTCGCGCGCCTCGTAGGCCTCGTCGACCGAGAACGGCCGCTCCTCCAGGCCCCTGCCCTCCTCGGCCAGCAGGCGCAGGATGGCCTGCCGGGTTACGCCGCGCAGGATCATGTGGTTGGCCTGGCGGGTGACCAGCACGCCCTGCCGGTTGACGATCCAGGCGTTGGACGACGTCCCCTCGGTGACGAAGCCGTCCTCATCGACCATCCACGCCTCGTAGGCGCCGGCTTCGACGGCGCGCTGCTTGCCGAGCACCTGCGGCAGCAGCGACACCGACTTGATGTCGCGCCGCTTCCAGCGGATGTCGGGGATGGTGATCACCGACACGCCCTCCTCGACCAGGCGCTGGCGGCCGAGATCCTGGGGCCGCGCGGTGATCACCAGGGTCGGCGCCGGGTTCGGCGGGAACCGGAAGTCCCGCGGCGACGAACCCCGCGTGATCTGCAGATAGACGATCCCCTCGCGCAGGCTGTTGCGGCGCACCAGCTCGCGCATGACCAGCGCGATGACCCGGCGGGTCGTCGGCCACGGCATGCGCAGCTCTCCGAGCGACCGGGCCAGCCGGTCCATGTGCCCCGCCTCGTCGATCAGGTGGCCGTCCTGCACCGAGAAGACCTCGTAGACGCCGTCGGCGAACTGAAAGCCGCGGTCCTCGATGTGGACCCGGGCCGCGGGCAGCGGCAGGAAGCGGCGATTGACGTAGGCGACGCGAGCCATGACTTGACCTCCGGGCGCTGCGGCCGGCGCGGGCTTAAAAGAACTCCAACCGGACGGCGAACAGTTTCTCGACTTTCTTTACCGCCTGCGCGGCGGCCAGCAGGATAACCCGGTCGTGCGGCTTGATCACCGTGTTGGGCCGCCCGATGATCACTTCGTCGCCGCGCACCAGGGCGCCGATCAGCACGTGCGGCGGCAGCCGGACGTCCTTGATCGGCGTGTTCAGCAGGGCCGAGGTCTCCAGCGCCTCGGCCTCGATCACCTCGGCGAAGCCGTCCTTCAGCGAATGCACCGAACGGATGCGGCCGCGCCGGACGTGCTGGAGCACGGTCGAGGCGGTGATGGCGCGCGGGTTGACCACGGCATCGATGCCGAGCGGCCCGACCAGCGGCGTGTAGGTGTTCTTGTTGAGCAGCGTGACCGCGCGACGGCAGCCGTGGCGCTTGGCCAGCAGCGAGACCAGGATGTTGACCTCGTCGTCGTTGGTCACCGCGACCAGGGTCTCGGCCGCGCGGACGTTGGCCTCCTCCAGCATCTCGGTGTCCAGGCCGTCGCCGTTCAGCACCGTCGTGCGGTTCAGCTTGTGGGCGATCAGCTCGGCGCGGCGCTTGTCCACCTCGATCACCCGCGCGGTCACGTCGGGGTGCTCGCGCTCGATGTCCTCGGCCAGGACCAGACCGATGTTGCCGCCGCCGACGATGATGATGCGGCGCGCGGTCGGCTCCTCGTGCCCGAACGCCGCCATGGCGCGGTTCAGGTGCCGGGTGTCGGCGACGAAGTACACCTCGTCGCCGGGCAGCATGCGGTCCTCGCTGTCGGGAATGATCGGCCGGTCGCCGCGCACGATCGCCACGATCTCGATGTTGAGGTCCGGGAACAGGCCGGTGAGCTGGCGCAACGGGGTGTGGATGATCGGGCAGTCCTCGGTGCAGATCACGCCGACCACGCGCACCCGGCCCTCGGCCAGCGGAAACATGTCGAACGCGCCGGGCAGCTCCAGCCGCCGGCTGATCGCGCGCGCCACCTCGACCTCGGGCGAGATGATCACGTCGATCGGCATGTTCTCGCGGCTGAACAGGTCGGCCCAGATCGGGTCGAGGTAGGCCTGGTTGCGGATGCGGGCCAGCTTGGTCGGCACGCTGAACAGCGAATGCGCGACCTGGCAGGCGACCATGTTGACCTCGTCCAGCTGGGTCACCGCGATGATCATGTCGGCATCGGCGGCGCCGGCCTGCTCGAGGATCGGCGGGCTGGAGGCGTGACCGACGAGCGCCTGGACGTCGAGCCGGTCGGACAGCCGCTGGATCAGCTCCGGCGACTGGTCGATGATGGTGACGTGGTTGTTCTCGGTGGCCAGGTACCGGGCGATGTTCGACCCGACCTGCCCGGCACCGCAGATGATGACTTTCATGTCAGGCGACCATGCCGGGCATCAGTCGGCGGCGACCTTGTTGGCGCGCTCTCCGGTGTTGACGCCGAGGCTCTTGAGCTTGCGGTGCAGCGCCGACCGCTCCATGCCGACGAACTCCGCGGTCCGGCTGATGTTGCCGCCGAAGCGGTTGACCTGCGCCAGCAGGTATTCGCGCTCGAACAGCTCGCGCGCGTCGCGCAGCGGCAGCGCCATGATCTCGCTGCCCTTCTCCCAGCGGACCACGGCGGGCGCGATGGCCCCGATCTCCGGCGGCAGCATGTCGGCGCGGATCGGCTGGTCCACGTCGCCGGTGGCCATGATCAGCAGCCAGTCCACCACGTTGCGCAGCTGGCGCACGTTGCCCGGCCAGCTGTAGGCCTGCAGCGCGGCCATGGCGTCCTCGCCGATTTCGCGCCGGGGCAAGCCCTGCGCCTCCGCCGAGCGCGTCATGAAGTGCCGCGCCAGCAGCGGGATGTCCTCGCGCCGCTCGGTCAGCGCCGGCACCCGGATCGGCACCACGTTGAGCCGGTAGTAGAGATCCTGGCGGAACCGGCCGGCGGCGATCTCCGCCGGGAGGTCCCGGTTCGACGACGCGATCACGCGCACGTCCACCTCGACCCGACTGGCGCCGCCGACGCGGGTGAAGGTCTGTTCCTGGAGCACGCGCACGATCTTGCCCTGGGTGGCCAGCGGCATGTCGCCGACCTCGTCGAGCAGCAGCGTGCCGCCGTGGGCCAGCTCCAGCGTGCCGACCTTGCCCCGCTCCTGGCCGTCCTCGCGGTGCCGCTCGGTGCCGAACAGCTCCTCCTCCAGGCGGTCGGGGTGCATGGCCGCGCAGTTCAGCGCGACGAACGGGCCCTGCGCCCGGCGCGACAGGCTGTGCAGCAGGCGGGCGATGACCTCCTTGCCGGCGCCGGCCGGCCCGGCGATCAGCACGCGGCTGCCGGTCGGCGCGACCCGCTCGAGCTGCTGGCGCAGGTGGCCGATCGCCGGAGAGCGGCCGATCAGGCCGATGTCGCCGCCGGCGCGCTGGCGCAGCTCGGCGTTCTCGCGGCGCAGCCGGGCCGCCTCGATGGCGCGCTCGACCATCAGCAGCAGGCGGTCGGACTGGAACGGCTTCTCGATGAAGTCGTAGGCGCCGCGCTTGATCGCCGAGACCGCCATCTCGATGGTGCCGTGGCCGCTGATCATGATCACCGGCACGGCCGGATGGTCGCTGCGAATCTCCGCGAGCAGCTCGAGGCCGTCGAGGCGGCTGCCCTGAAGCCACACGTCCAGCACGACGAGGCTGGGCTGGCGCGCCTGCAGGGCGGCCAGGGCGCTGTCCGCATCCGCGGCCTCGCGGGTCTGATAGCCCTCGTCGCCGAGGATGCCGCCGATCAGCATCCGAATGTCGGCTTCGTCGTCGACGACAAGAATGTCATGCGCCATGCTGCGCCACGTCCGCTTCGTCCGGGCAGGCCGGGGCCCGTGAGGGGGCCCCGGCATCCGGTGAACTTAATATGGACTTGCCACGGCTTCCAGCCCACTCAAGCGGGCCGGCCGCCGCGGCGCCTCAGGCCGGCACCCGGCTCTCGTGCAGGTCGGCGGCGCCGTCCGCCGTGCCCCGTCCGGCCTCGCCGCGCGGGAACGACAGCCGGACGCGGGCACCGCCGCCGGGCCGGTCCTCCAGGCTGAGCCGCCCGCCGTGGTCCTCCATGATCTTCTTGACGATGGCAAGACCAAGGCCGGTCCCCTTGGCGCGGGTCGTGACGTAGGGCTCGGTCAGCTTGTCCCGATCCTCGATCGGCAGGCCCTTGCCGTTGTCGTCGACGGTCAGCACGACGTCGCGCTCGTTCACGGCGATCGACAGCGCGATCCGGCCCTTGGGCAGCTCGCCCCCCTGCCCCGCCTCCGGCCCGGCGGCGGCCCGGCCCTCGATGGCGTCGAGCGCGTTCTGGAGCAGGTTGGTCACGGCCTGCCCGATCTGGCGCCGGTCGCCCGGGATCAACGGGGGGATCGCCGGTCGGTCGAGGACGAACTCGACGTCCGGACGCGCCGTGCGCTGGAGCATGACTGCCTGCTGGCACAGCTCATGGACGTCGACCGGCTTCATTACCGGCGACGGCATGCGCGCGAAGGCCGAGAACTCGTCGACCATGCGGCCGATGTCGCCGACCTGCCGGACGATGGTGTCGGTGCACGACACGAAGGTGTCCGGGTCGGTCTCGATCTGGCGCAGGTACTTGCGCTTGAGCCGCTCCGCGGAGAGCTGGATCGGCGTCAGCGGATTCTTGATCTCGTGCGCGATGCGGCGCGCCACGTCGGCCCAGGCGGCCATGCGCTGGGCCGAGAGCAGATCGGTGATGTCGTCGAAGGTGACCACGTAGCCGCGCACCTCGCTGCCGAAGCGTTCGGCGGCGATGCGCACCAGCAGGGTGCGCTGCTCGGTGCCGCGCTGGATGCGCACCTGCGATTCGACCAGCCGTCCCGGGCGCTGCCGGATCTGCGTCAGCAGCTCGCCGACCTCGGGGATCAGCTCGTCCAGGCGGCGGCCCATCAGGCCCTCGAAGTCCAGGCCGAGAAGCGTCATCGCCGACTTGTTGGGCAGGTTGATCCGGCCTTCGGCGTCGATGCCGATCACGCCCGCCGACACGCCGGCCAGCACCGTCTCGGTGAACCGGCGGCGGGAATCGAGCTGGCGGTTGGCCTCGATCAGCTCGCGCCGCTGGCTCTCCAGCTGGCTGGTCATGCGGTTGAAGGCGCGGCCCAGGTTGTCCAGCTCGTCGCCCTTCTCCTGGGCCGGCACGCGCACCGACAGGTCGCCCGCCCGGACCCGCTCGGCGGCCCCGATCAGGTTGCTGATCGGCGTGATCAGCCGGTCGGAGAAGACCAGCCCGACCCACACGGCGCCGAGCAGCAGCAGCAGCGCGGCCACCACATAGATCAGCGTGATCGTAATCTGCAGCGAGGCGTGGCGGCTCTCCAGCTGGCGGTATTCGGCCACCGCGCCCTGCACGCGCTCCATGTGGGCGATCACGCGCGGCTCGATCAGGCGCCCCACCAGCAGATAGGTGTCGATGAACCGGTCGAGCTGGACGAGTGCGCGCACCCGGTCGTCGCTGTCGGGGTCGAGCCAGACCACGTCGTTCTGGCGCGCCTGCTCCAGCAGTTCCTGCGCGATCGGCTCGAACTGCAGCGCGAAGGTCAGGCTGGAGCGCGCCAGGGTGCGGCCGCCCCCGTCGAAGACCAGCGCCTCGGTGAGCCCGCGCAGCGCCGCCTGGGTGTTGACGAGCTGGTTGAAGAACTGCTCGTCGTTGACCAGGCGCGGCGCCTCCCGGTTCAGGTCGTTGGCCATGGCCAGGGCGTCGGCGGCCAGTGTGCGCTGGTGCTCGGCCAGGTAGGCCTCGGCGACCGTCTGCGACTCGTTGATCGCGGTGCTGACCCGCTCGGAGAACCAGGACCGGACGCCGACATAGAAGAACGCGGTCGAGAACACCGCGAGCAGGATCGCCGGCGCGACGGCCACGATGCTGAACAGCAGGACCATGCGCACGTGCAGCCGCGACCCGGCCAGCCCGCGCCGCCGCTTGACCCATAAATCCACGATCCGGCGCGCGATCAGCGTGCCGAGCAGCAGCAGGATGATCAGGTCGAGGTTGAGCAGGATGTAGACCGTGTCCGGGTCCTGCCCGAACGGCGGGTTCTTGGTCAGGGCGGCATAGGTCGCCATGCCGGCGGCCAGCGCCAGCACCGTCAGCAGCACCGCCAGCGTGCTGGTGCGGCCGAGCCGGCTCAGCCATGCCGCCGCCCCGCGCCGCGGGCGGCGGGGTTCGGCCATCGCGTTGTCCGTCATGCTGTGTCCGTCGTCCGCGGCCCTGCGCCGCAAGGCATCACTTTAGGCCGCGTATGACCTGTATGTCCAATTCACGGATCTTCTTGCGGAGCGTGTTCCGGTTCAGCCCGAGCAGCTGCGCCGCCTTGATCTGGTTGCCGCGCGTTGCCGTCAGGCTGAGCGAGATCAGCGGCCGCTCGATCTCCTGCAGGATGCGGTCGTACAGCCCGCTGGCCGGCAGGCCGTCCTTGTGCGCCGAAAAATAGTCCTTCAGATGGCGCTCGACCGCGTCGGCCAGGCCTTCGCTGCGGCGTTCCTCGGTCGGTGCCGGCATCGGCGCGGCGTCGGCCAGCTCCATCTCGATCACGTCGAGGCCGATCACCTCCTGCGAATAGAGCGCCGCCAGCCGCCGGATCAGGTTCTCCAGTTCGCGCACGTTGCCGGGCCAGCGGTAGGCCTTCAGCCGCTCCATGGCACCGTTGTCGAGGGACTTCATCGGCAGCCCCTCCTCCGCCGCCTCCTTGAAGAAATGGCGGACCAGGGTGGGCAGGTCGTCGGTGCGCTCGCGCAGCGGCGGCAGGCGGATCGGCACCACGTTGAGGCGGTAGAACAGATCCTCCCGGAACAGCCCCTGGCGGATCAACTGGCGCAGGTCGCGGTGCGTGGCGGCGACGATACGCACATCGGCCTTGATCGCGGTGCGCCCGCCGACGGTCGTGTATTCGCCCTCCTGGAGGACGCGCAGCAGCCGGGTCTGCGCATCCATCGGCATGTCGCCGATCTCGTCGAGGAACAGCGTGCCGCCCTGGGCCTGCTCGAACCGGCCGGAGGCGCGCATCATGGCCCCGGTGAAGGCGCCCTTCTCGTGGCCGAACAGTTCGGACTCGATCAGCTCGCGCGGGATCGCGGCCATGTTGATCGCGACGAACGGGCCGGCGCGGCGCTTGCCGTAGTCGTGCAGGGCGCGCGCCACCAGCTCCTTGCCGGTGCCGCTCTCGCCGGTGATCATCACCGTCAGGTCGGTGCCCATCAGCCGGGCCAGCACCCGGTAGATCTCCTGCATGGCCGGCGACCGGCCGATCAGGGGCAGCTGGTCCTCCTCGCGCGGCTCGTCGGGGGGCGGCGCGGCCGGGCCGGTCGCGGTCAGCGCCCGCTCCACTGCGGCGATCAGCTGCTTCAGGTCGAACGGCTTGGGCAGGTACTCGAAGGCGCCGCGCTCGGTCGCCTTGACCGCGGTGAGCAGCGTGTTCTGCGCGCTCATCACAATGACCCGCAGCTCGGGGCGCAGCCGCTTGATGCGCGGCACCAGCTCCAGGCCGTTCTCGTCCGGCATGACCACGTCGGTGATGACCAGGTCGCCGTCGCCGTCCTGCACCCAGCGCCACAGCGTGGCGGCATTGCCGGTGCTGCGCACGTCGTGGCCCAGGCGGGCCAGCGCCTGGGTCAGCACCGTGCGGATGCTGCGGTCGTCGTCGGCGACGAGAATCGTGGTCGCGGCGGCCATTACGACACCTCGTGCCCGGCCGCAGGCGGGCCCGGCTCGTTGTACATGGGCAGGAACACCTTGAACACGGTGCGCTTGGGCTGGCTCTCGAAGCCGATCACGCCGCCGTGGTCGTCGACGATCTTGGCGACCAGGGCCAGGCCCAGACCGCTGCCGTTCTGCTTGGTGGTGACGAACGGGTCGAACAGGTGCGGCTGCAGGTCCTCCGGCACGCCGGCGCCGTTGTCGCGCACGCTGATCAGCAGCGGCAGGTGGACGCGGCCGCCGGTGCCCGGCACGGCCATGCTGACGCCGCGCTGGTAGGCGGTGGTGAGCAGGATCTCGCCGCTCTCCGCGGGCGCCGCCTCGGCGGCGTTCTTGACCAGGTTCAGGAACACCTGCACCAGCTGGTCGTGGTTGCCGTAGACCGGCGGCAGCGACGGGTCGTAGCGCTCGACGAACCGGATGTCGCGGGCGAACCCGGCCTTGGCGGCCCGCCGCACCCGGTCCAGCACCCCGCGGATGTTGCCGGGGTCGCCCTCGATCTTGGGGGCGGGGC
>Ga0081526_100652_pt1 | contig 12816 bp, 16 predicted proteins | sample HotLakmasection2_FD_70991 | JGI IMG/M metagenome (GOLD analysis project Ga0081526, IMG submission 70991) | Hypersaline microbial mat communities from Hot Lake, Washington, USA - Section #2 (SPADES assembly) (version 2) | ecosystem: Environmental > Aquatic > Non-marine Saline and Alkaline >... | reverse complement strand
CCTAGAGGGGGGCTAGATGAGCCTAGATACCTAGATGGGTCTAGAGGCCTAGATGGGTCTAGATAGACTATCTAGGGAACTGATTTTTGCTGTCTAGGTATCTAGGCTAGGCTGTGCCAGTTGGGCGATATTTGCGGCTCACCCCGTCCGATTCAATCTGAAGCAAGCCTTCAGAAACCATGCGGTCTAGCGTCAGCTTGGCGGCATCGGTTGAGCCCTTTTTGAGGGCGGCAATGTTGTTGCGGATCTCCCAAGCGGCGATCGCGTTCCCTCGTTTACGAAGCAACTCAAGCACCATTTGCTCAACCGATTTTGTTGGTTGCGCGGGCGGGGAATCGCCTTGGCCATCGTCGGCAACTGGGCATCTCACCACATCCTTAAGCGGCAACTCTGACAGCGGCACTTGTGAGAGTGTTGGCCCGTTGTTCTCCCAAAGCTGCCAGTATCCATCGAGCGATAAGATCTCGGCTTCCTGCTGGGCAGTGAGGCGCAAGTCAGTGAGCTTACAGAAGGCTTTCACCATCTGCGCTTTCTTCCGCTTGCCACAGCCCACGATGGAGAAGTTTTTCAGCAAGTCCTCATCAATCCCCAGCGGCCCCGCATTCCCGGTCTGACTCAAGATGCCGATGAAGCCATTGACGGCAGCGCCAGCGGTCAACATCTCGACAATGAAGCCCCGTAGCCTTTCAGCGGTCTGCTTATGCCCTTTCGTCTTGAGGCTTTGCAGGATGCCCACGGCCTCATCAATGACAAACCATTCCCGGTCAGTATCGGCCCCCTCCAGGTGATTGAGTAGCGATGCCTCCCACTGATCCAACAGCCAGGTCATCTGCTCACCCAGTTGCGGCCCCCCGACCCGGTAGCCTTGCCAGTGCTCCGGTACTTTGTCAGTCGCCTTGGAAGTCACATACCAGACTCGCTTTTCAGCACCAATCAGGTGCTTTAGCGTCTCTGACTTGCCTTCCCGCGTCCGTCCCACCATAAAGAGGTGCGGCGCTGCGTCGTCAAGTTGGGCTGTTGCCCTTGGCAGTGTCGCACTGTCGCCACTGTTGGGTGCTGTCGTCCCATTCCCAGATGTCGGATTTTGCCCCGTGTTGGGGCTCATCTTTTTTTCCGGTGAGGTCACCCCCATCGCGATCGCTTTGCGCTTCAGGTCTAGCAGGTCATCCTGCGTCAGGTACTCACCCATCTTGGTAAAGTTGCCCTCACTCACCTCCAAATCAATGGCGTCGGCTTCCTTACTAGCGGCCATCACCGAGCCAATCAGGATCACTCCGGCAAAGCCCCCCATCGCCGCGATTCCCCAAATGCCAGCGACGACGATACCGACTGGCCAGAGCAGGCCAGCAGTAGCGGCGGCAATCTGCCCATAGCTGGTGTGGGAGAGCCAGCAGCGGGTAATCGCCCGGTTCTTCGTAGCTAAAAGCAGTTCTTCTTTCGACATCACATCACCTTGCGAATGTATCGCCAGAGAAAAACGTAAGCAGCCAAACCGAACAGGGTAAACGCCGCGATCGCGATATTCGTCCACGCGACTCCCCCCCAGGTGGGGGCATAGCGGAAAGTCTGAAAGGCCACCTTGAGCGGCGGCCAGAACTTAGCGCAGGCGGCGGCATCAATGGCATACCCACCACTGGCGACGGTGCAGGCGACCCGCATCTTTGCATTCCATTCGTCGCTGCGTTCTTCCGCAGGTGTGTCGAGCAGCAACAGCGGCCAAATTTCAGCCGACTGCACCGCTGCCAGGGTGAGCACCCCGAGCAGAAAGCCCAGGATGCCCCCTTAGAAAGGGAATCCAGCGAAAGATACCGAAGCTCTGTAAGGCAGCGGTCATCATGCTGCTGTAAGGCCCAATGTTTTGGCAGAGAGCGACGAATACGACGCCCCCAAAGCCAATCAGGATGAGCCAGCCGATCATGCTGTCAACTTTTTTCGGGTCGTTTTTGCGTTCAGATTTGTTGGCTACCATCCTAAAAACCTCCGAATCGTAGCGGTGTCATTCGTTCGGGCAAAGTCGCCTAAGCTGCCATCAGCAGCGACGATCGCGGTCGTGCCCTGCTGGTCGCACACTGCCGAACCGGGCGTTAAGTTAGCGGTCACCATTCCCGGCACCAGGGACACTTCAGAGAGCACACAGGCACCGGAGTTAAAGCGAGTCTCAGCGAGGCCAGACTCAGCAATCAAGCGGTCTTCCTGAATCTGGCTGTTGACTTTGGCGTTAGCGGCAAACTCCATCCACTGCTGGCGCTGCGCGCGGTCGGCATCAAAGGAAGTGGCGATCGCGCCAATGGCCATTACAGCGGCGGGAAAGGCCAGCAGCAGCATGGGATTTTTCATTACTGGTCACCTCCGAAGATGTCCGTCAGAGTAGAGCTGGCATCGTTGCCCTGCTTAGGTTTAGGCGCGGCTTTGCGCTGTTGAGACTGACGGCGGCGATCGCCCTGCGTCGCCTTGAATAGGAAGCCAATCACCAGCAGCAGCAGCAGCCCCCCGGCCCCCATTGCCCAAAGCGGCATAGAGCCAGATTCGGCAGCGTCTGGCGTGATGGTCTGCACTGCCTGACCCGCTGGGGAGTCAGCGCCCCCCGCTGGCAGTTCTGGCGTAGTCGTCACCTGCGCGACCTGGCGCTGCGGGACTTGAGCGGTGTAAACCAGGGGCACGTCAGCGCCCCCAAGCTTGCAGATCCCATAGGCGTCGAGTTCCTTATAGGCGTCTAACTGTGGCAGCGGCGGGAAGTGCTGTAAGACCCGTTGCTGGCCATCAGATAGGGTGATCGTCCAGAAAATCGTGTTTTCCCGTTGGATGGGCACCAGTTGGGTGCAGGCTGGACGAAAGGCGATGTCGTCATGCCCCGCTGGGCTGAGGGTTTGTTGCGAGGGAATGGTTACCCCTCCGAAATTGATGTCTGTCATTATTGGGATGTCTCGTTAGTGGGACGGCCCCGGTCAGGCGTCCAAACTTCACCGGGGTTCAAAGCCAAATAATCAGCAGGGCGATCGCAACCACCAGGGCTAACCGGCAGCACCATCGGTATCGGCGACGGGCTTTCCCAGCGATTGCAGGCTTTGCAAAGCATCCTGTAGAGATTGCGTCTGCTCGGTCTGAGCGGTGTCGAGGTCACGCGCCCGATCGCGGTAAAGACGCTGTTCTAATTGCAGTTCACGGGCTTTATCCGCCACTTTGCTCTGGGCGTCACGGGTTTTCTTGAGGCGTTGCTCACGGGCTTTAATGTCGCCATCCATCGCGCCGACGAGTTGATCGGCAACGGCTAAGAACTCATCAGCGACCCGATCAGGATGCTCGAAGATCAACGCTTCAACGTCATCGGCCCGGAATCGTTCAAGAGAGAACTGGGTGCCCCCCATATCGGGCTTCACTAACGCTTGGCAGTGGTTGCCGGTCTCGACCGTCACCTCAATCGGTTGGACAGCCTCAATGGACTCAACCCGGCGACCCGTAATGAGGGCGATCTCCTCGGCGTCATAGACAATCTTGCGCTTATCAGTGGGGTGCTTCCGCCCCTTGATCTCATAGCCCAGCCGTTCTTCAGCTTCCGCTTTGCGGTTGTAAACGGTTTGAAGGGATACCCCCCAACTTGAGGCGATTTCGTTCAAAGTCTGCATAATTTTGCTCCAAAGTTGTATCGATTTGCGCCAAAACACTCACAAATGTTTCGATGTATTGATGCTAGCATCTTGAAAGATGCTGTCAAGATTCTTAAAATAATCTCTTGAGATGACTTTAGGCATCGTGTTGCTTTAGAGTTGCGAATGAGTAGTATTGAGGCGTACAGAAAATGGCTAAACGGATGCCCAAGCGGATCACCATCACTTTGCCGAACCCGGTCTATGATCGGCTGACTCAGCTATCAGAGATTAGAGATAAGCCCCCAGCTACGCTTTCAGCGGAAGCCGTCGAGAGCATGATCAGGGACGCGGTAGAGTCTGGAGAAATCCCAACTAGCTCAGGCACCAACGAGTGAGGCCCGCTCCATGACGACTGACAAAGCCAAGCGGGAAACAATTTTTATCGGGAGCCTTGAGATAGAGGGCTTCATGATGCCCGATGGCACTTACCGCATGAGCCAGACTCAGGCTGCTGAATGCATCGGTTTGAGGGCTCAGAACGCATCACGTTTTTTTCAGTCAAAGGCATTCAAAGCCTTGCGGGGCAATGAAAGCACGGATCACGGTTTTGACCAAATAGAAGTTGAATCATCGCAGCAGACTACGGGAGGTACCCGGATCAATGCCGTCCCCCTCGATGTCGTCATGCTGTTCTGGCTTTATCAGTGTTCTCGCGGGAATAAGCCCGCACTTAGTCTGCTCGCGGCCCTGGCCACTGAGACGTTGGAGAGACGATTCGACGAGGCGTTTGGAGTGGAGCGCAGCGATGAGGAGTACAACCAGCGCCTAGCTGACAGGCTTCAAAGGACTGAGCAGCAGTTAGCTCTACTCAGCGACGCATACGCCTCTGATGACGTCCTGAGAGAGGAAAACAGCAGGCTTAGGCAACAACTCAGAGACGAGGGGATAGAGCCTGAGTTGTAGTCTTGATCGCCCTGGTGCGATCGCTTAAAGTTTGTCATTCGCTATGGAGGAACCCACCATGTAACGGCCCCCTTAAAACGCAAAAACGATGACGGCCCCGGCAAGGAATGTCATCGCTCAATGCGTACTTATTAAGTAACTACGCAAAATTAATTACAAAATCTTGTCCAAAGCCACGTAGCATCTCTTCCACATGCTCCCTCAAGCTTTGCCAACTCTCGTAGGCTGCGGGCTCTAACCAGTCGTACTTCATGAAGCGCCATAAGATTTCGATGAGATTCAACTCCGGGGAATAGGTGGGTAACTCAAACAGGTAAATATCCTTCGCTTGCCATTCCTCACGTTTGTCCTGGATCGCATAACTGGTATGAATCGAAGCCTGATCCATCACAATGACCGTCGGTTGCTCCACGGTTGAGAAAAACGCTTCAATGCAGGCAATGACGACCTCACTGGTGATGCTCTGAGTCGACACATAACTCTCTAGTAGACCCTGGGGATGCATAAAGCCGAGCACATTCAATCGGGGACTGCGACGACTGGGAATCGCCTCGGTTTCGCCAATCAGTTGCCAACCATAGGGAATCGTCGGCGTCAGGCTAAAGCCCGACTCATCCATGTAATACAACTGGATGAGTCCTAACGCATCCCACTGCTTTAAGACCGCCAAAGCAGAGCGTTTTCGCGCATATTCCTGTGGGTCAGGATGGCCCCCAAGACCGCGACGAAATCGATGCCAACTCATCTTCAAGGATTTCAGGACGCGCTTGATGGTCTGAGTACTGACCTGGATATTCCAGGTTTCTTGGACTTTCTGAACCACCCGTTTAAGTTGTCGGGGAGACTGCTGCGCCCACTGCCTGATTTGGGCTTTTTGCGCCGCATCAAAGGTGGGTTTGCGGCCCCGACCCGGTCGATTATAGAGCCCTGCAACGCTCCGGATTTCCCACTCATGGAGCCAGTTATAGATGGTTTTCTGCCCCACCGCGAAAATGGTCATGAGTTGGGAAATACTAAAATCTCGGCTGTGCAGCAGTAAACAATGCGCTCGTTGACGCACTTGATGATGGCGACTATAGCGATAGATGCGCTCGAGCAGGCGGCGGGTTTCGGGAGTGACCACTCGTTGTAATTGCATGAAACTGAAATCGGCTAACTCGGCAGGGCCGATGATTATATTCTCGTCTCTTCAATTGTAATTAATTCAGGCCACCTACTTACTTCGGAAACTGCTTGAGGGCGGTCTTCGCAATCTCCTGCTCCAGCGGAATCACCGTTTCACCGATCAGTTCGGTCAGTCGCTCACAGGCCCGCCCAAGCTTCTCAATTGATGGGGGTTGGTCTCTGAGGCTCACCCCGACCTTCCCAAAGCTCTTGTTGGTTTTCAAAGCATCGATCGCCTGCTGACCAATGGTTTTCACCTCTCGTCCCGAAATCCGGAGGACGATGCTGCCGCCTACCAGCATGGCCGACACAACGTAGCGCAGCGTATCTGCCGACCAGCCAAAGGGCGGATCGCCAAAGTGATCGATCAGGCGTTTACCTTCGACCGTGCCGTTGCGATCGATGTAGTCCTTGATGCTCACCATCGCCTTGTGGTTCGTCTGAATTTGCGGTTGCCCGCTCACCACCTGTACCAAATCCAGCGGGTCTAATGCCGAGGTGATGGCCGACAGATTACTTTGCTTCAAAAATTTCTCAGCCAAGCTGGTTTCAGCCCTGACTGGAGCTTCGCTATAGCGGTCAAACACCTGCTCCGCGACATCGCCGAGGTGCTTTCTCGCCGCTTCCAACAGCGTATTCCCCAAAGTTGAGACTGCTGTTGCTTGTCCGCGAAAGACGAACGAGCCCTGCATGAGCGATTGCTGGAGCTTCTGCTGAAGCTGGCCCCGTAGCCGTTCGGCGCGATCGATCTGGTTTTTGCAGTAGTCCTTCACTTCCTGATTGGGATCACTGCGATACAGCTCATCAATCCGCCGACAGCGGTAGATTTCTTCCGCTAAATCCTGCGCTTCAGGATCGGTGCGTCCCAGCAAATAAATCGTATTTTGCGCCTGCCGCTGTCGCGACTCCTCGACCGTTGCTGAGCGGATGTCCTCATATTCGGTGGCATCCACAAAATTCACCTGGGTCTGCACCGGATACTGGTCTCCCGCCAGCCCTTGAACGGTGTTGCCAGAAAGCAATTTCAATCCTGAGACCACCTGCAAGCTCCCGAGCAGAGTTGAACGCGGTAAGGGATCGAAGCTCTCCCGCAGTGCCCCATTCAAAATGCTGCGGACATCAACTGAACGCAGCGGCAGTTTTGCCCGTTCAACATCAATGTCTCGAAGCTTTTCGCTCAAAAAGCTAAGTTCACCTTCCTTGTTCGTTAGGGGAACTTGAGACTCTTGGAGCATGTCGTCTACCGCCTGCCGAACGGCATCGAACCGCGAAGTGTCTTCCACCGCTGCATGCATCAAGCTCGCGACATTCGCCACAGTGATCGGCAGATTGCCCAGAATTTGGAGCACCGCCACCGATTTCGCCACCTCCTGATACAGTTCAGAGTCCGGATAAAAGCGACAGGCGGTTTCGGCGGCGTAGTGAATGGAAGGAAACGCCCGTCGGATGTCTTTTTCCAGCGAATCGTAAAGGGTGACCGTCGTGGCTAGCCAGCCCACCGGGCGATCGGCGACCGGCGGTTGACCATTGTGGTCTTCAATCAAGATGTCTTGAATGACCTTAATGGCCGATCGCAATCCTACACCCCCCGTAGACTTGGCCAGCGCTCCCAGAAGCCGGAGCAAAATCTCGAAGTGGGCAGGCAAAAAGGGATACAGGTTGACGAAAGTAGCACGATCAAAATCGGAATTATAAGATTTTGCGTCTTTGAGCTTGGTATTGTGGCGCAGCGCCTGACCGTGGGTATCGAACAAATCGCCAAGGGCCTTTTCGCCATCAGGCGATTTTCCCAACAAACGGCGATAGCAGATCTCCTTGATATCGCTGGATTCCAAATCAATCTGAATGGGAAAACGGTCTTTTAGCTTGTAAAGTTTGTCAGAGTTAAAGCTGGCGCGAGGATCATCTTCCGTCAGCGTTTGCTGGGCAGTCGCAATAATCCAGACCTTGCCATCACCGTAACCCTTCAGATTCTTCGCAAGGCCATCAAGGTTCAGAATGAGGTTGTCACGGGCGGCAATGTACTGCCCCACCTCGTCAATGACAAAGAGCACATGCTCCTTGCCACTCTTGCGCCGGATGAGGTTAATCATCTCCTGCACTCGGTCTTTCTCAAACTGATAAAAACCGTCGGTATCCGAACTAAATGCCGTTGGTGTGGGAAACAGCTCTGGATATATCTCGTGGGCCAGCTGAGGAATCAGGGCGTCCACAGCCAGGGGATCGTTGCGGATATCGGCCCAGGTCATACCTGGAATCTGGGCTGCGACCTTTGCCTCAAATTCAGCCAAGCGATCGTCTTTCTCCAACCGCAATTCCAGCGCCGCAATCTTCAAGTTGCGAGAATACCCTGCCCATTCCAAAACCTTGTAGAACAGCACCGTCGAGACATCTTCCATCGTTGCTCCGGCCAACATCTCACTGGCCAGATCCAACATCACGACTGCCGCTGGAAAGCGCTGGGCGACAGTGCCCAATAGTGCCTTCACTTGAGCGGTATTGAGCCGATCTTGCAGACACTTCAGAAAGGAATTCCCTTCAATTGCCACCTTTTCGTCAAAGGCGAACCCCAGATACTTGGTGAAAGAACTCTTACCAGAACCATAGAAACCGGAGACCCAAACCCCAATTTCGTTTTCACCCCCCGCTTCCATCGCAAACCGCATGCGATCCAGCAGCTTGCCAAACTGGTCCTCAATACTTTCTGTGACAATGTATTCGGAAACTTCGGTCTTTAGCCGTGCCTCCTGATTAGCGGCAAAGGTGATCACTTTCTCAATGGGCCGATCTAGCCCCTTGGTGGGATCAAAAAGTGTCCGAATTGTCATAGCTGTTAACCTACTGACCTGCTGTTAAATATCAGTTATCCACCGACATGCACTGATCGATAATTCCCGTCATCAGGGTAAAACCCCAAGAACTTCAAGCTAGTTTTACCAACCCGAATACCGGGATACAGAAAAACGGTAGGCACTGTAAATTTTCCCTGAAGCTGGCTCTCAACTGCCCCAATTCGGAGATACGGATGCAGGGCCTCCAGATCTGTGACCAGCACAATGGCATCCTTGCGCCCTTCTAACGATTGCAAGAGGTCTTCGAGCTTATCCTGAAGTGCTTGACCATTCTTCAAAGCATTGGTCAGAGATTCATTCGTTTTTTTCCAGTTCAGCGGTTCTTTGCGATCTGCCATCAGCCAGAGAGGCCGACGAGGGTCTTGCTGCAAAATTTCATGAATGGCTTGGGCGATCGAAAAGCAGTGAACCTCTGACCACCCTTCATTTTTCAAACGAGCTGTCCACGCCTGCATCTGTCGCTTCACCTCAAGCATCAAGCTAGGGTCAAAAACCAGATAATAAATTGGCTCAAAGCTGGCATGGCTCAGTTCACGCCCTCGGCGAATCCGGCTCAAGAGTTCCTTAAAGTCAGCGTCTAGCTTAGTTTTCTGCAAGGACATGGGAGACCGCATCTAGATTTGGATACTTCCAGCTAATACGAACGACTTCCCCTCCGGACTGCACCACAAACCATCCATCCAGAGCCAGCCGTTTCAGCTCAGCCAAAGTATCACTTTCATCCAATCCAAAGAGTGCCCAATCAGGATGGTGGAGTAAAGACTTGTCGCCAATTCCTTTGAAATGCAAATCATAGGCTAGGTAAATGGCCACCTTACTCGCTAGATAGACAGGGAGATATTGCCGCTTGCGGCGCGGCCCTCCCTCCAAAAGTCCGTAATCCGCGCAGCAACCCGTTAGATAACCAGCCATGCGGCGGATTGTACTATCTGACCAGCGTTTGGCCATTTTGCCGTCATCCACAGCCCGATTGACGAAATTAAGGGCAGTCTCATTGTGCAAGGCTTGGTGACCGGCCTCGTAATTGGGCCAGTAAACCTCACGGATAAAATCGGCCAGAATTGACGTGTTGCGACACGTAAAGAGCAACAGGAATTGCAACAGTTCCTCATTCGTTAGAACGGGTAGCAATTCTTTGAGATGCTTTGCCGGAGCTGGGTCATCTGCCAGATACCGATGGGCAAAGCACTCCACTACTAAATTCCGTAACCTTCGAGCCGTCATTCCTGGGAACTGCCCAGATTCTAAAGCCTCCTTAAACAACACTGGTACGGGCATACCCGGCTCCCAAAGCTGCAATAGCAACTTCGTCTCGGGAACCAGACCTAATCCGGCCTGTAGCTTGGCGGTATAGGGAGCAGTATCAGACACGTTTAGCGAGTGAAATATGGATAACTTTGGATGCCCCTTCTAAAGGCATCAGCATAGTGATACGCCTGCGTTTTTGCACCCGCAGGACGATAAAGCTGCCCATACTGTCCTAGCGATTGAGGCCCTTCCTGAACCTCGTGAGACCCACTGGCAAGGTTCTCTAACGCAGAGATCGCGGGCTCTTTTCCGGTTAACACTTCAAACCAGTCATCATTCCCCTCAAGAAGCGTTTGATGCAGATCCTGCTCCACCTCCTCTGGTAGACGAAATAGATGATACACATCACCGATCGCGACGGGCGTATCTAACGGTTAGAGGAAGGGTCAGTCAGCGACCTGGGAACTGAGGGAAAGAGGTCATCAAAGCGGTCATTGGCCCAAGCCAACCTGAGTAGGAGGAGATGGTTAAAGCCCTCCTCGCTCCAACGCATGCCAACGCCCTTGAAGCGCTGCTGAATGAGCCATTTACAGGCGCTTTCCACCATCCCTGAGCCCAAGGGGAGTCCTAATCGCTCAAACTGCTGATAGCGAGTGTGGTGGTGGTGCCGCTGGAAATAGGCCTGCACCTGAAGCCGGGTCGTGAACGCTGAGGCGGACCAACCGGGCAAGTGAATCAACTGGGTTAAGGTTTGCCTGACCCGGTGCGCCTGGCCGTGACGGAGCAGATGACGCCAGCGGCGGAACCAGGCTTGGGCCTCAGCAGAATTAAGGGTGTCAAAGAGGGCCTGAGTCGCCCGAGCCAAATGGCTGGCGGCATGGAAGAAATCGAGTACGGCGATGGCTGTAGCGAAACAGGTGTGGTAGACCCGCCAAAAGCCTCGTCCGCCGTCGCTGAGCCAGACGACGAGTGGAGCGGTGTCTACCCCTTGACGGGTGGCCTCCAGTTGCAGGGGCGGGATGAAGTCATCAATGGTGCCCAACACCGCCACCAGTCGGCGTCTCAGCAGTTGGGGGACACGCTTTCCCGCCCGGGTGACCCGAGTACCGAGGCGGGCCAGAATGCCGACTTTTACCTCCCGCCACTGAATGGCACCCACTGGGGTCTTCGGCGTAGGACGAAAGGGCACCATCACCCCATCGGCCCCAATGGCTAAAGGCAGGGCCGCTAAGGCGTCATCAATGGGTTCAGGCGTCACTGTCTCGCCGGAGGCTTGACGGCTCAAGGCCTCTGTCAGAGCTGCTTCGGCTCGTTGCCCCACCGCTTGCACCCAGTTCCACAGACTCGCCGCACTCACCGACAGCCCGCTCCACTGCCGCAATACCTCACTGGCCTGAGCATAGGGCATCATCACGCTCAGCAAACAACCCAAGCGCACCAATTCCTCACTGCTCTGCTGATAGGGCGCAAGGCCCAGCGCCTCGTCGAGCGGCACCCGCTGGCTCTCAGGGCAGCCCCGAGGACAGCGACCCACCCGTCGCTTTCAGGCAATTGCACCCACCAAGGTCTGCATCTGCCGCCGCTGAAATCCTTTGGAGTGCAGCCGACTCCCACAGTGAGGGCAGTTTGGCCAGTCCTGCGGCGCTTGGGCACGGCGGGTTAGCTCCGTCTCCAGTAGCCAACGGGCCACCATCAATCCTACTTGCAACGCCACCATCACCATCGCTGGCAGGGGCGTCGCCGTCGACAACGCGGCTAGACGATCTTTGCTCTCGGGTTGATCTAGCCAGTCGCTCAGTCTGGGCGCTATGCTCATAGTCATCATTTGTGTTGGGTGCAGTGACTATTTTCCCTGCACCCTCTTTTTTTGCCTACTCCCCCAACCGCTGGATGCGCCCCAACCGCCCCCTACCGCCTCGGAGCCCCACCATGAAACTCTCTTTCCTCGGCCAGTCTTACGAAGCCTCTGTTACCCCCATCGAAGCGCTGGAAACGAGCGAAACCGCCACCTTCCTCGGCCAGCAGTACACCCGTAAGCAAGTCATAGCGGCGATGCGCCAACCGACTGCCGAACTGACCTATCGCGGCGTGCGCTACAGCCGCTAAACAACCACGCCTTTCCGCTTGCTCAACTCAAGATAGACCAGCTCCTGCACTGCGGTGTTGGGGCTTTTTTATTGCCGTGGGGCTCACCAGGGCTCAGGTCAAGCATTCACTCAGTTCCGTTGCGCCGCGCCCTCGTCGCCACCCCAGCGATAACGACTCGAGGGAGAGAGGATAAGAAAGTCAAATGCAAGCAATGTAACAAAAACGTTACAAACTCTGTTACATTGATTTACATAAAGCGCGATAGCGAGCCCACGAGGTTAACTCTATGTACACCATGCAACTAGACAACGGCGTTCTCAACGTTTACGCCACCGAGACCGAGCCTTACTTCGCCGAATATCCTTCCCCTGAGCAACAGCAGCGTTATATCCGACAAGGAGCCCTAGCGGCCCTGTTGGTGACGGGCTTGTTCCTGGTATCCTTCGCCGTGAGCTAACGCCCTGCAGGTTAGAGACTTGCCGCTAAATTCTCTGCAGTCCTGACGGTCGACGAACTTTGCCATGGGTTCGGCCTGAGTCAAGGCGCGGCAAGTCTTTCTCTGTATGGCCGGTGACCACGATGCGACCTTGGGCCTGCGAGCCTGAGCCAACGTCACTTCACTCTCCTGAAGTTTTCTTGACTGTGTCCCCTGACCCAACGGCCAGGGGATTTTTTATGGCAGTGAGCGCTCAGGTTACTCCCACGCTCAGGTGCCGTTGAGCGCTACTCTTCCGGCGTGGCTCTGCCAACGCTCAGCTTTCTCAGGCAGGGATTAAGGTGAGCTTATTTAGCGGTCAGGCAGGGCTCAGGAATGGACTCCACTATAGAACTCAAGATGAATCAGTCGCCCCAGCGACGAAGGAGTTCAATCCATGAAACGCATTGTATTCGCCCTCACTGCATTGACTGTTGCT
>Ga0081526_100648_pt1 | contig 12867 bp, 14 predicted proteins | sample HotLakmasection2_FD_70991 | JGI IMG/M metagenome (GOLD analysis project Ga0081526, IMG submission 70991) | Hypersaline microbial mat communities from Hot Lake, Washington, USA - Section #2 (SPADES assembly) (version 2) | ecosystem: Environmental > Aquatic > Non-marine Saline and Alkaline >... | reverse complement strand
TGATCTATCAGAATATCGAAATTTCACTGAAGCCTATCAACAGATAGAACAATTCTTGGAGGATGTGTATATGAAGAAAAGAATCCATTCATCGCTGGGCTATCTAACCCCTGAAGAATATGAACAAAACTGGAATAAACAACAAAATAAAAAGCATGATATAAAAGAGTAAATCTCTTAATTCTCTCGATCTACTGTCCGAATCTAGGGGTTCACTTCACATGTTTCCCCATCTGCAATCCAAGGAAGGACTTGAGTCGAGAATAGATTGGGCAATGACCTTTTGGGCGGCGGCAGCAGGTGCCTTGCCAAACAACCCTTGGCGAGTACTGACTAAGACGGAACGGAAACAGCAGAGAGAGGAATCGATAGTAGGTGCGGCTATTGTCTTTCAGGCATTGGGTTTGATTGAACAACATCCAGTGTCGATGGCCGAATCCAAATTTGTTAGAACCTACATTCCGCAGGTTGCTTTTAGTTTCCAGTTATGTATCTGATTTCAGGTCGCTGAAGCTATTGAAATCTCCTTGGGCATACCTCAAAATTCAAGGTCGGACTAGGTTTCGAAATATTAAGGCTGTGGTAGGGTAAGGAGCCTGGTTCGATACCCGAAAAGCTTGCTAAACAAAGGTTTGAGGAGTTAGCAACTGGCATGCATAACAAAAATATACTGTCAACCTGCGGAATGTAGGTTAGAAGCTTTGTAAGCAGGGGTAGGGAAAGTATGCAACCCTACTTAAACCACGATGGCGGCATTAAGATGATCGGGCCTTTGGGATGAACCCGAATAGAGTCTTTAAAGGTATTGAGCCATTTGTCAAATAAAAATTTGAGTGTCTCTATGTCAGTAAGCTTGATTGCCGTCATCCCCAATCTATTAGTAAGATGCGTTCTGGCACGACGACCATCAAAATGACTGTAAACCCCATCAAGGGTAACGTAAAATCCGGTCGTCATAACGTACTTACCGAAATTCAAGCCCTCAAATTTGGAAGCTTGGGAAGGCTTTTTCCATAATCCTGAATAAGCGCAAAACTTAGACGGTGCAAACTGTCGCGAATAAGGATCAAAGACAAAATAAGTGATTGTTCTCTGTCCCCACCTTTCCTTGGCAGTCTCATCTTGCGTTAGCTCTTGATTCCACTGCCTGAGATTAAGAAATACTTCGAGAAAATCTCCTACAAAATGAAGTCTTCTATCTTCTAACTCGATGACGGACTCAGAAATCGAAAAAACTCGTTCAATTTCAGCATTAATGTCTAATGACTCTATAGAGATTAAATCTTTGCTTAAGTGATTAATCCTTTTGATTTCAGATGGAGGCAAATGCGGAAATAACACTGTTTGAAAAGCGTTCATTCCCACTTCTCTCATGAGCGAGATTGAGTTGGCTGCTAGATTCCTCCTTCCTCTAGCCACATGAGAGCTAATCATGCTAATAAAAATATGATCAGGCGCTTGGGGCTGGAATAAATGAGAAGTCGCGAATTTTGCATGGTTCGCCACTGGATCAGCTCGGCTTATTTCAAATTCTATCCAGAGTTTTTGGGAGCTTTTCTCTTTTTCTAACAGGACATCGACTCTAGAGGAGTAACCCAAGGTGGTTCCGAACTCCTTAGGTAGAACTTGGACCTCAGACTGACACTTCCATCCACTGGGTATGTATTTGGGAAATTCAGATTGAAGAAAGGTAGCCAAGTTCCCCATCTTTGACTTCGCAGCATACAGAATATGTAAAGTGTAGCGACTCTGGAACCAAGATACTCTTTTGAGTTCGGATTCAGTATAGTTTGATGAACAAGAGAGGAACTAATGCAGCGGCAGGTGACCGGAAGGGGCAGGGGAATGCCAATGCTGGCGGCAGATGCAGGTTTGAGACATCAAGCGACGCAGGACAGTAGAAATGTAGGTTTTGCTCACACCTGATCCACAAGATTCTTCAAGTTGCCTGCTTTCAGCATGACCACAATGTGTTCAATGTGCTCATACTCGTCTAATGCTGCTTGTTGCGAGGGGGTTAGTTGGCCGGATTGATTGAGCTCAAGCAGGCATTGCAGTTGTACCTGCATTTCTGGGGTTGGTCTAAACTCTGCAATTTGCTGTGGGGTGGGGGAGTTGGCGATGAAGTCGAGAATGTAGCGGTAGACGGAGTTAGGGGGAGTCGATGGCTGAATCTTGGCTTGAACCAACTTAGGCAACTGTTGATGCAGCCAGTTGAAGGGGTCTTCTCCCATTTCAGCTAATTGCGCCATGAGTTCATCTGGAATATCCAAAGTAACTTTCGTCATGTCATGCTCAGGAGATTCTTTTTCATTATTTTACGTCGGTGAGCTGGCCGACGAGGTCGGGATGCATGACGAAGTCGCCGAGGGCTAGGGTGAAGCTTTGGCAGGGGGAGAAGGTTTTGTGGGGGAGGAGGGTAGTGTGGTCGTCTAGATGGAGGCGCGAGACGGATTGATCGGCTAAGGAGTGCGACTTGAAGAACTGATGGTTTTTCTGAATAACCTTAGCTTCGAGCACGATCTTTCGCAGTACTCGTCGCACCCCTGCACCCCTACTCCTGTTGCTGCCCCCGAAACGCCTGAATCTTGGCTGCCAAAGATTCCACCGTTTCCTCCTCAAAAAACTCATTTCGCATTTTCAGGTAGTCTCCCCCTTCCGAAAACCATATTGAAATCACCAACGCCACCTTCGACGGGGACAGAAGCTTGCAACGGGTTAGCATAGAAATTAAGTCCATATCTCCTCCAAGATGGCTCTCATGACGATCCAACCTTCAACCTATAGGGCAATCCTCCAAGGTTCGCAGCTTATCTGGCTTGACCCTCCTCCTAACTTGCCCGAAAACACCGAAGTCAGCGTCACCGTTATCCAATCTCCTACACGCACTCGATCTCGGGGAGACGCCATGGCAGCAGCCCTCGAAAAACTAGCCCAACGCCATACCTTCAAGGGTATTGATCCGGTTGCCTGGCAACGAGAAGTTCGCCAAGACAAACCCCTGCATGGTCGAGAATAATGCTGCTCGATAGCAACATCATCATTTACGCTGCCGAACCTGATCAGGCTGTATTGCGCCAGTTCATCCGAGACAACAGTCCGGCAGTGTCGTTGGTCAGTTATGTCGAAACCCTGGGTTACCATCGTTTAAGCATTGAAGATAAACAATTTCTCGAAGAATTTTTTGAGGCGTCTGAAATTTTGCCTATTACTGATGACATAGCCGACGGTGCCGTAAGACTGAGGCAAAAGCGTCGGATGTCTTTAGGAGATTCACTGATTGCCGCGACTGCTTTACAGTACAACCTTATCCTCGTTACCCATAATACTGACGACTTCGACTGGATTGAAGAACTCACCCTTCTCGACCCCTTAGTTTCTCCAGAATTGTAAATCTGCACCCAGTAAGATAGTGGACCATTACCCCTTCACCCCCGGCAACTTTGGCCTCTCCTCCTTCCCATAACTCGGATAAAACGTCCTCGCATCACAAGCCGTATAGGTACTCTCCTGCGCCGGATTCTTCTCCCACGTATTCAACACCCTGCCCTCCTCCAACTCCTTCCCCCGACACACCTCAATCCTCGCCACCGTCTGGTCAAACTGCTCCAGCGCATGGGCCATCGTCCCCTCCGTCACCGGAATCACCCGAATCGCTCGCCGCAACCGAAACTCAAACGGTAGCTCCGGCTCCGGTCCCTTGCCATCCCACCCTCGCAACAGCCCATCCACCTCACTGCCCGGCTCCGGCACCACATCCGTAATGCCCTGGCGCATCTCCTCCCGCAGCTTCCGCAAATCTCCCCGAGTCGGCAGCAGCTCATTCAGGTAAATCAGCATTCCCGCCACCACCGGCAGACTATCCTCCTGCAAGCCCCGCAGGTGAGCATAGGTCTGGGCCTGCCAGCCGTAGATATCCCAAAAGTTCGGCCCCTCCCCCTCAGCCCGCAGGGGCGGACGCCGCATCCCCTTGTAGTCGATAATTACCTCAAACTCAGCCGGGGGCTTCAGCGACTCCGCCTTAAAATGCTCCAACAGCCGTTTTATGATTAAATTCCCGCTACTCCACAGGTCTGGGTCGTAGAGCTGCACATTGGTCACCACATCAATGACCCCCTGCATCTCGTACCGGTCTGCCTCCCGAAACCGATACCGCTCAGGAATCAGGGCCATCGGCAGGGGCCTGGCCCCCGTCAGCCGCACCTCTGCCCGCGCAATCAGCGGAAACAACTCCCGCCCCAGTTCGTTCACCGCCACCTTGGCTCGCTTTCGCCCCAGTTCTTCCAGGTCTTCTCCCCAGGGAAAGAGCTGCTGGGCTGCCAGTCGCTTTCGGACCAGGTCGCAAATTTCGTCCAGGGTTTCCTCTGGCAACGGTGGCAGTTGGGGGTTTCCTGCCTGGCGAGAAACCTCGTACCGACGATAAGCCTCCTCCAACACCCCATGGATAAACTGCCCGAACCACGCCTGCACCGGGCGGGTCGAAGGGAGCTTGCCGATGTTGGTGTAGCGGTACTGCAACCCACATCGTAAAAAGCCCAACAGGTCCCCAGTCAGACTGTAGGAGGGCAAAGCGTAGACGGATGGTCGAACAGAGAGTTGCATAGGACGGTGGCCAGAACTACAACAGACAGGCGCTAGAGACTCGCTCTAGCTTGAAACAGCGGGGTTGATCCCGCAGGTGACAAAAAGCTCGGATGGTGACCCCATCGAAGGAAGAAACGCTGATGGTGCGCTGGGTACTGCCGTTGCGGGTGTCGGTGTACTCAATTTGCACCTGACGACGTTCGGTGATGGCGAACTCGATCAGCTCGGGGATGGGCAGGTCCGGTGGCAACGGCGTGGGAGTGGGTGGGGGAACTGGGGGCACAAAGCTCACGGTTCCGGGTTTCCAGGCAGAACCTCCCTGGGCATCGAGCCAGGCATCTACGGTTTCAAAGCCCTGGTCGGCGGCGAAATGGGTAAAGACCTCATAGGTCACCAGCACATCGCTCATGGCTCGGTGGAACTGGCCCCCTTCAATGGCCAGAGAACGGGCGATTTGCTCCAGGCTGTTGGAGGGGAAGTCGTAGCGCTTGCGGGCGATGGGCAGGGTATCTAAAGCGGTTACGGTGGGAAAGGGAACCCCTGCGATGGCGTACTCGGCCTGCAAAAAGTTGAGGTCGAACCGCACATTGTGGCCCACCACGACGCACCCCTCCAGTAGCTCATGCAAGTCTGGCAGCACCTCGGCAAAGGTGGGCTGCCCTACCACCATGTCTGGGGTAATGCCATTGACCCGCATGGCATCGGCCCGGAGGGAGCGCTGAGGGTTCACCAGCGCATCCACATGGCCCAGGAAGTCTTCGCCTTTGACCTGGAGCATGGCAATTTCGATGATGCGGTCTCCCTTCTTGGGCGAGGTGCCCGTGGTCTCTACATCTAAAAAAGTAAGGGGGGTATCAGCTAATAATTGGCCCACTCTGGTGCCTCCTTAAATTTTGATAAAAGGTAGGCTACCATTCCAACTAGAATTGCCCATCCGATCCCAACCGGTGGCAACATTTGAGACCGAACCCTCTGGTAATGCAGCATTTAACCCTACCAGTAGCAGCACTTCTTGCGGACGACTGTAGGCTACGAAAAACTGTCGATAGAGATCGTCAAAAGCTCTTTCCTGTCCAGAACGACCTGGTTTCAGCAGTTCTGTATGGGGACGCAGCAAATCTTCCATCTCATGGGGTGTGCCGCCATCATTGGGAAAACGTTTGAATGCTTGGGCCGCATAATTACCCTTAAAATCAGATCCGACATCTACGATCACCAGGGGAAATTCCAGCCCCTTTGATTGGTGAATAGAAAGAATGCTCAGGCGGTCTCGCGGAAATGCTTCCATTAATTCTTCGTTGACCTTGACCGAGCCCGAGGCAATAGGGGCAAGAAAGTTCCTGATAAGTTCCTTGATGGAAGCTTCAGATAGAGAGGCATTATCGGGGTAATGTAGCAACTTGCCGGAGAACTTACCGACCTGCTCACAAGCAGAAATCTGCCTTGTAAAAACCTCCAGGTAAAGTTGACCTTCAGGGTCATCATGCAAATCAGGGAAGAAGTGGACTAACCCGTAAATCAGTTCCAATACGGGAACCTTATTTGGCCAATGCGTTCTACTTTCTCTGGGTTGGCGATTTGCCCAGCCCATTGTGTACCTCTTGAGGGCATCGTCGTCAGATCGTGGCAGCACCTCATCCAGAGCAACTTGTCGCCATTCACTTAGTGTCGACCGAATCTCCTGGCTTAGCCCTCGCGTATCATTCTGAACCATACCTCCTGGATCGAGGCACTCAAGTATTAAGCCACCAAAAAATCGAATGTGATCAATTTCACTAAGCTCTTGTCCTCTTGGGTTAAAAACTGGGATTGCTGGCTGTTTCGTGTTTAGTTCGTCTCTTAACAACACAGGCAGGCGAAGTTTTCCACTCCCGTACTCGGCAGGGCTGCTGCATAAAAAGGCGCAGTCTCCAACATCTCCTCCCGATTGGTTCGCTTCAATAAGAGAGCCATCGGGTAGTTGGTAACCACCTCCTCGGAAAACCTGATAGATAAAGTCTCCCAAATCTCTTGCCAAATCCTCTCGATTTTCGCGGAACATGCCCAAAATGGGGACCCCAGCTTCGGCAACTGGGCCATGCAGCAAGGTTGGTTTGTCCTTAACCCGCACCACCTGGTAGCCCCGATCCAGGGTGACGTAGTCGTTGACGAACTGGATAATGCCCTGGGTCGAACGGTAGTTAGTCTTCAGGAAAACGGTTTCCGGCTGGCAGTGAAACTTACTCTCGAACCGTTCCGCAAACTCGCTAAACAGCTCTACCGTTGCCCCACGGAAGCGGTACAGACTCTGGTCGTCGTCTCCGACGACCGTTAGGGCACCGTCGCAGGCCTTAGCCAACTCGAAGTAGATGCTCTCCTGCAGCAGGTTGGTGTCCTGGTACTCATCCACCAAAACGACCTGAAGCTGCTCAGCAAATTCAGCCAGTTTGCCTGACCGCAGTCGCGTCAGAACTTCGTGCTCCAGAAGCGAGAAGTCCACCATCAACCGGTCCTCCAGGGCAGCCTGGTAGGCAGTAATGGCCTCTCGCAAAACCTCTAGAGCCCTCTGCTCGTCGTAGTCATCCTCGGCGTGGGTGCCGCTGAGCAAGAACGATGACCATTCCACCTGGTCGTGATGGCGTCTGTCCCAAAGCTGTTGCAGTAGGTCAACCTTCCTACCCAGGTGCCATCCCCAACTGCCTCCATAGATGCGCTTCAGAAACTGGTCAAGGTCTCCGTCCTTGTAGCGTCCTTCGGCCAGGAGCCCTTCCCGCAGTAGTAGGGTTTTAGCCACAAAATCGTCAGCCAGAATGGGGGGTTGGGTGCCAGGGTCGCGGTAGTCCCGCAGGAGCTGTTCGCACAGGCTATCGACGGTACCGGTCATCACCTGGTTGATATCGACGCGGGCTAAGGCTTCCCGGTTGGCCAAGGGAACCGACTCGTCTTTTTGTAGGGCCTCGATGATGTTGAAGCCCCAACCCAGGATGCGCGATCGCAGCTCTGCTGCGGCCTTTTTAGTGAACGTCGTGGCGAGAATGCTCTTGGGGGGAACGCCATCCACCAAAATCAGTTTGAGGATGCGCAGGGTAAGGCAGGTGGTTTTTCCGGTACCAGGCCCTGCCACAATGAAGAGCGGTTGCGCAGGTCCGGGGTCAATGGTGTCCCTTTGCTCCGGATTGGGCTCATGGCGGAAGGTGCTGTAGGCTGCGTAAAATTGCGCAAGCGAAACAAATCCACCTGTGATTGCCACAGGTTGTGAAGCGAGCATGCAGTAGCCCCCAATGGTCTGTGTTCCTTTTTACTTATCTTTCCCAAACATATCGACTGAATCCTCACAAAAAATATCAAGACTTTCTAAAAATTCCTGACTAGTTCACCTGAACTATTCAACCCTCAATTTGTTAAGATTTTTGAGAATAAAGTCTACTTATCAACAAAGTTAATTTTGTCAATTACTCACTTTCGTGATTACTGAAAAACAGAACTTATGGAAGTTAGGGAAGCTGATCGAACTCGGGAACTTGAACCGGCAGGGGCACATCTTTATAGGACCCCGATACCATCACCTGTCCCTTACCCATAACCTGCAGTTCTCGCTCAAACCCCGACAAATCGGCAGAAGCGTTTTTCAGAGCTGCTTTGCGTTCTCCTTCGTTACCCAAAGCCATAACGAGTTCTGTATTGAGTTGGGTCAGTATGCCATCGTCAATCTCGGTAACCTGCTGACTCACTACCGTTAGCCCAATGCCAAACTTTCTGCCTTGGCGCGAAATGTCGCGGAAAATTGAGCCAAACTTCATGCGTTGGGGGTTCAGGACGCTAGGGGCTTCTTCAACCACCACATTGACATAGGGGAGTTGGTCAGTGCCTTTTAGCTGGTTCTCGGTGAGGTAGGGTAACCTGCCAGCTTCTAAGTGGTCAATTAGGACATCCGCCAGGGTACGTAAGCCGACCTGCCCCTGGTCTTCGTCATTGCCAAAGGCTCGACGAATCGCTCCCTCCAGATCCTTGGGCTTCTCCACACTACGCAGGGCTCGCCGCAGGGTGAAAAGGGTACGAGCGACTACGGTGGTCAGCAAAAACTGTTCTAATTCTCCCATCAGAGTCGTGTCTACGATGATCACCCTCCCCTGCTCCAGGGCGCAGATTAAGTCTGGGAGAAGAGATTCGTAGGGTGCGCCAAGTTCCGGGTCAAAGGGAGCGAAGATTTGCGAGCGTCCACGTCGTAAAAAATCGAGTCGCCGCTGTACGGCTGATACCGTCCCTGGTAAGAAGTCTGGGCCTTGCTCAAACCCGCCTGGTCCCTGGGTGTCGCCCATCAGGACGCGCCCAATCCAGTGCTCTCCCCACTGGGCACACTGCTGATTGACAAAGGCCACCTGCTGCTCAGAAAAGTCGCTGATGCTGACCAAATCTTCAGGCAGCACATCAGCTCGGGAGAAGACGACTCGTCGCTCAAGCCCTTCCGTCGCCAGGTGTCGTCCGGTCAGATAGTAGAAGGGGTGGACTAAAGTTGCCTGCTCCTGGGGCGAGTAGCTTTTGACAATGCCATGGATGCCGTCTTTGCCACCTGTGGCTGAGTGCCAGAAGCGAAATTCATCGTGGGGGTCAATGGCCAATACGCTGGCGGCAGGGCCTTGAGTGGCTCCTGTCGCCACCTTTTGGTTGTGGGCCAATACAGAACGCAGCAGCACCATCATCAGGTTGCTTTTGCCCGCTCCGGTACGACCAAAGACTCCCAAATGGTGGGATAGGGCGTAAGGCGGAAGGAAAACTCGCACTCCAGGTAAGGCTTGCTCACCGGCCAGGAGATCGCCGACGTAGAGCCCATCGGTGCCCAATTGGCTCCCCATGAGCACCTGCATCATTTCGGGGGTGCCTGCCTGGTGGGCATCGACCCGGTAAACGTTGGACAAGTGCTCGGGCAGTCGTCGCGGACGGTGGAAGGTCCAACAGTCTGCTTGCTGCTCGGCGTAGCCCAGCACCATGCCCTTCATTTCGATGAGCAACTCTTCGGCCAGATCCTCGCTGTGGATAAGCCCTCCGGGCAAAGCGAATCCGGCAAAGATATTGCACCTGTCAGGCGCTCATCTGACCACTAGGCCCACCACTCCGTGCGATGCACGAGATACACATTTGGGGTGTGCCGAATCCGGTGAATCGGTGTACCATCCAACTGCGCCAACCGTTGAGCCTCATACGAGGTCACCGCGACATAGCGTCGCGTCAAAAATCTTTCCATGCTTTCGACCACCTAGTTTCTCCTACCCAAACGGAACAGGGTGAGCAGAGAAACCTGGTTAGACACCCCCGAGCACACCGCGTGAATTTGTCGCTTTAACACCATTCCAATCCGAATTCATACGAGATCAACAACGTGGTGATATTGCCTTTAACTTCTAGCTGATAGGGCTTCGGGGGCAGAAACTCTGTCAGGGCCAGAAAAAGGAAGAGTAGCAAATATCACCACGAAATATATTCTTCGCCGACTACGGTAGGTATCCGGAAAAATTTTTCAAAAAGTTTGCGGTTCGGCTAGACCAGTTCCTGCCCGCCATCAATTTCGGATTCCATGCGAGCCACAGCCCGCTCATAAACTCGCAGCCCAAGCAGAACCAGACGCACCAGCATCTGGTCGGGGTTGCGTTGACTGGCCTCCGCTAATTCCGCAATCCGCTCTGTGGGGAGGTGTTCATTAAACAAAATCAGGTTCGCCTCCAGTTCATGCACCAGAGGTCGCCGATGCTTTTTGGCACTGGCTCGGAGTTGCTCCCCCATGGGACTGAGTAGCAGCAATTCCATAATTTCCGCCAGGAAGGGAGATCGTTTCTTGTTCCCCTCCGTGTCGCACTGCGCTTCAATCGCGGACAACAGTTCCGAGGACATGTAAAAGGTCGGACGACATCCTCCTTCTGAGGATTCATTCTGACCAGATGGCTGAGATGGGTCTTGAGATGACGAGGCCATACCGTTACGTGCTCCAAAACAATCTGTCGTCATCTTAACCTCCTACTTTTTTGTTCAAAGACATCATTGTTCTTCTTTATACAACTTCAACGTGGATCAACGGGACTAGTTATCTGCTTTATATCCGCTTCAATCCCAAGACCTCATACTTCGTCAAAAGCATATGGTTCGTTGCCAGCTCCTGTTCATGCCCCTGAAAAGTAGCTATAGATACTGACCGACCTCCATTTCTGAAAGAAATCTAAAGGTTACTTCCCTTTCCAGAAAGTATAGTTCAGTATTATTGAGTAATACCTTATATCATCTAAGTACGACAAAGACAGCCTGTTCGTTAAGGCAGGGATATACGATTGGCCCCTCCAACCTCCTATCATTGCCAATCCCAACCCGTCGTACTGCCAAGCTCTCAGGGCACTCATCTACCTACGTTCCAACTTATTGGAGTAGGCCATATGAGATATCCAACTACCCTGTCGGAGTTGGGTCTTCCTCGACCTGTCCGACCTGTCAATCAACTCGTATCTCGACTGTTCATTCATCCTCTAACATTTACGGCTTCATGGTTACGGCATCTCGGAGGCTGGAGAACGCTGGGAATCATGGGAGGTCTCTTACTCTTTTTCGGCATCACGACTCATGCCAATCCCGCCATGGCTCAGCTCTTCGACACCGTTGAAGGGGAAGCCGAGGCGATCTTTGGCGAATACCTGGATGGCGAAATCATCGGTTTTATCTTCGGACTCCTACGCATTGTGGTCTGGGTTTCCGCTGTCGGCTTCATCTTTTTTGCGGTCTATCAGGCCCAGCGGGGTGAACAGTGGTAACCCCTGGTGCAAAACGCCTTCATTGTGATCGCGGCTGTCGTTGTGGTTGAGGGTTTGAGCCGCCTCTTCTTTGGCACGGCTTGAAAGAGGAATGAGATATGAGCGATGAACCCTCTCGCCTCTACTGCCCGGTCAATCCCAGTCTGGGCAAGCAACCCTCTTTAGGACCTATTCCTACTGCCCTGCTGGCTCCATCCAGCGGCATCCTGGTCGGCTTCTACGTTCTGATTGAAGTACTACTCGGCCTGGGCTTTGTCCTATTTTTGCTGCTCAGTGCCTGGGGTATCTCCACCTGGTGGGTGGTCGTGGGCGAGAAAACCTGGAAGTTTATCCACAAGTTCGTGCCCGTGCCGGACTGGAAACGGGGCCATGTGCCCTATCAGCGTCATTTACCGAACCATCATGACTAAATCCCGATTGGGAACCCAACGGTTTGTCTTCAAACCCTTTGAAGATGAGACCCATCTGGAGTGCCTCTGTCGTCTGCAACTGCGGGGGCGAGATGTGGGGGCGTATCTGCTCAAGCATCGCAGCAAAGTCAGCCTGGTGTTTGGCTTTCAGAGTCCCGGTATCCATACTTTGCTGGCACCCGGTCAGGCGGAACTGGTGCTGAAGCGATTGGAGGATGGGCTAAAGGGCTTTCGTCCGGGAGATCGTCTGAGGATTCATCTGCGCTCTTTCGCGACGGACCAGACTCGGCAGCAAGAACTGGAATCGTTAATCCAACAATCAAGCAATCTGGAAAGCCAGTTTCTCCTGCTGGCGCAACAACGGGCGACCCGTGAGCTAACCGACACTCATCAGCGACAACCCAGGCATCTTTACTTCTTTGCCACCTATCCCCTGGACGATGCCCAGGAGAGCAGTGCCGACCTGGTAGAAAAGCTGCTGGCCTGGGTGGTGGCCCAGTACGACACGGTCAAAGGGCTGAAGGAGCAAAACCAGCAACAGTCTATTGTGAAGCAGCTCACCCATGGCTTTACCGATGGCTACCTGCACTGGGAGCAGCAGTTGAATGGGCGGATGGGATTGCAGGTCACACCCATGAGTGTGGAACAACTGTGGGCCTATCTTTGGGACCAGTTCAACACGGCTGTGGCTCCACCCGTTCCCCAATGCCTGGAGTTGAACGATGCCAATGGAGAGCCCCAACTGAGGGAAACGATTCAGGAGTCGATCCATGCCGTGTCTCGATTGATCCGAGGCGAAAGCGGACAACCCCGTCATCCCAAAGCCGACCGGCAGTGGGTGCAGGTGAAAGACAAACTGGTGGGCGCTGTCGTTCTGGAATCCAAACCCGCAGGCTTTACCAGTCCTGAGCATCAGCTCTATCACCTGTGGCAGGCCCTATCCCAATTCCCCGATTGTGAATGTGTCTGTGAGCTGGCGGCTGCAAAATCGCATCAACTTCGGCACCTAAATCGCGCCAACTTCGGCACTTGAATCGCGCCAACTTCGGCACCTGAATCGCGCCAACTTCGGCAGGTCCTATTCACCCCATCTGGAAGTGCTC